>CAJDTO010000018.1_pt1 | contig 16563 bp, 11 predicted proteins | sample 7389821 | NCBI WGS metagenome assembly CAJDTO01 (sample SAMEA7055651, study PRJEB34461) | soil metagenome | biome: terrestrial ecosystem; feature: Peninsula; material: soil | place: Antarctica | collected 2016
CTGATTCACCCGATCGCGATGGATGAGGGTCTGCGCTTCGCCATTCGCGAAGGCGGACGTACCGTCGGCGCGGGTGTGGTCGCCAAGGTCGTCAAGTAAGCACCGTTGTCCCGGCAGCGTGGCGCCGGGATAGCACTGGGTTGGCGAGTGATGGCCTGCGGATTTATTGGTTGTCAGGCGCTCTCTGAATAGTCCGGCATGGATGCCGGTCTGATCTTCGTCGTCACGGAGGACGACACAAACTGACACTCCGGCATGGATGCCGGTTTGATCCTTGTCGTCATGGAGGACGACTGAAGCAACGTCCACGGGACGAGCGGATTTCATCCGCTCGTTGTCGTGTTTCAAGTTCAAGCCACGTACGCCAGTAGCTCAATTGGCAGAGCAGCGGTCTCCAAAACCGCAGGTTGGGGGTTCAAGTCCCTCCTGGCGTGCCATTCCCCGAGGATCGATCGCGGGTGACGATGGCAACACCGACCGCAAGGTACGGCAAGCCGCTGACGCCTGATCACTGTGCATGAAAACCAAGGCAGAACAACCCAAGGACACGAATGTCGGGGATATTGGCAAACTGATACTTGCCGTGGCCGTGGCTGCGGGCGGTATCTTTGCCTATACCTGGTTCGGCAACGATGCCAATGTTTCCTCGGCGGTGCGCCTGCTCGGCCTGCTCGTGGCCATTATCATGGCGGGGACTATCGCCGCGTTCACTGTGCCGGGTCGCCGCCTGCGCAGCTTCGTCGCCGAGTCACAATTCGAAATGCGCAAGGTCGTCTGGCCCACGCGCGACGAAACGATCAAGACGACGGGCATCATCATTTTGGTGGTGATCCTGCTGTCGTTGTTGCTGGGTCTGATTGATTTGATACTCAAATCGGTCATTCTGGATTGGCTGCTGAAGTTGGGTTCCTGAGGTGAGCATGAGCAAACGTTGGTACGTGGTGCACGCCTATTCGGGCTTCGAGAATCAGGTGAAACGCGCGTTGGAAGAGCGCATTCACCGGGAAGCGATGGAAGACAAATTCGGCGAGATCCTGATTCCCACCGAAGAAGTGATCGAAATGCGTGGCGGGCAGAAACGCCGCAGCGAGCGCAAGTTCTTCCCCGGCTACGTGCTGGTGCAGATCGAAGCCAATACCGAAGGCAAAGCGCCACGCATTGACGACGAATGCTGGCATCTGATCAAGGACACGCCCAAAGTGCTTGGCTTCATTGGCGGCACTGCGGACAAGCCTTTGCCGATTCGCGACAGCGAGGCCGAGGCGATCCTCAGTCGTGTGCGCGAGGGCGTGGAGAAGCCCAAGCCCAAGGTGCTGTTCGAGCCGGGCGAAATGGTCCGCGTTACCGAAGGTCCGTTCAACGATTTCAACGGCGTTGTGGAAGAAGTCAATTACGAGAAGAGCCGGCTGCGCGTCGCGGTGCTCATCTTCGGGCGTTCGACTCCGGTTGAGCTGGAGTTCAGCCAGGTCGAAAAAGCCTGAACCCGGCAGACAGGGCGTATCCCCTGAAGCTGTCGGCAGGATAGGACGGCGCGCCGCAGGCCTTCGCGGTTGCCGGTGTCCAGCTAGTCGTGACTGGAAGGAGCGATCAAGGCGGCGCATACATGGTTTGTTTACGCTCGACCGGGCAGGCGCTTGCGCGCCTGAGCACGGGCGACTTGAGGCGATTGGCTTGTATGCAGTTCTGGCGCGGCACTTGCTTGGCACCCGATCAATCTCTACACTACGCGGTTCGCGTCCGGACTTTCTTGGTTTGGCGTGTTTGCATTTTCTGGGTCCGCATGAGGCGTGCCTTCCTTCCCTCCACGGAATGGTGAACAGCGAGGAGCCGCAAGGCGCCCGAACTCGCGAGGAAATCCCATGGCAAAGAAAGTCACTGGCTACATCAAACTGCAGGTCAAGGCCGGTCAGGCCAATCCGTCGCCACCGGTCGGTCCGGCTCTCGGGCAACGTGGTCTGAACATCATGGAGTTCTGCAAGGCGTTCAATGCCGCCACGCAGAAGCTGGAACCGGGTCTGCCGATTCCGGTGATCATCACCGCCTATTCCGACCGCAGCTTCACCTTCATCACCAAGACCCCACCAGCCACCATCTTGCTGAAAAAAATCAGCGGTGTCGCCAAGGGTTCGGCCAAGCCGAATACCGACAAGGTCGGCAAGGTCAGTCGCAAACAGCTCGAAGACGTCGCCAAGCAGAAGGAGCCGGATCTGACGGCTGCTGACCTGGACGCTGCCGTACGCACCATTGCTGGTAGCGCACGCAGCATGGGCTTGACGGTGGAGGGCTGAGACATGGCAAAGATCACGAAACGCATGAAACCCGCGCGCGCCGCCGTACAGCCGGACAAGTTGTATGCACTGGATGCAGCGCTCCAGATCGTCAAGGACAACGCTACCGCCAAGTTCGCGGAATCGGTGGACGTTGCCGTACGCTTGGGCATCGATGCAAAGAAATCCGATCAGGGCGTGCGCGGTTCCTCGCTGCTGCCGCACGGTACCGGCAAGACCGTCAAGGTTGCCGTGTTCTGCCCGCCTGGCGAGAAGGCCGAAGCGGCAAAGGCCGCTGGCGCCGACGTGGTGGGTATGGATGATTTGGCAGAGCGCATGCACGCTGGCGATCTCGATTTCGACCGGGTTATTGCCAGCCCGGATGCGATGCGCGTCGTCGGCAAGCTTGGCCAGCTGCTTGGGCCGCGTGGCCTGATGCCGAATCCGAAAGATGGTTCGGTTGCTGTTGATGTTGCCACCGCAGTGAAGAACGCCAAAGCCGGGCAGGTCAAATTCCGCAACGACAAGGCGGGTATCGTGCATGCCACGATTGGCAAGGCAAACTTCGAGGCCAAGCAGTTGGCTGACAACCTCAATGCGCTGATTGCCGACTTGCTCAAGGCCAAGCCTTCCACCGCGAAAGGGCAGTTTCTGCAGAAGGTGGCGTTGTCCAGCACGATGGGCGTCGGCGTTTCCGTCGATACCTCATCGTTGGCGACTGTCGCCAAGGCGTGAGTTTCAAGTCCGGTGCGGCCGCGAGCCGTGCTGGCAGTTTTTGCGGGCAACTCCGGGCCTCCGCATCGCGGAAGTCCGGGGATGGCCGTCAAAGACCGCAGGCCGGAAGCTTGCTTCCTTTAATCGTGATTTTGCTGTCGGAAACCACGGCCTGCGCAGATGGTGTTGCCCGAACAGGTTTCACTCCTGGAACGGCCACCAAGGCGACACTCTCGGGTGTCGACGGAAGGACAGGATGTTCGTCCGGTAACGCTTCCGGATCGCGCTGCGTGGATGCAGCACGGTTCGAGTTCGGAGAAAAGCGATGGCGCTCAATCTTGCGCAAAAGAAAGAGGTCGTTGCCGAACTGGCGAAAGTGGCTGCCAAGGCACATTCGCTGGTCGCCGCCGAGTACGCAGGTCTCACCGTGGCGCAGCTCACCGAGCTGCGCAAGAAGGCACGTGAATCGGGCGTTTTCCTGAAGGTTGCGAAGAACACGTTGGTTCGTCGCGCCGTGGAAGGCACTGATTACAGCTGTACTGTCGACCAGTTGGTCGGCCCGCTGCTGTTTGCTTTTTCGGAGGAAGACCCGGGTGCTGCCGGTCGACTGGTGAAGGACTTTGCCAAGGGCAACGACAAGCTGAAGGCCAAGCTCGTGGCTATTGGTGGCAAGGTGTATCCGGCGTCGCATGTCGACGTGCTGGCATCGCTGCCCACCCGCGAGCAGGCGTTGAGCCAGTTGCTCAGCTGCATGATCCAGCCCGCCACCATGCTTGTGCGCGTCATGGCCGAACCCGCGTCGCAGCTTGCACGCGTGTTGGGTCAGGTTGGCGAGCAGAAGAAGGCGGCGTAACGGTCTTTCGTTTCGGCAATGTGTAAAAACATTTCAAGTTGAATTTTCAGGAGTTGTCACATGTCCCTTAGCACCGAAGAAATCATCGAAGCGATTGGCAGCAAATCCCTCATCGAGGTGATGGAGCTGGTCCACGCGATGGAAGAAAAGTTTGGCGTGTCCGCCGCTGCCCCGGTAGCTGCTGCCGCCGGTCCGGCTGCCGCCGCTGCTGCCGTTGAGGAGCAGACCGAGTTCAACGTCGTGTTGGCCGCGATGGGCGAGAAGAAAGTGGAAGTCATCAAGGTTGTGCGTTCGATTACGGGTCTCGGCTTGAAGGAAGCCAAGGACCTGGTCGAAGGTGCGCCGCAAGTTGTCAAGGAAGCGGTGAGCAAGGCGGAAGCCGACAAGTTCAAGAAGGATTTGGAAGCTGCCGGCGCCAAAGTTGAATTGAAGTAATCGGCGCTTGCGCGCCACTACTTCGAGTTGATGTCAAGCGAGCCTGGGGGCGAAAGCTCCCGGGCTTTGCCTGCTTTTCCCCGGAAAGGGAAATGGAGAATGAGGAATTTCGCTGGCGCAGCGCGCTGGGCGGACTGATTCCGGATTCTCGATTTCCAGATCCACGCATGTTGAACATCCGATTTTTCATTAGCCGGTGTGTGCACTACCGGCGTCACTGCGAACCGAGGCGCTACCGATCATGGCCTACTCGTTTACCGAGAAGAAACGTATCCGCAAGGATTTTGGCAAGCGCCCGCCTGTGTTGGAGGTGCCGAACCTGCTGACGATCCAGACCGATTCCTACCGGGGGTTTCTGCAGGAGCATGTCGCACCCAAGCAACGCATTGAAAAAGGCTTGCACGCAGCGTTGAAGTCGGTGTTTCCGATTTCCAGCTATTCGGGCAATGCTGCCCTCGAATATGTCGAGTATCGCCTTGGCGAGCCGGCATTTGACGAGCGCGAATGCCGCAGCCGCGGCATGAGCTACGGTGCGCCGCTGCGCACGACCGTGCGTCTGGTCATCTACGACAAGGACAGCCCGGCCTCAAAGAAGGTGGTCAAGTACATCAAGGAGCAGGAGGTTTACATGGGCGAGATTCCGCTCATGACGGATACCGGCACCTTCATCATCAACGGCACCGAGCGCGTGATCGTCTCGCAGTTGCATCGTTCGCCGGGCGTGTTCTTCGATCACGATCGCGGCAAGACGCACAGCTCCGGGAAGTTGCTGTTCTCTGCGCGCGTGATTCCTTACCGTGGCTCATGGCTGGACTTCGAGTTTGATCCGAAGGATGCCCTGTTCACGCGTATCGATCGCCGCCGCAAGTTGCCAGTGACGGTCTTGTTGCGTGCGCTCGGTTACAACAACGAAGAAATGCTGTCCATCTTCTTCGAGCACAACGTGTTCCACCTGAGCAAGAAGACCGGGCTGACCCTGGAGCTCGTAGCCGAGCGGCTGCGTGGTGAAACGCTGAGCTTTGATCTGGCCATTGGTGGCAAGGTACTGGTGGAAGCCGGCAAGCGTATTACTGCGCGCCATGTGCGTCAGCTCGCAGCCGAGGACATCACGCATCTGGAAGTGCCGGATGATTATGCGATCGGGCGCATTCTGGCCGTTGACATCGTGGAGCCGAAGACTGGTGAGTTACTGGCGTCGGCGAACGACGAGATCACACTCGAGCATCTGGAAGTGTTCCGCAAAGCCGGTATCGAGACCTTGCCGACGTTGTACGTCAACGATCTGGATCGGGGCGCCTACATCTCGCATACGCTGCGTATAGACAACACCAAGACCCCGCTCGAGGCGCTGGTGGAAATCTATCGCATGATGCGACCCGGCGAGCCGCCGACCAAGGATGCTGCGCAGAATCTGTTCTTCAATCTGTTCTTCACGTTCGACCGGTACGATTTGTCGGCGGTGGGCCGCATGAAGTTCAACCGCCGCGTCGGACGCAAGGAAATCGTTGGCCCGGGCGTGCTGTACGACCACCGGTATTTCAGCGGGCGCAAGGAAGAGGCATCCCAGCTCCTGGTGAAAGAGCAGGGTGAGCGTTCCGATTTGCTGGAAGTGCTCAAGGTGCTGATCGAGATCAAGAACGGACATGGCACCGTGGATGACATCGATCATCTGGGTAACCGTCGTGTGCGTTCCGTTGGCGAGATGGCGGAGAACACGTTCCGGATCGGTCTGGTGCGCGTCGAGCGCGCAGTACGCGAGCGCCTGTCGCTGGCGGAGGCTGATGGCCTGACCCCGCAGGATTTGATCAACGCCAAGCCGGTTGCGGCGGCAGTGAAGGAGTTCTTTGGTTCCTCGCAGTTGTCGCAGTTCATGGACCAGAACAACCCCTTGTCGGAAGTGACGCACAAGCGCCGCGTTTCGGCGCTTGGGCCAGGTGGTCTGACGCGTGAGCGTGCCGGCTTCGAGGTACGTGACGTGCATCCGACCCATTACGGCCGGGTATGCACCATCGAAACGCCAGAAGGCCCGAACATCGGTCTGATCAACTCGTTGGCCGTGTACGCACGCACCAACTCTTACGGCTTCCTGGAGACGCCGTATCGCGAGGTGGCGAACGGCAAGGTAACCGACAAGGTCGATTATCTTTCTGCCATTGAGGAAGGCGACCATGTGATCGCGCAGGCGAACTCGCCGCTGGACAAGCACGGTGGATTTGTCGAGGACTTCGTCTCCTGCCGCTTCCGTGGCGAATCCGAACTGCGTCCGGCGTCGGAAGTGGATTACATGGACGTCTCGCCGATGCAGACGGTGTCCGTGGCTGCCGCGTTGGTGCCGTTCCTCGAGCACGATGACGCGAACCGCGCGTTGATGGGCGCCAACATGCAGCGTCAGGCCGTGCCGACTCTGCGTTCGCAGACGCCCTTGGTTGGGACCGGTATCGAGCGTGCAGTGGCGCGTGACTCCGGCGTCATCGTTACCGCCAAACGCGGCGGTCTGATTGATCAGGTCGACGCAGGGCGCATTGTGGTGCGCGTAGCCGAGGCGGAGATTGGTGACAACGATGCGGGCGTGGATATCTACACGCTCACCAAGTACACGCGCTCCAATCAGAACACCAACCTCAATCAACGCCCGTTGGTGAATGTCGGTGACGTCGTGGCCAAGGGCGACACGCTGGCCGATGGCTCCTCGACCGATCTGGGTGAGCTCGCGCTTGGCCAGAACATGTTGATCGCGTTCATGCCATGGAACGGCTACAACTTCGAGGACTCGGTGTTGCTGTCCGAGCGTGTGGTGCAGGAAGACCGTTTCACCTCGATCCACATCGAGGAGCTGTCGTGCATTGCGCGTGATACCAAGCTGGGTGCCGAGGAAATCACCGCCGACATCCCGAACGTGGGTGAGCAGGCGCTGGCGCGCCTCGATGAGTCCGGCATCGTCTACATCGGCGCCGAGGTACAGGCCGGCGACATCCTGGTCGGCAAGGTCACACCCAAGGGCGAGAGCCAGTTGACGCCAGAAGAGAAGCTGCTGCGCGCGATCTTTGGTGAAAAAGCGTCAGATGTGAAGGACAGCTCCTTGCGTGTCTCGCCGGGTATGGACGGCACGGTGATCGACGTGCAGGTGTTCACTCGCGACGGCATCGAGAAGGACAAGCGCGCCAAGCAGATCGAGGAAACCGAAGTCAAGCGCGTACGCAAGGATCTGGACGACCAGTTCCGCATTCTGGAAAGCGCCATTTACAGCCGCATGCGTACCCAGCTCGTGGGCAAGTCGGCGATAAGTGGCCCGAGCGGTCTCAAGCGCGGCGTAGTCATTTCCGATGCGTATCTGGATGGTTTGAAGAAAGACGACTGGTTCAAGATCAACGTCAAGGAAGCGGAAGTCACTGAGTTCCTGGAGCGTGCTGCGGATCAGGTCAAGCGGCACAAGGAGGAATTTGACAAGCGCTTCCGGGAAAAGCAGACCAAGATCACCCAGGGTGATGACCTGGCGCCGGGTGTGCTGAAGATGGTCAAGGTGTTTCTGGCCGTCAAACGCCGCATTCAGCCTGGCGACAAGATGGCTGGCCGCCACGGCAACAAGGGCGTGGTGTCCAATGTGGTGCCGGTGGAAGACATGCCGCACATGGCCAACGGTGTGGCCATGGACATCGTCTTGAATCCGCTCGGCGTACCGTCGCGCATGAACATCGGTCAGGTGCTGGAGATGCATTTGGGCTGGGCCGCAAAGGGTCTGGGTCAGAAGATCCAGAAGATGCTCGAGGCCAAGGAGAAGGTCACCGAGATCCGCAAATTCCTCGACCAGATTTACAATAGCCATGTCGCCGGCGCAGTGCAGTATGTCGACCTGAAATCGCTGACCGACAAGGAAATCTTTGCCCTCGCCACCAATCTGCAGGAAGGCGTGCCGATGGCGACACCGGTCTTCGACGGCGCCGAGGAAACTGAAATCAAGGCGATGTTGAGGTTGGCCGATTTGCCGGAGTCCGGGCAAACGACGCTGTATGACGGCTGCACTGGTGAGGCGTTTGATCGTCCGGTCACCGTTGGCTACATGCATTATCTGAAGCTCAACCACCTGGTTGACGACAAGATGCATGCACGTTCCACCGGTCCGTATTCGCTGGTTACGCAGCAGCCGTTGGGCGGCAAAGCCCAGTTTGGTGGTCAGCGCTTCGGCGAGATGGAAGTGTGGGCGTTGGAGGCGTATGGCGCGGCTTACACCTTGCAGGAAATGTTGACGGTGAAATCCGACGACGTGCAGGGCCGCAACCAGATGTACAAGAACATTGTCGACGGCAATCACCAGATGTCTCCGGGCATGCCGGAGTCCTTCAATGTATTGGTGAAGGAAATCCGCTCGCTCTGTATCGATATCGATCTGGAAGAGATCAAGTGATCCGCGCAGTCACAGGAGCCATGCAATGAAAGATTTGCTCAATCTGTTCAATCAACAGCGTGTCTTGCCGGATTTCGACGCGATCAAGATCGCGTTGGCATCGCCGGAGCTGATCCGCTCGTGGTCCTACGGTGAAGTGAAAAAGCCGGAGACCATCAATTACCGCACGTTCAAACCGGAACGCGATGGGTTGTTTTGCGCTGCCATCTTTGGTCCGGTGAAGGACTATGAGTGTCTGTGCGGCAAGTACAAGCGCATGAAGCACCGTGGTGTCGTGTGCGAGAAGTGCGGTACCGAGGTCACTCTGGCCAAGGTACGTCGCGAGCGCATGGGCCACATCGAGCTTGCCAGTCCAACGGCACATATCTGGTTCCTCAAGTCGCTGCCGTCGCGCATTGGCTTGATGCTGGACATGACCTTGCGTGACATCGAACGCATCCTGTATTTCGAAGCGTTTGTGGTGATCGACCCGGGCATGACTCCGCTGGAGCGTGGCCAGCTGCTCAGTGAAGAGCAGTATCTGGAAGCGACCGAAGAACACGGCGACGAATTCGATGCACGCATGGGTGCCGAGGCCGTGCGCGAGCTGCTGAAGTCGCTGGATTTGCCTGCCGAGTTGGTCCGTCTGACGGAGGAGATCGGCTCTACCAAATCCGAGACCAAGCTCAAGCGTTTGACCAAGCGCGTCAAGCTGGTCGAGGCGTTCCTGGAGTCCGGCAACAAGCCGGAGTGGATGGTGCTGACCGTATTGCCGGTGTTGCCGCCGGATCTTCGCCCGCTGGTGCCGTTGGACGGTGGCCGCTTTGCCACATCCGACTTGAACGATCTGTACCGTCGCGTGATCAACCGCAATAATCGCCTGAAGCGACTGTTGGAACTCAACGCGCCGGACATCATCGTGCGCAATGAAAAGCGCATGCTGCAGGAATCGGTCGACGCGTTGCTCGACAACGGTCGCCGTGGTCGGGCGATCACCGGCACCAACAAGCGCGCGCTGAAATCGCTCGCGGACATGATCAAGGGCAAGCAGGGTCGCTTCCGCCAGAACCTGCTCGGCAAGCGGGTGGATTACTCCGGTCGTTCGGTGATTGCGGTTGGCCCGACGTTGCGCCTGCATCAGTGTGGTCTGCCCAAGAAGATGGCGCTGGAGCTGTTCAAGCCATTCATCTTCGCCAAGTTGCAGGCGCGTGGCGAAGCCACCACGATCAAGGCGGCGAAGAAGCTGGTCGAGCGCGAAGAGCCGATGGTGTGGGACATCCTCGAAGAGGTGATCCGCGAGCACCCGGTGTTGCTCAACCGTGCGCCGACGTTGCATCGTCTGGGCATTCAGGCGTTTGAGCCGAAGCTCATCGAGGGCAAGGCGATCCGCCTGCACCCGCTGGTGTGCACGGCGTTCAACGCCGACTTCGACGGCGACCAGATGGCCGTCCATGTACCGTTGTCGATTGAGGCGCAGTTGGAAGCGCGCACCTTGATGATGTCCACCAACAACATCCTGTCGCCGGCGAATGGTGAGCCGATCATTGTGCCGACGCAGGACGTGGTGCTGGGTCTGTACTACATGACCCGCGAGCTGATCAACGTCAAAGGCACCGGCATGGTGTTTGCGGACGTCGCTGAAGTGCGCCGCGCTTACGACAACCGTGCTGCGGTGTTGCACGCCAAGGTCAAGGTGCGCATGACCTTGACGCACATTGCCGCCGACGGCTCGCGCACGAAGACAACTTCCCTGATCGACACGACCGTTGGTCGCGCGTTGATGATGGAGATTCTGCCGGAGGGCCTGCCGTTCGAGCTGGCCAATACCGAGTTGAACAAGAAAGCCATCTCACGCTTGATCAACGCCAGCTATCGCTTGCTGGGGTTGAAGGACACCGTGGTGTTCGCCGACCAGCTGATGTACACGGGTTATCGTCTGGCCACACGTTCGGGTATTTCGATCGGTGTCGATGACATGATGATCCCGGTGGAAAAGAAGCCGATCATCGAGGCGGCCGAGAAGGAAGTGGTCGAGATCCAGCAGCAGTATCAGTCCGGTCTGGTCACTGCGGGTGAGCGCTACAACAAGGTGGTCGACATCTGGTCGCGTACCAGCGAGCAAGTCGCCAAGGCGATGATCGATGGTATCGCCACGGAAAAGGTGCTCAACGCCGAAGGCAAGATGGTCGACCAGAAGTCGATGAACTCGTTGTACATCATGGCCGACTCTGGTGCGCGTGGTTCTGTAGCCCAGATTCGTCAGCTTGCGGGCATGCGCGGGTTGATGGCGCGACCGGACGGCTCGATCATCGAGACTCCGATCAAGGCCAACTTCCGCGAAGGCTTGAACGTGCTGCAGTACTTCAACTCGACCCACGGTGCTCGCAAGGGCCTGGCTGATACTGCATTGAAAACGGCGAACTCCGGTTACCTGACCCGTCGCCTGGTCGACGTGGCGCAGGATGTGGTCATCACCATGGATGACTGCGGTACCGAGAACGGCGTCATCATGCAGCCGATCGTCGAAGGTGGCGATGTGGTTGAGTCGTTGGGCAACTTGGTGCTTGGCCGCGTCGTGGTGGGTGATGTCTATGCGCCTGGCGACGATGATCAGCCGATTGTGTTGACCGACACGCTGCTCAACGAAGCGTTGGTCGAGAAGCTCGATGCCGCCGGCGTGCAGATCCTCAAAGTGCGTTCGCCCATCACCTGCGAAGCACCGCACGGCGTGTGCAAGCTGTGCTACGGACGCGATCTGGCGCGTGGTCATCTGGTCAATATGGGTGAGGCTGTAGGTGTAGTCGCGGCGCAGTCAATCGGTGAGCCGGGGACCCAGCTCACCATGCGCACGTTCCACATCGGTGGCGCGGCGTCCCGCGCGGCGGCGGTGGACAATGTCACGATCAAGACGACCGGTTCGCTGAAGTACAACAACTTGAAGTCAGTGCATCACAAGCAGGGTCACCTGGTCGCCGTCTCGCGTTCAGGCGAGCTCAGCGTGATCGATGCCAGCGGCCGTGAGCGTGAGCGTTACAAGGTGCCCTACGGCGCCACCATCGCGGTCAAGGATGGTGCACCGGTAAAGCAAGGCCAGACCGTGGCCAACTGGGATCCGCACACGCACCCGATCGTCACCGAGGTGGCTGGCGTCGTGCGTTTCATCGACTTCCTCGATGGTGTCACGGTGCAGAGTCAGATCGACGAGCTGACCGGGCTGGAGTCAGCGGTGGTCACCGACCCGAAACGGCGCGGAGCGCAAGCCAAGGATCTGCGCCCGATCGTGCGTCTGGAAGACAGCAAGGGCCGTGAGCTCAAGCTGCCAGGCACCGATATTGCCGCACAGTACTTCCTGCCGGCTGGGGCGATCGTGTCGATCCAGAACGGCGCGGTAGTCAGTGTCGGCGACGTGATTGCACGTATCCCGCAGGCATCGTCGAAGACTCGCGATATCACCGGTGGTTTGCCACGCGTGGCTGATCTGTTCGAAGCGCGCAAGCCGAAAGAGCCGGCAATTCTTGCCGAGTGTTCCGGCATCGTCAGCTTCGGCAAGGACACCAAGGGCAAGCAGCGCCTGGTCATCAAGGATGTCGATGGCAACGATCACGAGGAGCTGATTCCGAAGTGGCGTCAGGTGATCGTGTTCGAAGGTGAGCATGTGGAGAAGGGCGAAACCGTGGTTGACGGCGAGCCGAGTCCGCACGATATCCTGCGCCTGCTCGGAGTGGAGCCATTGGCTTCGTATCTGGTCAAGGAAATCCAGGACGTCTATCGCCTGCAAGGTGTCAAGATCAACGACAAGCACATTGAGGCGATCATCCGTCAGATGCTGCGCAAGGTGGAGATCGTCGAGCCAGGCGACAGCCACTATTTGCGTGGTGAGCAGGTGGAGCGCACGCGTATCAATGGTGAGAATGAAGCGGCGCTGGCCAAGGGTGAGCGTCCGGCCGAATACCAGTCCGTATTGCTCGGCATCACCAAGGCATCGTTGGCGACAGAGTCATTCATTTCGGCCGCATCGTTCCAGGAAACCACGCGAGTTCTTACTGAAGCCTCAGTGCGCGGCACGCGTGATACCTTGCGTGGACTGAAGGAAAATGTTATTGTCGGGCGTCTTATTCCGGCAGGCACGGGGCTGGCTTACCACGCAGCACGCCGTCGTCGGGACGGTCTTACCGCCTCGGAGTTGGATACCCTTACCGGTAGCACGCCGTTAACCACGACGATCGAGGCGCCGACTGCAAGCGTCAATGATGTCGAGTAAACCGGCTGCCGGTTTTACTCGCTGACATACGAAATGAGGTGCACGGACGCACCTCGTGTTCGGGTCATGGATGATTGAGCTCTGGCTTGCCTCGTGTAGCCCGCTCGTGTTAAATTTCCGCTTCTTGGCAGACCGAACTTGATCGGGCTGCCTTTATGTTTTCAGGAACAGCTACGCATGACGACAGTCAACCAATTGGTGCGCAAATCCCGCAGTCCGAAGACTTACAAGAGCGGCTCGCCCGCGCTTGAGGGTAGTCCGCAGCGTCGCGGAGTGTGCACGCGCGTTTACACCACCACCCCGAAAAAACCGAACTCGGCGTTGCGCAAGGTCGCCAAAGTGCGCCTGACCAACGGTTTCGAGGTCATCAGTTACATCGGTGGCGAAGGCCATAATCTGCAAGAGCATTCGGTGGTGTTGATTCGCGGTGGTCGCGTCAAGGACCTTCCGGGTGTGCGTTACCACACGGTGCGTGGCAGTCTCGATTGCGCTGGTGTTACCAAGCGTCGTCAATCGCGGTCGAAGTACGGTGCCAAGCGTCCGAAGAAATAAAGAGTTTTGCGCTGACGGAAACGGCCAAGATGGCCGCTATTGAGCGGATAGACATATCCGCAAAGATCAAAATACGCGGCCAGGATGGCTGCTTTTCAGGCGGGCACGGATACCCGCGAAAATGACGGACAACAAACATGTCGCGTAAAGGCTCACATCCCGCTCGTCTGATCCTGCCTGACCCCAAGCACGGCAGCCAACTGATCGCACGCTTCATCAATATGGTGATGAAGAGCGGCAAGAAGTCGGTCGCCGAAAGCATCGTCTACGGTGCGTTGGCGCACATTGGCGAGAAGAATGCCGAGCCGGTGGCTCTGGTAGAAAAAGCGTTGAACAACATCGCACCGGCCGTCGAAGTGAAGTCTCGACGCGTTGGCGGCGCCACTTACCAAGTGCCGGTCGAAGTGCGACCTGGTCGGCGTATGGCGCTGGCTATGCGCTGGGTAATTGATGCTGCACGCAAGCGTGGCGAAACGTCGATGCCGCGCAAGCTGGCGGCCGAGTTGCTGGAGGCGTCCGAGAGCCGCGGTGGAGCCGCCAAGAAGCGCGAAGAGACGCACCGGATGGCCGAGGCCAACAGGGCGTTCTCGCACTATCGCTGGTAAGTGTTGGTCCTTGTGCTGCCGCCATTGAAGGCGAGGCACGGGCCGGCGCGTCGACGGAACTCTTGAGGTTCGGTTCGTCTTCGTTGATCGCGACGAACATAGCCGTCATCGGTGGCGGCCTCTTCACATAAAGTTGCGGCCCGGATGGCTGCTTTAAATCAGGGCAGGTAGCCCGATACAGGCAAATATCATGGCACGTGTCACTCCCATCGAGCGTTACCGCAACTTTGGCATCATGGCCCACATTGACGCGGGCAAGACCACGACCACGGAGCGCATCCTGTTTTACACCGGAGTCAGTCACAAGATTGGCGAAGTGCATGACGGCGCAGCCACGATGGACTGGATGGAGCAGGAGCAGGAGCGCGGCATCACCATCACGTCTGCGGCCACGACGTGTTTCTGGAAAGGCATGGACGGCACGCTCGACCAATATCGCTTCAACATCATCGATACCCCGGGACACGTCGACTTCACCATTGAAGTGGAGCGGTCCTTGCGCGTGCTCGATGGTGCGGTGTTCGTGTTGTGTGCGGTCGGTGGTGTCCAGCCCCAGTCCGAAACCGTATGGCGGCAAGCGAACAAGTACAAGGTGCCGCGTCTGGCATTTGTCAACAAGATGGATCGTACCGGCGCCAACTTTGACAAGGTAGTTGGGCAACTGAAGTCACGGTTGGGTGCGAACCCGGTACCCATGCAGGTGCCGATTGGAGCCGAGGACAACTTCGAGGGTGTGGTCGACCTGCTCAAGATGAAGGCGTTGTACTGGGACATGGAGTCGCAGGGCATGAAGTTCACGCATGCCGAGATTCCCGAGGCTCTGCAGGATGCTGCCGAAAAGGCGCACAACTTCATGGTCGAGGCGGCAGCGGAGACGTCCGAAGAACTGATGGACAAGTATCTCGAAGAGGGCGACCTCTCCGAGGAAGATGTTGTCGCCGGCCTGCGTGCCGGCACGCTGGCGGCGTCGCTGATTCCCGTGTTCTGCGGCACTGCATTCAAGAACAAGGGCGTGCAGGCGATGCTCGATGGCGTTGTCGAGTTGTTGCCCTCGCCGGTTGATCGCCCGCCAGTGGCGGGTCTGGATGAGAACGACGAGGAAGTGCATCGCAAGGCGAACGACACAGAACCGTTCGCGGCGCTGGCATTCAAGATCATGACCGATCCGTTCGTTGGTTCGCTCACATTCTTCCGCGTGTATTCCGGTGTACTCAATTCCGGCGACACGGTCTACAACCCGATCAAGTTCAAGAAAGAACGCGTGGGCCGCATTCTGCAGATGCATTCCAATGATCGGCACGAAATCAAGGAAGTGCGCGCGGGCGATATCGCCGCGGCGGTTGGCTTGAAGGATGTGACGACCGGCGACACGCTGTGCGCTCTCGATCATGTCATCACGCTGGAGCGGATGACGTTTCCGGAGCCGGTCATCGCGATGGCAGTGGAGCCCAAGACCAAGGCCGACCAGGAAAAAATGGGTGTGGCGCTCGGCCGGTTGGCAGCAGAAGATCCGTCTTTTCGGGTGCATACCGATCAGGAGTCCGGGCAAACCATCATTGCCGGCATGGGTGAGTTGCATCTGGACATCCTGGTCGACCGCATGCGCCGCGAGTTCAATGTCGAGGCGAATGTCGGCAAGCCGCAGGTCGCCTACCGCGAGACCATACGCAAGATGGTGACGTCAGACTACAAGCACGCCAAGCAGTCCGGCGGCAAGGGTCAATATGGGCACGTGGTGATCGAACTGATTCCGCAGGAACGCGGCAAGGGCTACGAGTTCGAGAATGCCATTACGGGTGGTGTCATCCCGAAAGAATTCATCCCGGCGGTTGAGAAAGGCTTGCGGGAAACCATCACCAGCGGTCCGCTTGCGGGCTACCCGGTGGTCGATGTCAAGGTGCGTCTGGTCGACGGTTCGTACCATGATGTGGACTCATCCGAGATGGCGTTCAAGATCGCGGCGTCGATGGCTTTCAAGGAAGGCTTTCGCAAGGCGGATCCGGTGTTGCTCGAGCCCATCATGAAGATCGAGGTAGTGACCCCGGAAGACTACATGGGTGATGTGATGGGCGACTTGAGTCGCCGCCGCGGCGTGTTGCGCGGCCAGGAAGACACCCTGTCGGGCAAGGTGATTGACTCGACTGTTCCGTTGGGCGAGATGTTTGGTTATGCCACCAGTTTGCGCTCGCAAACCCAGGGGCGCGCCACGTTCACCATGGAGTTCGATCACTACGCTGATGCGCCCAACAACGTCGCTGAGCAGGTCATCAAGAAGGGCTAGCCTGTGCGGCATTTTTGAGCGCACAAGAAAGATCAAGAAACGGCCGCCGATGGTCGTAGTCAAAAAACGGCCATTTACGGCCACATTGTCAAACGAGTTCTCTCGAGGTCTGAGTCATGGCAAAGGGTAAATACGAACGCACCAAGCCGCACGTCAACGTCGGCACGATTGGTCACGTGGATCACGGCAAGACGACGCTGACGGCGGCGCTGAC
>CAJDTO010000022.1_pt2 | contig 16457 bp, 12 predicted proteins | sample 7389821 | NCBI WGS metagenome assembly CAJDTO01 (sample SAMEA7055651, study PRJEB34461) | soil metagenome | biome: terrestrial ecosystem; feature: Peninsula; material: soil | place: Antarctica | collected 2016
CACGTACAACTCGCCAGTGACCGGTGCCAGCACCGCACCGAGCACACTGCAGTGATCATCGATCAAGGCGATGTTGACGGTGAATTCGCCGTTGCGCTTGACGAATTCGCGCGTGCCATCCAGCGGATCGACCAGCCAGTAGCGTGACCACTGCTGGCGCTGCGACCACGGTGTTGCATCCGCCTCCTCTGACACCACTGGCAATGCTGGTTGCAGCGCTGCGAGACCCTCGACAATCACGCGTTGTGCTGCTAGATCGGCGGCAGTCAAGGGTGACGCATCCGTCTTGGTCTGTACCGCGAAATCACTGTGATAGATCGGCAGGATCGCCGCAGCGGCCGCCCGTGCGATGTCGCCTACTTGACAGGCCAGGGTGAGATCGTCGTTCATGGCCGAAGGAAGCGCCCTGCCAGGTATTCGCGCACCATGAACAGGGCCGCGATAGAGCGACCCTCAGTCACGTCGTCGCGACCGAGCAGCAGGTGCAGCTCGCTCATTTGCCACGGCACGACATCAAGCTCCTCCGGTTCATCACCGACCAGCTTCTGCGCGTACAGATCCTGCGCGAGTACGACGTGCGCCATGTGTGTCATGTAGGACGGCGACAGGGAAAGCTGGTGCAGGACGGTCAGCTGCCGCGCGCCGTAACCTACCTCCTCCTTCAGTTCGCGATCGGCGCCCTGCTCCGGGGTCTCGCCAGACTCCAGCCGGCCCTTGGGCAAGCCCAGTTCGTAGCGGCCGACGCCAGCGCCGTATTCGCGCACCAGCAACACGGTTTGTGCGTCGCGCATGGGCACGATGATCACCGCGCCCGAGCCACTCGCCTTCATGCGCTCGTAGGTGCGCCGCTCGCCGTTGGAAAACTCCAAATCGAGCTGTTCCACACGCAGGAAGCGGCTCTCGGCTGCGTCGCGAGTGGCGTGAATGATGGGTGGTGTGCGCATGCGGATATTCTAGCGCGAGCCGTCGTCCCGTCTCTTCGTCAGCGCGCTGCGCGCATGCGCTGCAAGGCCTGCGCGTGGATGGCCGGCGTCCCGGCCAGCACGCTGCGCGTATCCAGCCCGAGCGGAGCGCCGGCGAGATCGGTAAACACACCACCTGCTTCACGCACGATGACCGCCAGCGCGGCAATGTCCAGAATGTTGACATCCGATTCAATGACCAGATCGAGACTGCCGCGCGCCAACAAGTGGTAGTGACAAAAATCACCATAGCCACGAATGCGATTGCTGTCGCGAATCAACGCACCCAACGCACCCCAGCGCGCATCGCCGGTAAGCGTGCGGATATTGCCGGTCGAAATTGACGCTGCAGCGATGGCGCTCGTGTCTGCCACCTGCACGCGCACGTCATCGAGCCACGCACCCGCCCCCGCGCTGGCCCACATCGTTTCGCCGTAAAGCGGCGCACTGGATACGCCGAGCACCAATTCGTCGCCCTGCATCAAGGCGATCTGCGTGGAGAAAAACGGGGTACGCCGCACGAAGCTCTTGGTGCCGTCCAGTGGATCGACAAGCCACAACAGCTCACCACGCTCCCCATCCAGGCCAAACTCTTCACCGTAAATTGCCGCCTGCGGCAACGCGACTTTGAGCATCTCGCGAATTGTGCGCTCGGCTTCGCGGTCGGCCACGGTTACCGGCGTGGCGTCCGCCTTCAATTCCACTTCGACACCGCAGCGCCAGTAATGGCGCAACACTTCGGCGGCAGCAGCGGCAGCCTCGCGCGCCGCGGCCAGAGCGGCAGCCAGCTGATCTGGGTTCATGGTCGTCCTCGCTGATGACGGGTCGAGGATACGGCGGAAGCGGCCGGCGCGGGTGACACTACCGGTAGCAATGCCAGTCCGCCGCGTCGCTGCAGATGCACACTGCCGCCAGCGTCGACCGTGCCCAGAGTTGTCAACCAGCGCTGCAGTGCCGGATCAGCGTGACGTGCGCGCAGGCGTGCGTCCAGCCACCAGCCCAGCGGGCTGAGCCGCATCGTGCCAGCTACCTGCAACGGGCCGGCATCGGCGTCATCGATCTTGGCGTCAATCACGCCAGCGCTCGCGGTGACGCGCAACTCGAACTCGCCCAACGCCACGTTCCCGCCTGGCGTACGTAGTGATGCGTTGCTCCAGTGCGCGCGTACGTCGAGCTGCAGCGGCCAGCCGTTTTGCAGTACGGCGTGATCCGCCGCCACCCATAGTTCGCCCAGTGGCTGACCAAGCGTCGGCACCACGCGCGTATGCCACAACCCCAAGTCCGCACGGGCTGCCACATTGTCCCAACGCACCTGCCCGTTCGGCCCCGCCTGCACGCTACCGGAAAATGCGAACTGTGGCCCCGCGACATCCAGTCGCAACGGCGCAGGCGCAACCAGTGCGAGCCGCGAAACCTGCCAGCGCACGCGGCCGAGCTCCCGACCATCCGCCAGCAGCACGCGATCGGCTCGACCGTGCCAGACGAGGCCGTGCACTTGATACAACTGCACGCCGGACAGGCGCGGTCCTATCCAGATCAGCGCCCAGCGTGCCGGGAAAAACCACCCCAGCACAGCAACCAGCACCAACCCTCCCATGACGCCCAGCACAAATTGTCGCCAACTTCGGGCGCGTCTACTTTTTCCTGTTTGCATAAGTTGACTTGATCATCCGCCACGCAACGCCAATAATAACTGGATGACCGACACCGCCAGCCGTAACACCGCACTCGCCGCGCGCGACCTGAAACACCTGTGGCATCCCTGCACACAGATGCACGACCACGAAAGCATACCGATGGTGCCGAGCGCGCGCGGTGACGGCGTGTGGCTGGTCGATGCCGACGGCCAACGTTATCTGGATGGCATCAGCTCGTGGTGGACAAACCTGTTCGGCCACGCCAATCCGCGCATTGCCGTCGCACTGGCAGATCAGGCACGCACGCTGGAGCATGTGGTATTTGCCGGTCTCACGCACGAGCCAGCCATCGAGCTGGCGGTAAAAGACTGGGCTTGCCGCAACCTGTTTAGTGCCCCACGCTGATGCTTGGATCCAGCATCTGCAGCGCCCGCGCGTTATTCGGCGAGCCGGTGCGACGCAATTCATCGCCACTGTAGCTGCGCCCCGTCACCGGCAAGCAGTGGCCCGGCTTGGCGCGGATCAGGCTGCCTGTCTCACGCAAACAAACGCGATCGCCAAGCTTGATCACCGGTGGCGTCGCCGTCGCGGGGAGCACCTGCTGACTGCTCTGGTCGGCACGAACCGCAGCCGAGTCCTGAGAAAACGCTGAGGTGGCGGTCAACGCCAGCGCGAGGGCCAAGATGGGAAGCGTACAAGTGCGGTTGCGCATCGGTCGATCCTCCACGGAGTTGCGACTACTGCATCGTGCCTGCACTCGGCGTATTCGGCAACGCCATCAAGCGCTACCGTTCAGGCAACCGACCATTGAAGGTCAGAATCTTGCCGCTGTTACACGTCGGCTATGCTGCACTTTTCCCACGCGATGGCCCATGCGCACAATCCGTATTCACGTCGATTTGCCGCTCACCGTGGGCGCCGAGCTGCATCTGCCGCGGCCGGCAGTGGAGCACGTGACGCGGGTACTGCGATTGGTGCCCGGAGACGCGATCACTCTGTTCAACGGCGACGGCTGCGATTACCGCTCCGTCATCCTTGCGGCCGGCAAACGCGAGGTCCACGCCCGCATCGACGCTGCGCGGCCGGTCGAAAACGAATCGCCCCTGGCACTCACTTTGGCCCAAGGTGTTGCACGCGGTGAAAAGATGGATTTGATCGTGCAGAAGGCCACCGAGTTGGGTGTCGTGCGCATCGTCCCGTTGTTGACCGAGCGTTCGGAAGTTCGGCTGGACGCCGTACGCGCGCAGAAGCGTCTGTTCCACTGGCGCGCAGTGGCTACCAGCGCCTGCGAACAAAGTGGCCGTGCGCGCATTCCCGAGATCCTCCCCGCGCTGGCGCTGCCGGCGTGGCTGGAGCAATTGGGTCCGGACGAGGGCTTGCGCCTGGCGTTGCTGCCTGAAGCGCAGCATTTGGCGCGTGCGCTGCACTTTCAGACACCCGCTGGGCTGCTGGTGACGGGCCCTGAGGGTGGTTTGGGTGAGCGAGACATCCACGCGTTGCACCATGCGGGCTTCGACGATTTGTGCCTCGGGCCACGCATCCTGCGCACGGAAACTGCTGGCCTGGCCGCACTTGCTGCGCTGCAGGCAGTCCACGGCGACGGCTGACAACACCATCGCGTAGCCGACGCGCGCCATAGGACTCTGTGGCGTCCGGAGCGGATGCCTCGCCATCGAAGCCTGACTCAGCGTCGTTGTTATCCCGCTCGGCCGATGCATCCGACTTCCCAGTCTCCTCACCCGCAAGCTCCGGGTCACCGTCACCTTCCGCCCCCTAGCTAGCCAGATCGGCAGTGGCAAGCAGCTCCAGCAAAGTCGTCTCGATCCACTCGATGTCAGGAATGATTGCCACGTCATCACGTACCAGCACGTGCGCGCGTACACCCGGCGGCAACGACGTGCCATCGTGCGTGGGAATGATCAGCTCGGAATTGAGCGTGGTCAAACGCGGAAAACCTTGCGTGACAATGGCCACGAACGGCAAGCGCGGATCACCACCAAGCGTCTTGAGCACCGCCACGCGCATGCTCAGTTCCGCGTCAGCTTCTTCCAACCCCGCCAATTGCGTGAACGACACCAGCGGAACCCGCCAGCCACGCCAGGCGATACGCCCAAGCAGCCAAGGTGGTGCAGCAACTACCGCCTCAGCCGGCGTATGGGCTATCACCTCGGCGATGGTGGAGTTGGGCAGCAGCAAGCGCACGTTGCCAACGGGCACCAGCACACAACGAATTTCGCGTGGCAGCGGATCACTCATGAAAATACCTCGATCAGGTGCGCTGCCAACTCTTGCGGCGTACCGGAAAAATTGACCAACCCTTCGGCGGAAACTCCGCTGACCATGTCGGCATACTCCGCGGTCGCCGACTCAACCCACACACTGCCACCGCGATCGTGGATGGCTTGGGCGCCGGCTACCGCATCAACACTGTGTCCCGAAAACACGATACCGACGGCATCGCGGCCAAAGCCTTCAGCCGCCATCGTGAAGTTATCGTCGATGGATGGCTCCGATGCATCGCTGGCGCTCGGCTGCAGTTCAACGCGCCCGTCTCGATGCACGCGAACCTGGTGCGCAGGCGGCGCCACCAGCACTTCACCCGGTCGCGTGAAACTGCTGTCCGCCGCCACCTTGACCGGCAACGGGCACACTGCAGTCAACTGCGCGACTAACGCGGCGGTGCTCTGTTGACCCAGATGCTGCGTGTGCAAAAACGTCAGGCGTGACGTGGCCGGCAACGCGGCAAAAAATGCCACGGCGGCATCGACGCCGTCGGCGGCGGCGCCCGTCAGGATCAGCCGCGACAGCGCCATGTGCAGCTCATCGAGATGCATTTCCCTCGTCACCTGCACGGTCTGCGGGGCCACGGCTTCTTCCATGGATACCAACTCGAGATTCATCACTGGATCGAAATTGCTTGCCACCTTCTCGGCATCCGGTGCGAGGTAATCTGCCGCGCTGAGCTTCTCCACACCGAACGAGTCCGGGTCGTTGCGATCACGTGGCAGAATGGCAGAAGCCGGAGCGTCATCATCCAGCAGCGCCCAGTTGTCCGGGGCGCGCGCCGTCGCGGCGGGTAGATCAAGGCCAGACGCCACGTTTGCATCGCCATCGGCGGACAGGCCAGCCGTCAGCGACCCATCGAACACAGGATCGCGCGACCCGACGGCTGGCATGTCCGTGGCTGCGCCGGTGACCGGGTCAGCTTCGCCGTCAAGCCACGCGATGGTGGCGAATGCGGCGTCTGCGTCAAGCGCGTCCGCGTCGGCATCGGCGCCCGGCAGTTCGGCGGAGGCAAGCAAGGCCTCCAGTTCGGCGGACAAGCTCTCAGACTCACTATTGATGCGCTGCACGCGTTCCAGTGCGGCGTTTGCTGCCGCGCTCGCTGACGACGCCGGCAGTGCTTGGTCAATGGTCGGCTCACCATCGGTGTCGACGGACGTACCCTCCACTGCGATTACTTCCGCCGAAGTGCTCTTCGCAGCGACGGGAACGTCCACCGCCCGTGCATCGATGGGACGCGGTGGATCAATATCGCCTGCCTGCAATACCTTGACCGCAAGATGCCGTGCCCAACGATCGCGATCCCAGCCAGCAAGTGCGCGCGTGGCTTGCGCATCATTGAAGACCATGCGTGGGCGGTCACCGTCGATCAGGTCGTACAACTGGTCCAACGCATCTTCGGCGGTGTCGTCGAGATTCACCACCAACACATCCGCACCAACTTCCTGCAGACGTTGTCGACTCAAGCTGGCAATACCGCCCTCGTGCACAATGCGCGCGCCGCGTTCGCACAGGGCATCGCGCAACTGCGCGCCCAGCTCGGTATCGTCAAACAGCAAAGCCACCGCTGGCACTGCGTCAGTCATGGCTTGGCTCCAGCGCGCGCTGCTCCAGCACCTCACCAATCTGGGCGAGCAGATCGGCCTCTTGATACGGCTTGCCAAGATAGCGCTCCACACCAATATCAAATGCGCGCTGGCGATGTTTGTCACCACTACGCGAGGTGATCATGATGATCGGCACGTCACGCAAGCGTGGATCGGCCTTCATCAGCGTGGCCAGCTCGTAGCCATCCATGCGCGGCATTTCGATATCCAGCAACATCAACTCGGGCACGCGTTCACGCAGTTTCTCCAACGCGTCAACACCATCCTTGGCGGTACTCACTTCGTACTCGTGACGCTCCAGCACGCGCCCAGTAACCTTGCGCATGGTGATGGAGTCATCCACCACCATCACCAACGGGCGGACCACAGCTTCTTCGACAACTGGTGTCTGCACCGCGCTCAAGCCTTCCGCCAGACGCAGTTGCCGGCGCGTGATGCCATGACGTACCAGCGGCGCCAGATCCAGAATGATCAGCACCGAACCATCGCCCATGATCGTGGCACCCAGCAGCCCCGGCACCGAGCTGATCTGCGGGCCAACCGACTTGACCACGATCTCGCGCGAGCCAAGCACGGCGTCGATGCGGATGGCGGCGCGCAGATCACCAGCACGGGTCAACAGCAACGGCGGTTGTTCGCCCTCGACCGGCACGCCCGGTGGCAAACCGAGCAAGTCAGCCAGATCGTGGATGCCGTATTCCTCGGTGCCATCACGGAATGAGGGCTCGTCCGAAGCCAGCATGGCGCCCAGATCCTCCGGATCGACGCGCGCTACGCCCTGCACGGAGGTCATCGGGATGGCGAATGTGGCTTCACCAAGGCGCACCAGAATGGCCTGGGTAACGGCCAGCGTAAACGGCAGGCGCAGGATAAAGGTCGTGCCCTTCCCGTGCTCCGACTCGATCGACAATGACCCGCCAAGTTGTTTGATCTCGTTGGCGACGACGTCCATGCCAACGCCGCGACCAGCCAGCTGGGTGACCTTGCTGGCGGTGGAAAAGCCGGTCTGGGTGATCAGTGAGAGCAACTGATTGTCGGTGGGCTTGATGTTCGCCGGCAACAAACCGCGTTCGATGCCGCGCTTGCGGATTGCCGCTCGATCCAACCCGCGACCATCGTCGCTGACCCGAATCACTACCTCGGTAGCCTCGCGCGCCACCTGGATGTGTACCGAACCTTCCGCCGGCTTGCCGGCTTTGCGGCGCTCAGCCGGAGTCTCGATGCCGTGGGCAACCGCGTTGCGCAACATGTGTTCGAACGGCGCCTTGATGCGGTCGAGCAGGTTGCGATCCATCTCGCCGTGCGCGCCGTCGACGTACAACTGCGCGCTCTTGGACTCCTCGCGCGCCGCCTGCCGCAACGTACGCCGCAGGTTTGGCACCATCGTGTCGAATGGCAACATGCGGGTACGCAGCAAACCATCCTGCAGTTCGGTACTGACCCGTGATTGCTGCACTAGCAGAGTCTCAGCTTGACGTGTCAACTCGTCCAGCGTGCCCTGAATGGACACCAAGTCGGAAACCGACTCCGCCAACGCACGGGAGTACTGCTGCAACTGGGAGTAGCGATCGAGCTCGAGCGGATCAAACGCAGCCAGTCCGGCCTCGCGATTTTCGCGCTGGAAACGCGCGATGATCTGCGCCTCGGTTTCGATTTCCAGCATACGCAACTGACTGCGCAAGCGCGCGACGGTCTGTTCAAGCTCAACCAGGTTGGAGCGATATCCCCCTACCTGCTGTTCCAACCGCGAACGATAGATCGCCACCTCACCAGCGTGACTGACCAGGTTGTCCAGCAAATCGGCACGGACACGAATCTGTTCCTGCGCCGACGCAGTCTCTTCCTGCACTTCGGGCAACAATTCGGGAAGATCAAGTGACTGCGCGCTTGCCGGTGCGGATGTCACCACCGGCGTGGACGTCACCCCCGGCACTGCCTTCGATTCCGGCACGGCCGCTGCCGCCAGGACGGCATCGTCGGCAAACGTCTTCTCGCCAGCCAGCCCGAGCAGGCGGTCAATCATTGCCTGTGGATAGACCGTGGCTTCACCTTGGGCAACCTTCTGCACCAACGCATTCAACTGGTCGAAGCTGGCCTCGAGCGTGGCGATCAGCGGTCCGGCTTGCGCCTTGCCGCGCACGCGCTTCTCCAACAATGTTTCCACGGCGTGCGCAAGATCGCCCACTTGCATCAAGCCGGCAATACGTGCTCCGCCCTTGAGCGTGTGCAGATCACGCCGCAACTCGGCGACATGACTGGTCTCTTCCGGCTGCGCGTGCCACAACGCCAACACACCGTCGGCGTGATCCAGCAGCTCGCGTGCCTCATCAATAAATACCTCAAGCAAGTCGGCATCGATCGGGGGTGCCACTGACGATTCAGCCGGCGCAGATTCAGGTTTTTGCGACGTGTGACTCGCTGCTTCCCGCGCGTGTTCCGCCGAGTCGGCTGCTGCCTGCTCTGCTGCTGCCTGCTCTGCTGCTGCCTGCTCTGCTGCTGCCTGCTCTGCTGCTGCCTGCTCTGCTGCTGCCTGCTCTGCTGCTGCCTGCTCTGCTGCCGCTTGCTCTGCTGCCGCTTGCTCTGCTGCCGCTTGCTCTGCTGCCGCTTGCTCTGCTGCCGCTTGCTCGGCTGCCGCTTGCTCGGCTGCCGCATGTTCGGCTGCCGCATGTTCGGCTGCGGCATGTTCTGCCGCTGCGCGTTCCGTTGCGGCTTGTTCTGCTTCGGCTTGCTCGGCGGCAACCCGCTCGGCTTCCGCCTGGGCAGCGGCTGCTGGCTCAAACGCATCCAGAGCCGCGACCAGTTGTTCGGCAAGCTGATCGTGTTGCGCACTGTCAGTCAGTGCATCCGTTGTCTCACCAGCAGTTTTGACCGCTACTCCGGCGCCATCGGGGGCGTCAGCACCGGTTCCCTGCGCATCCAGATACGCCGCGACCGCAGCATCCACGCCGCGATGCACCGCGTCCCGTTCATCCGCTGGCGCGTTCGCTTCCGGCTCCGCCTCGGCTTCAGCCACCCAATCCGCAGCGGTGGATTCCGGCACAGCTTCTGCTTCGGCATCGGCGGCCGGTGCCGGCGCGATCTCATCGGCACGTGGCTCATATACGACATGTGCCACTTGCGACTCTGGGTAGCGGTCGCGCAGCTCGATCAGTTGCGCACCGAGCACGTCCACGTTCGGCAGTTGCGGCTGCTCCGCGTCGAACTGACTCATGACGTGATCCACCACGTCGACGGTCTGCCCAAGCAAGCGCACGCCATCTGCAGACAGCGGCACGCCGGACGCACGCAGCCGCTTGAACAGTACTTCCAGTGGTGCCAGCAACTGCGTCAGCAACGGAATATCGACCATGGCAATGGCGCCATGCAACGTATGCACCGCGCGCAGCAGTTCTTCACTGATCGGCAGCTCTTGACCACTTTGTTGAATGGCCATACGCAGCATCTGCACGTACTGCGCCACTTCGCTGCGCAGGATTTCCAGCAACACCGGATCGACTGGCGGCATCACTGGCAGGCTGATGGCCATTTCCGGCTCAGCGAACGTGTCCTCGGATGCGGCGTCGGCATCGGTCAGCCCGGCTTGGGGCAGCGCTGCAACATCGATGCGCGGTACCCGGCGACGCACCACGCGGCGCACCATTTGCACACCGGCCGACGGCTGATCTTCCAGCCGCGCGGATTGTCCGGCCACCAACTGGTCGGCGGTGAGCATGATCGCGCTGAGCGGCGCGTCCGGCGTGCCCTCATTCTTGAGCGCCGCCAGCAGGCCTGGCAAAGCGTTGATCGCGTGGTGCACCAGTGCCTGTACACCCTCGTGCGGCTCGATGGTGTTATCGAGCACGCGGTTGAGCATGTTTTCCACTTTCCAGGCAAATTCACCAAGCACCCTCGCACCAACCAGGCGCCCCGAACCCTTGAGCGTGTGGAACGACCGCCGGATGCCCGTCAAGCTCGACAACTGGCCGGGATCGGCCAGCCATACGCCCTCTCCTGCACGCAGGTTGTCGATTTCTTCCTGCACTTCTTCCAGAAAGATCTCGCGGATATCGTCGTCGATACCCTCGGCATCTGCATTGAATTTGGCGTCAGCAGCGAGCGCATCGCGTACTGGTACCTCCTCGAACACCTCCTCTTCGATCTCGTCCCAGTCACCATCCTGGTCAGCAACAGACACTTCTGGCGGAGGCGGTGCCGTCGGCTCGGTGAGCGCAAGGCGCAGGCCACCAAGGTCCTGCGCATGCTTTTCAGAGAGTTCCGCCGAACCAACCAACAATTGGCCAAGACCGTCACCGGGAACCACGCTGACGCTTTCCGACAACTCGGCTGGTACCGCGACGACGTCATTGCCATGCGTCAGGTCGGTATCGGCCTGCGTGGCCTCGGCCAAGTGCTCACGCTCAGCCGGCAACGGCCAGTAACCCAGCAGCCCAAGGCTGTGCTCGGCAACATCCAGGATGTGATCGAGGCCGCCGCGATGACCACGCACGGCCTCCAGGTAATATTCCAGCGCCGCCAGCGCGTCGGCCAGATAATCCATCTGCGCACCGCTTGGCACACGGCGGTCGGCCAGCAATTCATAGTCGACGAAGCGTCCCACGCCCTGAGCCAACTCAGCGGGGCGCGGCGACGACAGCATGCGCATGGCGCCAGAAACTTGCTCCATCAGGGTCGGCGTGCCGGCGAGCCGATCGTGCTGCCACCCGGACTCGACGAACGCAACCACGGCTTCCTTCACCTTGTCACAATTGCTGATGGCCTCAGCCATCACCGCGTCCACCACGCTGAGCGCTTCGGAGCGCGGCAGGTCATGCCCATCGGTGTCAGAGCCATCGCTGTCGTGAGAACCGAGCCGCTCGATATGGTCGTCCAGCGACGCTTCGACGTACAGCAAAGCGCCGGCCACGTCGAGTAGCGTTTCCTCGTTGGCTGGGCGCATCCGGTTGGCCAATTCGTCGAGTACGCGGCGTTGTTCACCTACCACTCGGCGCGGCGCGGTCAATGCCAACATGCCAAGCGTGTCCCCGACGCGCTCCAGAACGTCGCCTTGCGCGGACAATTGCGCCGGGTCGGCATCGGGCTGCCGCAAAAACAGATCCAATGCCTCCTTCACCCGCAGAAGGTCGTCCTTCAGCGCACGTGACACGGAATCCAGCAATGCCCGATTGTGTCCCGCCATCGAACCTTGCGCGTGCGCCAACTCCCCGGGAGCCGGCAACAGCATGTCCAGCGCATAAGTCTGACGCAGCAACACCATATGTGGGCTGAGTTGGGTGGCCTGGGCAACGAGGTACAGCAACCTGCAGGCTATTGAATCGGCGTCACTGCCACGCAAGGGGTCTTCGCCCGATTCAACCAACTGGCGAATATTGCGGTCAACGCGCGCCATCAGCCGGCGAATTTCGCCGACATCACTCTTGAGCATCCCCTGCTCGAGACCTTCGAGCACACCGGCAGCAATCCACCACAGACGGCGGCCGTGGACATGGTAGCAGCGAGCAGTAATCGCCAGCAGCGTCTTGCGCATGTCGCGCAACCGTTGCGGAGTGTCCTGCTCGCGAAACCAGCCCAGCAACTGCTGCTGAAAATGCAGACGCAGGTTGGCGAGTTCATCGCGATAGCCCTGCGCCTGCAATTCGCTCAGCGCGGCGGGTGCCTGCTCGGGCAGGAACGCATCCAGATTCGGGTGAAACAGCGCTGACTCCGGCAGTGGCGGCTGCTGTCGGCTGGCGCGCAGATCATTCAACAGCGGCAACAACACCACCGGTACATCCCGGTGACCTCCGGACAAACGCTCCAGATAGTCAGGCAGCTGCATCAGCCCACGCATCATGACCGTGTAGGCTTCTTCACGTTTGGTGATGCCGCCAGCGATCAACTCGCCCGCCAACGTCTCCATCTCCGCTGCAACCATCGCCGCGCCATACAGCTCAACCATCTGCAACGTGCCATGCGCCTGATGCAAATGGTCTGCGCACGAACGCATGGTGCCGGTATTCTCAGGCTGTTCGACGTAGGCTTCCAGTGCCTCGCGCGCAACTGACAACGTCTCGTCGAGCTCCGGTTTGACCCATTGCAGCGTGGTGAAATCGATGTGATCTTGAAGTCTCATGCGCGTCTCTCGATGCTGCGCGGCAAATGCGTCATGCAGCGGCGAGATTGCCCTCCGTCAAAATGCGGATACCCACCTGGCAACACTCAGCCCGGCAGCTTGAAATGCGCCACGGAACGCCGCAGGTCACTCGCCAGTTGTGCCAGGGTACCGATGGAATCGGCAGTCTGGCTCGCACCTTGCGACGTCTGCGAAGTAATCTCCTGAATCGCGTTCATGGATACGGAAACATCTGTAGCCGCCGCCGACTGCTCGCGTGCTGCGCTGGAGATGGTCTGAATCAGCTCGGACAGATCATGCGACACGCGCTCGATGTCGCCCAGTGCGCTACCGGCATCCTCGGCCAGACGGGCACCAGCGACCACCTCGGCCGTGGTCTGTTCCATTGAGTTGACCGCCTCGTTGGTATCTGACTGAATCGCCTGCACCAGCGTTTCGATACGTTTGGTGGCGCTCGTCGAACGTTCAGCCAGACGCTGCACTTCATCGGCAACCACGGCGAAACCGCGGCCCGCTTCACCGGCGGACGCCGCCTGAATCGCCGCGTTCAACGCCAGGATGTTGGTCTGCTCGGCAATATCGTTGATGAGCTCCACAATCGAACCGATCTCCTGCGACGACTCACCCAGGCGCTTGATACGTTTGGAGGTTTCCTGAATCTGGTCACGAATCGAGTCCATCCCGGAGATCGTCTCGCGCACCACCTCGGCGCCGCGCGAAGCGATCTTCACCGAGCGGTCGGCCACGTTCGCCGACTCAGCCGAATCCTTGGACACCATGTCCATCGAACTCACGATCTGGTTGATGGCCGAAGTGGCCGAACTGATCTGCCGTGCCTGCTGCTCAGCGGCATCCGCCAGATTGCGCGCCGTCGTCTGGCTTTCCTGCGCCGAGGACGACACCTGCTCGGACGTCTCGTTGATGGTGGTAACCAGAGATCGCAACTCGTCGATAGCGTAATTTACCGAGTCGGCAATCGCGCCAGTGATGTCCTCGGACACCGTCGTCTTGACCGTGAGGTCACCTTCGGCGAGCGAACCCATTTCATCCAGCAGGCGCATGATCGCCTCCTGGTTGCGCTGGTTCAGTTCGGTACTGCTGGCAAACCGGCGGCGTTGGTCGCCCACCAGGGTAATGACCAGCAACAGTGCGAACGCTACCGCGGCGATGGCTCCAAACAAGCCCCACCATACGTTCGGAAACAACCGCCGGAAGGACAACTTGCCCACTTGTTCGGACAAATCGTTCGCGCGCAACAACACCGTCTGTGAATCCAGCGAGGCCTGGTTACCGGCGCTCTTCACATCCGCGATGTTGCCGGCCGCGGCAATCAGCTTGGCCACCGGGTCAGTCAGCTTTTCCCAGCCAGTCTGGATTTCAATGAGAATCTTGTGCGCATTGGCATCGGCGATCGGCCGCACCCCGCTGTCGGTACTACCCACCAGCAAGCCCTTCAGAACGTCACCGTACAACTGCGCGTCGCGCGACAGGCCATCGGCGGCAGACAGCGAGTTCTCGCCACCCTGAACCACTTCCTGCACTCGGCGGATGATGCGGTCGGCGGACAACATCTGGCGCGACGTGCCGAGCATCTGCTCAGGGCTGCCGCTGCGCTGCTGCAAGATGTTGACCACCTGTTCCATGCTTGAGTTGAGCAGCGGCATCTGTTGCGACAACGTGCTCGCGCGCTGCGCGGAGTCGAGCACGACCGACTTGTTGGAAAGGATCTTGCTGATATCCGCATCCAGTTGATGCCACGCCGTATCCAGCGCGGTCACCGCCCGCCCACCAGGCGTGCTGTTGTTGTTCGCGTACGCCCGCATACCGCTTTGCGGGTCACCGCGCTTCAGCTTTTGTACCGCCGAGTCAATGGAGTTGCGCGTGCCCTCCAGTCCCTTGAAGGCGTCGACGCTGCCGTCGGCCGACTCCAACGCAAACTTTGCCGTCTGTTGCGACAGCACCTGAATTTGCGTGGTCAGTGCGATCGCCTGACGATCCTCACTGTTTCTCTGGTTGAGCAGAAAGAAATCCAGTGCGGCAAAGCCAATCGCAATCAGCAGCAGGACAATGAGTGCGGTGTAACCCCGTTCCCTGCTGACGCCGGCTGTAGTACTCATGTTCACCTCGTCCGTCTACATCGTGGCTGACCTCGCCGCGCGTCGCGCGGGTGGCCGCTTGTGATTGATTGACTCTCGCTTCCGATCACCCCAGGTGGTCGGCCCTTCACCAACTCAAAACCACTCGACTACGCGGCGGCCTGACGGAAATCCGGAGCCCGCACCAGCCGGCTCATGCTGAAAATCGCCAGTTGCTGCTCCCCCACACGACTATCGACGAAGCGCGTCAAGCGCGGATCGTCCTCGGGTGCGGCCTCACGGCGCTGCTCCTGATCGACCGTGCGCTGACCAAACACTTCGTCCACCAGCAACGCGACACTGCCACCACCCTGGCGCACAACCAGCAGTCGCGTCCGATCGGAATGCTGCGTACGCTCGCCAAACAGGAAGCGGGCGAAATCGATTACCGGCACCAGGTTGCCACGCACATTGGCGACGCCCAGCCGCGTACCGACCCGAAAACCGATGCCACGCCACAAACCGGGCGCGTCCGGTTCGTCCTGCACATCGGAGGCATGGGCAAGCGACAACCGCTCGTAACGGGCAAGTATTTCAAACGGGGTGCGATTGGCGGAATCAGTCATGATGCGCTCGGCAACAAATCATTGATGCAGGCCAACAGTTCTTTTTCGTTCACCGGTTTGGTGATGAACGCACGTGCGCCCTGACGCAGGCCCCAGACACGATCGGTTTCCATCGACTTGGTGGTGATGATCACAATCGGGACCTTGGCGGTGGCTGGGTCGCGAGTCAGCGTCCGCGTCGCCTGAAAGCCGTTCATGCCGGGCATGATGACATCCATGATGACCACGTCAGGCAGTTGCACGCGCACGCGCTCAATGCCTTCCTCGGCGCTGTGCACGGCCGCAACCTGATGCCCGGCGCGCTCAAGCAGCGTCGTGAACACCTGCACGTCGGTCGGCGAGTCGTCGATGATGAGAATGTTGGCCACTGATCCCCCCTGCGAACCTGCAATCAACGTGCTGATACGGTTACAACGTGGTCGCGAATGGCACCTAACAGTTCGTCTCTGGTGAACGGCTTGGTCAAATACTGCTCCGCACCGACGATCCGACCCCGAGCCTTGTCGAACAAGCCGTCCTTCGAGCTCAACATGATGACCGGTGTGGCGCGAAACTGCGGATTGTTCTTGATCAGCGCGCAGGTCTGATACCCGTCCAGACGCGGCATCATGATGTCGACAAAGATGATGGCGGGTTTCTGATCGGAGATCTTGGCCAATGCCTCGAAACCATCGACTGCGGTCAATACATCGCAACCTTCCTTTTTCAGCAAGGTTTCCGCCGTACGGCGAATGGTCTTGGAGTCGTCGATCACCATGACCTTGAGGCCGGTCAGATCGTTAGTGTTTGGTTTTGAATCCACTTGGCTCCCCCGACGGCGCCGTCCCGAGTCTCGGACAGGCCTTGTGACATGCAACAGCCGTGCCGGACGGCGCACATGAAAAAACAACGAGAACAAATCCCTCTGTGCCCGCTCTGCGGCGGGCCACAGCACGCTTGTTGTGTACCGCCTGCCCGCCGAGACTGTCAAGCAATTATCGCCAGACCTGTGCGCTCGAGCGGTACATGCCTGCCGCACAAGGGCACCATCGGGCCAGTCGCGGCAACCTTCGACACCGCGCACTTGCCGCCGCTCTGTCCTGTAGGCGACCATCAGCCCTACCATGCACGCTCGATGCCGGCCGGCGCACAGCCGGCGCAGATCCACGTGACGAGGAA
>CAJDTO010000019.1_pt1 | contig 16411 bp, 11 predicted proteins | sample 7389821 | NCBI WGS metagenome assembly CAJDTO01 (sample SAMEA7055651, study PRJEB34461) | soil metagenome | biome: terrestrial ecosystem; feature: Peninsula; material: soil | place: Antarctica | collected 2016
CGTTGAGCACCATGTCGTAGCCCCGGCTGACCGCCGTGGCGGCATTCGCGCGCAAGTCGTCAATGTCGTCGACCTTCGGCGCGGTGAACGGATGATGCAAGGCGACGTATCGTTGCGCCTCGGTGTCGTACTCGAACATCGGGAAGTCCGTGACCCACAGCGGCTTCCAGCCTTCCGCGATGAGGCCGCGATCCCTGGCCACCTTCAGGCGCAACGCACCCATGAAGTCGCACACGGGTTTCCATGCCCCGGCGCCAAAAAACAGCATGTCGCCGGTTTGCGCACCGGTCGCGGCCAAGATTCCCTGCAGCGCCACGTCGTCGAGGAACTTCGCCACGGGTGAGTGGATACCGTCGCGACCCTTGGCCAGATCATCCACCCGCAACCACGCCAGACCCTTCGCGCCATAACGGCCGACGTATTCGGTCAGCCCGTCGATATCCTTGCGACTGAACGTGCTGCCTCCGGGCACCCGCAACGCCGCCACGCGGCCGCCGGCATCATTCGCCGGGCCGGCAAATACCTTGAACTCGACATGCTTTACCGCCGCAGCGACGTCGACCAGTTCCAGTGCAAAGCGCAAATCCGGCTTGTCCGAGCCGAAGCGGCGCATCGCGTCCATCCAGGTCATGCGCGGGAAGCTGGCGTCCAGCTCCACGCCTTTTACCTCGCGGAACACATGGCGGATCAGATCCTCCACGGTGTCCTGGATTTCGCGCTCGTCGACAAAGGCGAACTCAATATCCAGTTGCGTGAACTCCGGCTGGCGATCGGCGCGCAGATCCTCGTCACGGAAGCAGCGCGCGATCTGATAGTAGCGATCAAACCCGGCCACCATCAGGATCTGCTTGAACAACTGCGGCGATTGCGGCAAGGCATAAAACTGCCCGGGGTGCACGCGGCTCGGCACCAGGTAATCGCGAGCCCCTTCCGGCGTCGCCTTGGTCAGGATCGGCGTCTCGATATCCTGAAAGCCGCGCTCATCCAGATAATGCCGCAATGCACGTACCAGCTCGGTGCGCTTACGCATGCGCTGCTGCATCAGCGGGCGGCGCAGATCGAGGTAGCGGTAGGTCATCCGCATGTCCTCGTTCGGATTCTCGTGCAGCGCAAACGGCAGATCCTTCGCGGCATTGAGAATCTCCACCGTTTCCGCCAGCACCTCGACGCGGCCCGTCTTGAGCTTGTCATTGACGGCAATACGGGCGCGCACCGTGCCAGTAATGCGCAGGCAGTATTCGTTGCCGATTTCACCGGCGAGCGCAAACGCGTGCGTATTTGTCCGCTCGATCACCACTTGCGCCAGGCCTTCGTGGTCGCGCAGATCGACAAACGCCACGTGCGCCTGCAGCCGCAGCGTGTTCACCCAACCACACAGGCTGACCGTCTGGCCGATCAGCGACTCCTCAATAAGGCCGCAATAGTGCGTGCGCATGCGCTAGAAACTCCGGGCCGCCAACGCGGCGAAAATGCGAGAAACAGACCGCGCATCTTAACATCGCGTCGATTGGACGGCCGCCGGAAGCAGCGCAGGTAGCGTCATCAGACACTGGTGGAGGCAGTGGCCTGCTTTTCGGCCGTACCGGCAGAGACGGCAGCCGGCGTGCTGGCCGCGACAGCGGGCTGGGCACTTGCGCCGGCGCTATCGGCAACCTTCTCGCCATGCTGGTGATGCGTGGAGCTGGCGGCCGCCGGTGCACCCGCATCGCCGGCCAGATTGTGCTGGTGGTCGCCCTTCTTCTTGAAATCGGTCTCGTACCAGCCAGTGCCAGCCAGGCGAAACGCCGGGGCGCTGAGCATCCGATGCAATTGCTCGGCATGGCAGGTCGGGCAGACGGTCGGGTCGGCGTCGGACATTTTCTGCAAATGGTCGAAGTGATGTCCGCAACTGCGGCACTCAAACTCATAAATAGGCATACAAACTCCAAATGATGCTGTCGAACGCGACGCGGACAACCTGCCATTATCGTTACGTTTTGCCGAATTTCAATCCAATACGCGTACATCGCCCGTCCGCAACGGGACATGCCAGCCGCAAGTGACGCCAGCACCAAGGGGACGCAACGTGATTGATAACGCTTGTACCGGGCCCGTCGACCCCGCGTCAGCTGAAGCCCGCGTGTTGAGCCAGCATCACGCGGGCTCTCCCAAAGCCTGTTCAACGGCACGGTGCGAGCAGCACCCGGCACAAGCGCCAGCAGCGGATTCTCCGTAGCTTCCAGCGTGCTTCCTGTCTGGCCTCCAAGTTTGGTACACGGACGTTTATACTGCTATCCGAAAAACTCAGAACCTGTCCCGTTCTGCGATTGTCGCAACGCCGTACCCCACCAACTGGAACCCTCATGAAGAGACGCCTGACTCAGACCATTCCGACCCTGCTGGTCACAGCGGTGTTGCTGGCGCTGACCACCCCTGCCGCCGCGCAGGACACAAACCCCCCACCTGAATCAACCAAGGCCAAGAGCCTGGGCGCGGTAATCGTCACCGGTACCCGTGCCAGCAACCGTACGGAAAGCAGTTCGCTGACGCCGATCGACGTGGTCTCCGCCCAGGTGCTGCGGCAAACCGGCACCACTGATCTGCCGACGGCACTTGCACGCATCATCCCGTCCTTGAATTTCCCGCGCCCGGCGGCGGCCGACACGGCTGATACGCAGCGTCCGGCGCAGCTGCGCGGCTTGTCGCCGGACCAGGTGCTGGTGCTGGTCAACGGCAAGCGCTGGCACCCGGGCGCAATCTTGCTGAACAACGGCGTGATCGGCCGCGGTTCGCAGTCGGTGGATCTCAATACCATTCCGATGTCAGCGATTGATCACATCGAGGTGCTGCGCGATGGCGCATCTGCACAGTACGGTTCGGACGCCATCGCCGGCGTTATCAACGTCATCCTGAAGCAAGGAGCACAGGGTGGCGATGTCGAGTTGTCCGGCGGACAGTATTCCGCAGGCGACGGTCGCCAGTGGCAGGGCTCGGCCAACTTCGGCATCCCGCTGAACAATGACAAGGGCTGGTTGCGTTTCACCGTGCAAAACGGCCACCAGGACCTCACCAATCGCGCAGGACCAGACAACCGCCCAGGCTTCCCCGGGCTCGGTGTGAACTTCCGCCAGGGCGACCCCGCAGTGCGTGACAGCAACGTGCTGCTCAACGCGCAATACGACGTCACACCAGACGTGCAGTTCTACGCGTTTGGTCACTACGGCCGTCGTCAAAGCACCTCACCGGCATTTTTCCGCTACGGCACCAATTCACCAAAGCCAAACAACGCCTTGATCGGCCAGGTCTACCCTGACGGCTTCCTGCCAGTGGAGCACGCCGACTCCACTGACCAGTCCTTGGTGGCCGGCCTGCGCGGCAAGATCAGTGGCTGGCGGTGGGACTTGAGCGGCAACTTTGGCCGCAACCGTGTTTCCTACGAAACACGCAACAGCCTGAACTACGCCTACCTGCACGACTTCGGCAACACGCCGACAGTATTCAGCGACGGCATTCTCAGTGCCAAACAGGAAAGTGTTGATCTGGACATCGCCAAGGACGTCGCCGTCAGTTGGATGCCGAACCCGATCACGGTGGCGTTTGGCGCGCAATACCTGCGCCAGACCTACGGTATCCAGGCCGGCTCGCTGCCATCCTGGTACGTCGGCACGTCGGGGGTTTCGGGTGGCGCGCAGGGTTTTGCCGGCTGGCAGCCCACCAATGCAGTCGACGCCTCGCGTCAGGACGTCGCCGAATATCTCGACCTGGAAACCAACCTGACCGACAGGTTTGGCGTCGCGGCCGCGGTGCGGCACGAGCACTACAACGATTTCGGCAACACCACGTCGGGCTCGCTGGCCGGCCGCTTCGACTTCACGGACAGCTTCGCCATCCGCGGGAGTGCCTCGACCGGCTTCCGGGCACCTGCATTGGGGCAGCAGTATTTCTCGCAGACGTCCTCACTGTTCTTCGCCAACGGCAACTCGACGGGTCTGCCAGCCGGTATCTACAACGCGGGACTGGTGCCCGTTGGCAGCACGATCGCCCAACTGCTCGGCTCCGAACCACTGAAGCCGGAGAAATCAAGGAACCTCACCTTGGGCGCAGTGTGGAATCCCACCGACGTGCTGACGCTCAGCCTGGACTTCTACCAGATCAAAATCCGCAACCGCATCGCCTTGTCCGGCGCCATCGCCACCACCTCGCCAACGGTGCTGAGCTACCTGGCCGCCAACGGTATCGGCGACCTCAACTTCCGCAGCATCAATTACTTCACCAACGCTGCCAGCACGCGCACGCGCGGTGTCGACCTCGTCGGCACCTATCTGGCCGACCTTGGCAGTGCCGGCATGCTTGCCACCACAGTGAGTGCGAACTACAACCAGAACATCGTCACCGACGTCAAGCCCAATCCAGCGGTCTTGAGCAACTTGGGCATCAACTTCGTCCGTCTGAACCGGCAAGACATCAAGGGTTACCTGGGCAACTCCAGCCCACGCAGCAAGCTCATCCTCAGCGAGCAATACAACGTCGGCAACTGGGGGATCACCGGCACGTTGACCCGCTATGGCCGTTACGCGAACTACGTCAGCAGTCTGGCGAACTACAACGCGGTAACTGGCGTCGTCGATCAGACTTTCACCCCCAAGTGGCTGCTCGATCTGGCGCTCAATTACAAGCTGGACAACTGGACGTTGACCGTTGGCGCGGACAACGCGCTCAACAAGTATCCCGACAAGAACATCCCCAACAATACCAACAACGGTACGTTGCCCTATTCCACGTTCTCGCCGTTTGGCTACAACGGCTCCTACGTGTACGGCAAAGTGCGTTACAGCTGGTAATGACGGCCATGTCAGACCGTAGCGGTGAATCGCTACGGTCTGACCGCCCATCGCACCCACTGAAACACTTACCGCTTGTGAAAAACCACGGCGCCACCGGCCATATCTACCGCGATGGTATCGCCGGGAACAAAGGCGCCCGCCAGGATTTCCCGCGCCAGCGGATTCTCCAATTGTTGCTGGATCGCGCGCTTCAACGGCCGCGCGCCATACACCGGATCAAAGCCGACATTGGCAAGCAGCGTCAACGCACCGTCGCTGACTTCCATCTTCAGCTGACGCTCGGCTAGGCGTTTCTCCAGATAACCCAACTGGATCTTCGCGATCGCGCGGATCTGTGCCTTGTCCAGCGAACGGAATACCACCAGTTCGTCCAGACGATTGATGAACTCCGGCCGGAAATGCGCCTGCACCACGCCGAGTACGGAGGCCTTCATCTGCGTGTACTGCTCTTCGCCATCAGTGCCTTCGCTGCCTTCGGCCGCATCCTGGATCATCTGCGAGCCGAGGTTCGAGGTCATCACGATCACGGTGTTGCGAAAATCCACCGTGCGCCCCTGGCCGTCGGTAAGGCGCCCATCGTCGAGCACCTGCAGCAGGATGTTGAACACGTCCGGATGGGCTTTCTCCACCTCATCGAGCAGGATCACACTGTACGGACGACGGCGCACCGCCTCCGTCAGATAACCACCTTCCTCGTAGCCGACGTAACCCGGGGGCGCACCGACCAGGCGGCTCACCGAGTGCTTCTCCATGAACTCGCTCATGTCGATGCGCACCATGGCGTCGATGGTGTCGAACAGGAATTCAGCCAGCGCCTTGCACAGCTCGGTCTTGCCTACGCCGGTGGGGCCGAGAAACAGGAACGAGCCATTCGGACGATTCGGGTCAGACAAGCCGGCGCGCGCGCGACGGATCGCATCGGCTACGGCATGGACAGCCTCGTCCTGACCGACCACGCGCCGGTGCAGTGCGTCTTCCATATGCAGGAGTTTGTCGCGCTCGCCTTCCAGCATCTTGCTGACCGGAATACCGGTCCAGCGCGCGACCACCTCGGCGATCTCCTCTGCCGTAACCCGCGTCTGCACCAGCTTGAAATGCTGCGTATCGACGTCTTGCGCCTCCGCCAACTGCTTTTCCAGTGCCGGTAATTGACCGTACTGGATTTCGCTCATCTTGGCGTAGTCCTGCCGGCGCTGGGCCGCGTCCAGCGCAACCCGCGCCTGCTCGATCTGCTCCTTGATCTTCGTCGTGCCTTGCAGTTCCGCCTTCTCGGATTTCCACACTTCGTTGAGGTCGGAGAACTCGCGATCGAGCTTCTTGATATCGGCCTCGAGGTCTGCCAGTCGCTGCTTCGACTCGCTGTCCTTTTCCTTCTTCAGCATCTCGCGCTGGATCTTCAGCTGGATCAACCGGCGCTCCTGACGATCCAGTTCCTCGGGCTTGGAATCGATCTCCATGCGGATGCGCGACGCCGCCTCGTCCATCAGGTCGATGGCCTTGTCCGGCAGTTGACGGTCGGCAATGTAACGATGCGAAAGGGTGGCCGCAGCGACGATCGCCGGGTCGGTGATTTCCACCCCGTGATGCACCGCGTAGCGCTCCTTCAACCCACGCAGGATCGCAATGGTGTCCTCTACCGACGGCTCGCCCACGAACACTTTCTGAAACCGCCGCTCCAGTGCCGCATCTTTCTCGATGTACTTGCGGTATTCGTCCAGCGTGGTGGCGCCGATGCAGTGCAATTCACCACGTGCCAACGCCGGCTTGAGCATGTTGCCGGCGTCCATCGCGCCATCTGCCTTCCCAGCGCCGACAACCGTGTGCAGCTCGTCGATGAACAGGATTACCCGGCCTTCCTGCTTGGACAGGTCGTTCAGCACGGCTTTCAGGCGCTCCTCGAATTCACCGCGGAACTTGGCACCGGCGATCAACGCACCCATGTCCAGCGCAAGCACACGTCGGCCGCGCAGGCCTTCGGGGACCTCATCCTTGATGATGCGTTGGGCCAGGCCTTCGACGATCGCGGTCTTGCCCACGCCGGGCTCACCGATCAGCACCGGATTGTTCTTGGTGCGCCGTTGCAAAACCTGGATCGTGCGGCGGATCTCTTCATCGCGGCCGATTACCGGATCGAGCTTGCCCTTTTCGGCGCGCTCGGTGAGATCGATGCAGTATTTCTCCAGCGCCTGACGTTGTTCCTCGGCATGCTCACTTTGCACTTTCTCGCCCCCGCGCAGCTTTTCTATCGCGGCCTCCAGGCTGGGTTTGCTCGCCCCCGCCGCACGCAACGCCGCACCCAGTTCGCCCTTGTCATCCAGCGCCGCCAGCACAAACAGTTCGCTGGCGATGAACTGGTCGCCACGCTGCTGCGCCAGTTTGTCGGTCAGATTGAGCAACCGCGTCAGATCGTTGCCGACATTGATGTTGCCCTCCTGCCCACTGACCTGAGGCAGTCGGTCGAGCAGTCCCCTCACGCGTTGCTGCAACACCGGCACATTGACTTGCGCCTGCGTCAACAGCGGCGCAGTCGAGCCGCCTTGCTGATCGAGCAGAGCCGCCATCACGTGCGCCGGCTCCAGCATGTTGTGGTCGCGACCGACCGCAACCGACTGGGCGTCAGCCAACGCCTCCTGGAAGCGCGACGTCAGTTTGTCCATGCGCATGACAAGACCTCAAGTGACTGGCGCAAAGTGCACCACTGCTTGCGAGATGCGGACGCCAGCAGACGATTCAACCCGGCTCGTTCGCGGTGGTGCGGCCCATTTCCTGCCCCATCGCTGCTGTGCCTTTCACATTCAAGTTGTTAGGGTGAAGCGGATGTCAATGCAAAAATCAACCATCGCCCCACTGCATCGCGCAATCTCGCCCGCACCACCGTTGCCCGCTGCATCTGCGCGCTGGGCAGTGTTTCTCGACGTCGACGGCACGTTGCTGGAGTTTGCTGACGATCCTGCCGCCGTAAGCGTGAGTGCACCGCTATTGACGCTGCTGCACGCACTGCACCGCGCACTGGACGGCGCGTTGGCTCTGGTAAGCGGGCGCACCCTGGATGATCTGGATCGGTTGTTCACTCACCCCGCGTGGGCTGCGGCTGGTCTGCATGGGCTGGAATTGCGTCACGCCGATGGCACCAGCCGAGAGGTTCCCGTTGTCGCCGCGCAGCAGGCGCACATGCGTGCTGCGGCGCATGCACTGGCCGCGCGCGTTGACGGCGTGGAACTGGAAGACAAGGGTGCCGCCATCGCGTTGCACTGCCGACGTGCACCGCAACAATTCCGCGCATTGCGCGCGGCAGCGCAAACCCTGTCGACACAACTGTGCGGCTACGAAATGCAGGCCGGAAATCTGGTCGTGGAGTTCAAGCCAGCGGGAATCGACAAAGGCCACGCAGTCGCGGAGCTATTGCAACGCGAGCCGTTCATCAACCGCCAGCCGGTGTATTTGGGCGACGATTTGACCGACGAGCACGCGTTCACCCAGGTCAACGCCGCGCACGGCATCAGCGTGCGTGTAGGTGCTCGCGAGCCCACGCTGGCGAGCTTCACCTTGGCCGATCCCAGCGCAGTAGAAGCGTGGCTGCGACGGGTGCTGACCGCCACGACATCAGGGAGTCCCGTCGATGTCTGATTCCGCTGCAGCCACAAACCATACCAACGCCAACCTCGAACTCGGTGTGATCGGCAACGGCAGCATCGCGGCACTGATCGATCAGCGCGCGCGGATTGTGTGGTGTTGCCTGCCCCGCTTCGACGCCGACGCCAGCTTTTGCGCCCTGCTGTCACCAAAAAACGGTGGCGGTGACTGGGCGATTGAACTGGAGGATTTCGAGCACTCCGAGCAGCACTACTTGCCGAATACCGCGGTGCTGGTCACGCGCATGTACGACCACCACGGCGGTGTCATCGAGGTGATCGATTTCGCCCCACGACATAACTTGAATGGCCGTCTGTATCATCCGGTCACCCTGGCGCGGCGAGTCAATCCACTCAGCGGTTCACCGCGCATCCGCGTTATCATGCGACCGCTGTGCGATTATGGCGCGTCGGCTCCCACAACCACCTCAGGTAGCAACCATATCCGCTACCTGCTCAGCGACACGGTGCAGCGCCTGACCAGCGACGTCTCCACACCGATGATCGAACGTGGGCTTCCGTTCGGTCTGCACCGCCCTGCGCATTTCGTGTTCGGCCCGGACGAGACGCTCACCCAGTGTCCCGCCGACTACGTCCACCAGATGCTTGAGCGCACTGCCAGCTACTGGCACGAGTGGTCGCGTTACCTCGCCGTGCCGTACGAGTGGCAGGAGCCGGTGATCCGCGCGGCAATCACCCTCAAGTTGTGTCAGTACGAGGCCACCGGCGCGATCGTGGCGGCACTGACCACCTCGATCCCGGAGTCTTCGGGCAGCGCGCGCAACTGGGATTATCGCTACTGCTGGCTGCGCGACGCGGCGTTTACGGTGCGCGCAATGAATCGGCTCGGCGTCACCCGCAGCATGGAGGAATACATCCACTACGTGTTCAACGTGATCGCTGCCGATGGCGAGACAAGTGGCGAAATCGGCCCGGTGTTCGGCATTACCTTCGAGCGCGAACTGACCGAGCGCCAAGTGGACAGCTTGGCCGGCTACCGCGGCATGGGGCCGGTGCGCGTGGGCAATGATGCGTGGCGTCAGCGCCAAAACGATGTCTACGGCTCAGTGGTGCTGGCCGCGACCCAACTATTTTTTGATTACCGTCTGGAACACCGCGGCGACAAGCTGACCTTCCAGCGACTGGAGCGACTGGGCGAGGAAGCTCTGCGCATGGCTGAGCAACCCGACGCCGGTTTGTGGGAATACCGAGGACACGCGGCCGTGCACACCTACTCAGCTGCGATGTGCTGGGCCGCGTGTGATCGGCTGGCACACATCGCCACCGAACTGGGGCTGGATGACCGCGCCCGCTATTGGCACGACGGTGCCATGCAACTGCACACCAACATCGAAAAGCGCGCGTGGAACGATGAGCTCGGCCATTTCGTCGATGCCTACGAGGGCAAGAACCTCGATGCAAGTTTGCTGCTGCTCGCCAACATCGGTTTCATCGACGCCAAAGATCCACGTTTTGTCGCCACCGTCGACGCGATTGGCGAGAAGCTGGGCCACGGCGATTATCTGTTCCGCTATGTCGCACCAGACGACTTTGGTACGCCGGAAACCAGTTTCAGCGTTTGCACGTTCTGGTATATCGAGGCGCTCGCCGCTACCGGACGCAAGAATCGCGCGCGCATTCTGTTTGAAAACATGCTCAAGCAACGCAACGCTCTGGGGCTGCTGTCCGAGGACATTGCGCCGGGCAACGGCGAAGCCTGGGGCAACTTCCCGCAGACGTATTCGATGGTCGGCCTGATTCATGCCGCCATGCGCCTGTCGCGTCAATGGGAGGAAGCGATGTGACCACGCGCGCAATGAATCCAGGGCGGCTCGTCGTGGTTTCCAACCGCGTCGCGTTGCCGCGCCAAACCGCCACCGGCGGTCTCGCCTCGGCGCTGCAATCCGCCTTGCGCGAACGCGGCGGGCTGTGGTTTGGCTGGAGTGGCAAGCTGGCCGCCGAAAACAGCAGCGTGGTGCACCGCGTGCACGAGGCGAAGGTCGACTACGCCACGATCGATCTGTCGCGCGCCGACCACGACGACTATTACACGGGCTTCGCCAATGGCACGCTGTGGCCGATGCTGCATTACCGGCCTGACCTGGTCAATTACCAGCGCAGCCATCTGGACGGCTATCTGCGCGTCAACGAAATATTCGCCGATCGGCTGCAGGAACTGATCACTCCGACCGACACGCTGTGGGTCCATGATTACCACCTGATTCCGCTGGCCGGGATGTTGCGCCAGCGCGGCGTGAAAAACCGCATCGGCTTTTTCCTGCACACACCACTGCCTGCCGCTGGTTTGCTGATTGCACTACCCAACCATCGCGAGCTGCTGGAAACGCTGGCCAGTTACGATCTCGTTGGCGTACACACGACACGCGACCTGCGGGCACTGGAGGATTACTTCCTGCACGAGGCCGGCGCGACAATGCGGCCAGGGGGCCGCATGCGCATGCCCGGTGGTCGACTGTTTCGCGCTGCCGCATTCCCGATCAGCATCGACACCGCCGGGATCGCCGAAGTCGCGCTCGCGGCCGAATCCCACAAGGAGATTGATCAACTGCACAACAGTCTGGAAGGCCGTGCGTTGATCATCGGTGTCGACCGGCTGGATTATTCCAAGGGCCTGCCTGAGCGCTTTCAGGCATATGCGCGCCTGCTCGAACGCGCGCCCGAGTTGCACCGCAAAGTGACCTTCCTGCAAATTGCGCCGCCCTCGCGTGGCTCCGTACTGGAGTACCGGCAGATCCGCCACGAGCTGGAGCGCAGTGCGGGACACATCAACGGCAAGTACGCCACGCCGGACTGGGTCCCGATCCGCTACATCAACAAATCGTTTCCGCACCGGCTGCTGACCGGCTACTACCGCAGCGCACGAGTGGGCTTGGTGACGCCGCTGCGCGACGGCATGAACCTGGTGGCCAAGGAATATGTGGCCTGCCAGAACCCGGAGGATCCCGGCGTGCTGGTGCTCTCGCGCTTCGCGGGCGCCGCGCAAGAACTCACCGACGCGTTATTGGTGAACCCGGCCGATACCGAAGAAGTAGCCGATGCGCTGGAGCGCGCGCTGAAAATGCCGTTGGCTGAGCGCCGCACTCGCTGGCTGGCCATGATGGAAGTGCTAGAGAAAAACGACATCACTCTTTGGCGCACGAACTTTTTGCGGGTCCTGCGGCGTGAAGCTGTGCAACCGCCGGATATCCTGCCACTGCGCGTGGCGTCCACGACAAGCGTCGGTCGCCCACAAAAACCCGCGTGAAGCGGCAACACACGACCATCTCAACCCGTGTCGCTCATCGCCGCAGCATCGGGCGCAACGCTGCACGACAGCGAGTCTGGTTGCCCGCGTTGGGTCGGCACAGGCCGTCTCAACAGGCACACCAAGGCAGACCAAACCGGCAAAACTCAGCGTCAGCAAGGCCGTCGATGCGGCGTTCGAAGCCGTATTCCGGCAACTGGCGATGGAATGTCTGCTGTACCAGCACGCTGGCTTGCCGCCGCGTTCCAACGCCAAGTACAGCATTTCCACCTGCATGGTGTTCTGACCGGCACAACCCGCTGCTGAAACGCGGCCTGTGCGCTGGCCCGCTCGGTGGTGGTAGCGCAAACACGCTGGCTCCGCGCAGCTACACCAGCCAGATCAAACTGGCAAAGCGACCACTGCGTGCCCCATCGCGACGATACGAATAGCACCGCGCATCGGTAAACGTATCAAAGTAGCCACCATGCACCTGCTCCACTCCGGCCGCACGCAAACGCTGTCGCGCCAGCCCCGCCAGATCGCATAACCAGTGACCGGGTCGGGTCGGCACAAAGCATTCGACGGAGGCACTGTCGTGCGCTGCAAACGCGGCGCGAACTTCTGCGCCGACTTCATACGAAGTTGCACCAATACACGGCCCGAGCCAAGCCAGAACCCGCCGATGCGGCGTGTGCAATTCGGCCAACGTCGCCTCAAGCACACCCGCGGCCAGCCCACGCCAACCAGCGTGTGCAGCGCCGACCTCACTGCCATCGTCCGCACAGAACAACACCGGCAGGCAGTCCGCGGTCAGGATGGACAACACCGTGCCCGGCAAATGCGCAACTGCCGCGTCCGCCTGCGGCTCATTCGCAGTGGCCAACGGTCCCAGATGGGCGACTTGCGTGCCGTGCACCTGCCGCAACCAGCGCGGCGCCGCCGGCAAACCCAGCGCCTGTTGCAGTGCGCCGCGATTGACCAGCACCGAATCCCGGGCATCGCCGCTGCGCAAACCGAGATTGAAGCGTGCAAACGGTGGCGCGGAAACACCGGGGCCCTCACGGGTGGTCACCGCCGCGCGCACCTGCGGTGGCGCTGGCCAGTCGGGAATAATCCAGGGATCAATCATGGTGTGTTGTCAGTGAGGGATGGAAACGCGGAACCTGGACGCAGACGCCAGCCAGTTGTCCAGCGGTGATAGTGGTCGGCGACAGCGTGCTGCGCCACCGGCGTCCGCATACACACAATGCTGCATCAAGCTGAGCCGGAGGCGTCCGCCTCGGACGCGGGGTCAGACCACGCGCCGCCGGCTACGCAAACCAATCCAGAACCAACCGACAGCTGCCCCGCTAAACGCGCCGCACAGTCCGCCCAGGCTGAATCGTTGACCCGTGTAGACGGCGACGGCAACACCGACAGCGAAGCCGACAAGTGCCAACCATGCGACCTTGCGCTTCTCCACGAGCCACCAGGCAGCGCTGGACCTCTTGCGCCGGAGATCATCCTGAGCCTTGAGGTCTGGTTGCAGCAACGCTTGAGCGATTGCCTCGGCTTGAGACTTTTCCATACGACGGAACTCCTCAACTTTCAGTGACTTGACGCATACGTCAGGCGGAATTACGCACTCAATAAAAATCCGAACCATTCTCCCGCAGGTCGGCACGCAATGCCTCGATCAACGCCTGCAGATCGGCGGGGCGCTCGGCACTGAACGCCATGGCCTCACCGCTGATCGGGTGCACAAATGCCAGCTTCTCCGCATGCAATGCCTGGCGCCGAAAGCCGCGCAATACCGCGGTGAGTTCGGCTGACGCGCCCTTGGGCAGTTTCAAGCCGCCACCGTAGAGTGGATCGCCCACCAGCGGGTGATGGATATGCGTCAGATGCACGCGGATCTGGTGGGTGCGTCCGGTTTCAAGCTGGCACTGGATCAAGCTGTGCGCGCGAAAGCGCTCACGCAAGCGATAGTGCGTCACCGCGCGCTTGCCATCTTCCTCGTCACGCACGGCCTGGCGCAGCCGGTCACCCATGCTGCGGCCAAGCGGTGCATCCACCGTACCGCCGGCCACCAACGTCCCCAGCACCACCGCCTCGTATTGGCGTTGCACTTCATGCCGTGAGAGCAGCTCCACCAGGGCGGTGTAGGCTGGCAGCCGCTTGGCGACCACCATCAATCCCGTGGTGTCCTTGTCCAGCCGGTGCACGATGCCCGCGCGTGGCAACTCGGCCAGTGTGGCGTCGTGGTAAAGCAGCGCGTTGAGTAGCGTACCGGCCGGGTTGCCGGCGCCGGGGTGTACCACCAGGCCGGCCGGTTTGTTCACCACCAGCAGGTCTGCGTCTTCATGCACGATGTCCAGCGCGATGGCTTCCGGCGCATTGCTGACTTCGTTTTCCAGCTCGACATCCAGGCGCACAAGCTCGCCTCCGCGCAGCAACTGGCGTGGCGACCCCTGCTGCCCATCCAGCGTCAGCACGCCCGATTTGATCCATCCACTGAGGCGCGAGCGCGAAAAGTCCGGGAACATCCCGGCCGCTGCCTGGTCAAAGCGACGCCCGGCAATATCCAGCGGAACGGCTGCCTCACGCTGAATAGTGGTCACACCTGCCCCCGCGAGCCACAGCCGGTTTCAGCTATCATGCTTTTTCGTTTCGCCTGTTTCACTCTCTTCCCCATGCCGAATACCTATCCTATGCGTATGCGCGTAATCAAGCTGCCGATGTCTGCACGGTCTGCCGCGAAACTACTTGTCGTGTTCGTGTTGGTGGCGACACTGAGCGCATGCTCGATCTTTGGTTCCAAACGCGGTACCGATGACAATCTGCCGGTGGATGCGCTGTATACCAAGGCGCACACGTCGTTGCAAAACGCCGACTACGCCGCAGCCACGAAGAGCTACCAACGCCTGATCGCGCGCTTCCCGTCCGGCGAGTACAACGAGCAATCCCAACTGGACATGGCCTACGCGCAGTACAAGGACAACAAGCCCGATGACGCACTGTCGACGGTGAACCGTTTCATCAAGACCTATCCGTCCAACAAGCACGTCGATTATGCCTATTACCTGCGCGGGCTGATCAATTTCGACCGCACCAGCGGGGTCATCGAGCGCTTTGTCGGCAACGACAGGTCACAAGCGCGACGCGACCAAGGTTACAACCTGCAGGCGTTCGACGACTTTTCCGAACTGACGCGACGCTTTCCGAACGGCGCGTACGCCGCTGACGCGCGCCAGCGCATGATCTACCTGCGCAACGTGCTGGCGCAGTACGAGATCAATGTGGCCGAGTTCTACCTGCGCAATCACGCCTACATCGCGTCGGCCAATCGCGCTCAGTACGTGGTTGAGCATTACCAGCAGTCACCACAAACCGGCGATGCATTGGCGATCCTCTCCCGCAGCTACCTTGCGTTGAAACAGGATTCACTGGCCGACCAGAGCCGCAAGGTACTGGCATTGAACTACCCGTCGCATCCGTACCTGACCGATCCCAAGTGGCCACATCCACCATCCACTTGGCGCAAGATGGTGCCGTTTTCCGGGCATCACTGAACGCCGGCCGCGGCGTCTACCTGCGCAACGGCATCAATGCCAGCCTGAGGTCATCGGATAACGCCGCTCGCGTCCAAACGCACGCGTCGTTACGCGGGGGCCGGGTGCGGACTGGCGGCGTTTGAACTCGTTCAGCAGCACCAGGCGAGTCACGCGACGCACGGTGTCTTCGGCAAAACCGGCGGCAATGATTTGTGCCTGCGACTGCTCACCTTCGATGAAACGTTCGAGGATCGCGTCCAGCTCGACATACGGCGGAAGCGAGTCCTGATCGGTCTGGTTGTCGCGCAGCTCGGCCGAGGGCGGGCGCTCGATCACTGCTGGCGGGATGACCCAGCGTAGATGCGCGTGACCCGCATTGCCGGCGACAGAAGCCGCCTCGGTTTCTGTGCTCAGCGCGCCGCTTGCGGAATCACCGGCCGGCATTTCGCTCGACATGCGCGCTGCTGCACTTCCCGCCGCATTGCGCCAGCGTGCCAGCCGGAATACCACCGTCTTGTACACGTCTTTCAGCGGCGCATAGGCTCCGCACATGTCGCCATACAGCGTGGCGTAACCCACGGCCGACTCGCTCTTGTTGCCCGTGGACAACAGAAAACGCCGATGCTTGTTGGACAAGGCCATCAGCATTACACCGCGCGCGCGCGCCTGCAGATTCTCCTCGGTGAGATCGGTCGGTTTGCCGGCAAACGCGGGTGTCAGTGCAGCCAGCAAACTCTGACAAGTCGGTTCAATGTCGATGACGCGGTAATCCACGCCCAGATGCTCGGCCTGCTCACGTGCGCCATCCAGCGACAACCGCGAGGTGTAACGACTGGGCAGCATCACCGCACTGACCCGCGCTGCACCCAGTGCATCGACTGCCACCGCCAGCGTCAGGGCCGAATCAATGCCGCCGGACAAGCCCAGCAACACACCATCGGCGGCGTTCTTGTCAACGTAATCACGCGTGCCACGCACCAGCGCCGCATACAGCGTGGCATCGGCCGAGGTATCCGCCCGTCGCGGCCAGTGCTCCGCGCGAAACGTTCGGTCAAGCGGATCAAACTCCGCCCACAGCAAGATGTCAGCAAACGCCGGGGCGCGTGCTGCCACCGAACCGTCCGCATCAACCAGCAAGGATGCCCCGTCGTACACGACCTCGTCCTGACCACCCAC
>CAJDTO010000057.1_pt1 | contig 16347 bp, 13 predicted proteins | sample 7389821 | NCBI WGS metagenome assembly CAJDTO01 (sample SAMEA7055651, study PRJEB34461) | soil metagenome | biome: terrestrial ecosystem; feature: Peninsula; material: soil | place: Antarctica | collected 2016
ATTGCCGCCAGCCACAGCACGCATGACTTCCAGGGCGACATGGCCACTCGTTACGAAAACGAGATGGTCGCGGACCTTGGGCCGCTGGTAGCCGGTGATCTCGGTCAGCAGGCGATTGATGCGGCGTTGAACGGTGATCTCCAGACCGCCGCGAATTTGCGTGATCGTGGTGCGGCGTTGGCGACGCAGTTGCAGCCGCGCATGCAGCAACGCATGCAGGCGCTGCGCCCGCAGATTGAGGCGTTGTGTCCGTCCATCAAGCGTCTGGCGCAATTGCAGCAAGGCGTACGTGGTGTGCACGGTGAACCGCTGCACTTGTTGCAGATTGACCCGTGAGGTCGCGCAGCCCGCAGCTGCTCGCAAGCTGCCGAGCGCGGTTGGCTTGCGGGCGGTTAATGCCGGGCTAAGCGTCGGTGCTACAGGATGGCTTGGTTGTCTTGTGCCGATTCGGCTGGAGGCAGTGATGCCGCCACGGGTTTTGTTCTCGCCGTGCAAACTACTGCTTGGTCGCGGCGTCGGTCGGTACCGGCTGTGCCGCGCAGCTGCGGCTATGGACGAGTCCAGCCTGCGCGTGGTGCTGAATGAGCATGCGCCAACGTCGGCGACGCCGGTGGCTGAGCCGCACCTGATGTCGCCTGGACTTGGGCGGCATGGGAAGCAAAGGTTGATAGTCCGGCATGGACGGTGGCAACGACATGCCGTGGTCAGCGTGATGCACACGGCGCGCAGCACGCCGATAGATACCGCACACCTGTCTGGTCCCTCGCTGCGGCACTTGGGTATGGCGTGCATTCGCACGCACAACCTGGCCGGCCTGACCAGTGGCTGACACCATGGCAATGCCGCCCCTTGCGCAGGAGGTGCTGGCCTTCTGGTTTGCGGACGCTCAAGCCGCGCACTGGTTTGCGCGTAGTGCGGCATTCGACGCGCAGATCCGTTTGCGCTTTGACGCGACTGTGGACGCAGCCAGTGCGGGTCGGCTGGATGACTGGGCGCGCACACCTGGCGGGTGGCTCGCGTTGCTACTCGTGCTCGATCAGTTTCGGCGCAATCTGTATCGACGCGATGCACGTGCGTGGGCTGCTGACGACCACGCGTTGGCGTTGGCGCTGGCTGGTATCGCGCGTGGTGATGACCAGCAGTTGCCACCGCTGCAACGCGCGTTTGCGTACATGCCGCTGGAACATGCCGAAGATCTGGCGATTCAGGAGCAGTGTGTCGGGCTGTTTGAGACCGTGTGCGAGTCGTCGGCGCCGGAGCAACGCATCCATTTGCACGGCTTTCTCGACTATGCGTACCGCCATCGACAGGTGATTGAGCGCTTCGGGCGCTTTCCCCATCGCAACGCGGCGCTTGGACGCACCAGTACCAGCGCCGAGCTGGCCTATCTGGCCAAACCCGGTGTGGGGTTTTGACTGACGTGATCGCGGGAAAATGCCTGCAGGCGGATGGCATCGCGCTGATTGGCGGGTCGCCATGCGCGGCGCATGCTCTGGGCATCGGCTGGCGCCTGTGCGTCACCCATTGCCAGGGAGCGTGTGATGCGGGGTTTCTCGTTCGGTTTTGCTGTGCTGCTGTGGCTGGCGCTCGGTGTGACGGCGCACGCTTCCAGTACCTTGCGGGTTGGCAACCAGGTACTCACCGCGGGCGACAGTAGCGAGCGCGTCACCGCTCTGCTGGGCCGGCCGTCATCGAAGTCGCATGCGCGCAACAAGCGGGCTCGCACTGCGCGTCGCGGTGGCGTTCGGGTGTTGGACAAGCGCGCGGGTGGCGAGCGGTGGCATTACCGGCGTGGCAATCATGTGACCGTGGTGACGATCATTGACGATCGTGTCATCGAGATCGACGACCGGCGGATTTGATCGCGCGATCTGGTTACGCGCGGTGACCGCGTGCGGCCGGAGCGCGTAGCTGCTGCGCTGTGTGCGGCATTTTCATGTGCGGTTTGTTATTGTTGGGTACGCTCATTGCGCCGTCAGTTTTGCCGAGCTGTCGTGTTGATCGGCGCCGCGAGTGCTGTGCTCCGGCTTGTTTTGCCTGCCGCTGCAAGGACACACGGCCCGCCCACCTCAACCGCACCCCGACATGGCCTGCCTGCCGCCGGTGTTTCCATGAACCGGACCAGGAGTCGGTCGCACCCATGCGCAAACCCCAGTTCGAGCAATGGCGTACGGTGCTGCACCGGTTGCAGCAGAAGCTGTATCTACGTTACTGGTTCCCGCATGTGCCGTTGGCGGTGTTGATGGTGCTTGGTGGCGTGTGGCTGTTGCGGGCTGACCTGGGCCGCAATTGGCAAAATTATCTGACGCAAATCATGACCGGGTCGCTGAACATGCCACCGCGCATGCTGCCGCCCATTCTGATTGGCAGCGGCATGCTGACCATGGCGCTGGCGCTGTTGTGGCGTTCCCGCATCGCGTGGACGATGGCGTTGTTGCTGGTGCTTACAGCGGCGGCCAGCACGTTGTTTGCCGGTCACCAAGCCGGTTACGCGCTGCTCGCGTATTTTTTACTGGTGCTGGGCGCGTTGCTGTTCAGCTATCGCCACTTCGATCGTTCCAGCGTGGCGGCCAGTACGTTGTTTGCATTCACCTCGGTCGCCATGTTGTTGATGTATGCCACGTTCGGCGCCTATTACCTGGGCGCGGAGTACCGGCCGGCGATCACCGATCTGGTGACCGCGTTGTATTACTCGATGGTGACCATGAGTACCGTCGGTTACGGTGACATCGTGCCACTGACCGCCGAGTCGAAGTTGTTCACCGTCTCGATCATCGTGCTGGGTGTGGCCGTGTTCGCCACGTCGTTGACGGCGGTGATCGCGCCGATGGTCAGCAGTTCGTTGCAGCGGATCGTCTCGCACAAGGGCAAAAGCATGAAACGTGAAAAACATTTCGTTGTCATCGGCAATACGGCGCTGGCGGTCAACACCTGGCGCGAGCTGGTCCGGCGCGGCCGGTCAGTGACGCGCGTGCTGCGCCGCCTTCCCGACGATGAGAATCTGGAAGGCGTGGATGTGGTGATCGGCGACCCGGGCACGACCGATGTGTTGCGCGAGGCTGGCGTGGACCGCGCGCACGCGGTGCTGGCGATGATGGATGACGATTCGGAAAACGCCTTTGCCATTCTCGCCGCGCGCGAGCTCGGTGGTGGCGCACGCACGGTGGCGGCGCTCAATGATGCGCGCCATCGCAACCGCATCAAACTGGCGCAACCGGACGTGGTCATTGCGCCGCAGTTGCTTGGTGGCGAACTGATGGCGATGGTGCTGACCGGCGAGGAGGTCACCTCCGAGTTCATCATGCAAAACGTCTTTCAGGATCTTTCGGTAGCGCCGCCGAGTGCGTCCAGCGTTACCTGACACCGGCGCGCTGCGCCGAGGCAGCGTGATCGTGCTTTATTGACACTCATCCAGGAGACCCGCACCGCATGCTCGATTGGCTGCGCCAGACTTCGTTTGCACACAACTCACTCATGGCTTGGGCGTACGCGTTCGGCGGCGCAGTGCTGGGCTTTCTGCTGATCGCTGGCGCGTTGCAGGTGGTGACGGCGCGCTTGCGGAATCTGCATCAGCGCGTACCACGGCCAGCGTTGGCGGCGCTGATCAGCGTGTTGCAGGCGACGCGGCATTGGTTGGTGTTGCTGCTGGCCTTGGTGGTCGCCGCTGAGTTCCTGCGTGCGAATGAGCGGGTGATGAAATTGCTGGCCCATGCGGTGTTCGCACTGTGTGGCTTGCAGCTGGCGCTGTGGACGAGTGCGTTGACGCGCTACTGGCTGCATCGCTACGACGGTCAGGGGAATGATCCGCTGATCAACCCCGTGTTCATGAACATGCTCACTTGGGGCGCGCAATTATTGATCTGGTCCGCGCTGTTGCTGGCGTTTCTCGCGCAGGTCGACGTCAACATCACGGCCTTTGTCGCGAGTCTCGGCGTGGGCGGCATTGCGGTCGCACTGGCCTTGCAAAGTATTCTTGGGGACTTGTTTGCCTCTGTCGCGATCGGTCTGGACAAGCCGTTTGAGGTGGGTGACTTCATCGCGTTTGGCGACCAACTGGGTACGGTTGCCCAGGTCGGCGTCAAGAGCACGCGCATCGCCTCGCTGTCTGGCGAGCAGTTGGTGATCTCCAACGCCAATTTGCTCAAGGAACTGATCCACAACTACAGCCGCATGCCGCAGCGCCGCGTGGTGTTCGGCTTTCGCGTGCCGTACAGCACCAGCGCCAAGGACGTGCAGACCATTGTCGAGCAGACGCAAACGTTCATCGAAGCGGAGTCGAAGGCGCGTTTCGATCGCGGCCATCTGATCGCATTCGGCGAATACGGCTTCGACTTCGAGTTTGTCTACTACGTGTCCAGCGGCGACTTTACGTTGTATCGGGATATCCAGCAGCAAGTGAACTTCAAGATCATGGCGCAACTGGAATCAATGCAAGTGTCGTTTGCCGTGCCAGTGCGCGAGATCCAGCCGCGCGATGCGAACCTTTCGCCTTCGCCGACGGACGCACCCCACTGATTCCAGCGCCCGGCCGACCCTGACCCATGGCGACGCGGAGGTCTGCACGGAGTCGCGCCACCAGTGCGCCCCATTCCGGCGAGTATCGGCATCACATGTCGGTCCACCGCAAACATTCGACGTCGCCCCACCTCTGCTTGCGCAGAGATGGTGAGCCCGATCAGTCGTGGCGCGGAGTTGCTACTGCAACGTCACCGGTCGGCGGTTGTCGCTGGATACCTTGTCGATCAACTCGTTGTATGGGTCGATGCCGGCCTGTGCCGGCTTGCCGTCAACGGTCACGGTAATGGTGCTGTCGCCACTGGTGAGTGCGCGCTTTTGCAGATACAGCGGCTTGCCGTCCTGGCCTTCACTGGCAGCGGCGAACACGCCAATATCAATGGGGATATCCGCCGTGGCGGCGGTTTCCTTGCCCGTGCCGTCCACGTAGACCTTGCCGGCGTGTACCTTCATGGTGACTGCGTATTTGCCGTCTGGCAGCTTCTTTGCGCTGGCGTCGGTGATGCGGTTGTCGAACAGGGTTATCTTCCAGAAGAAGTCGTTCAACAGTGGCTGCCACTTCGGTCCGAGTGCCTCGCTCAGCGCGTCCATGAACTCCCGTGACGTGGTGTATGGCGGTTGCTGGAAACCCTTGTCGACAAGGAATTGCTTGAGCATCGCGTTGAGCTTCGCTTCGCCGACATAATCCTGCAGTGCGTAGAAAATCAGTGAGCCTTTCTTGTAGTGGATGTATTGCTGGTCCTCGACTTTCGCCAGCGGCTCCTCGGCGAGCTTCTCGGTGGCACGGCCCGTCAGGTAGCCGTCCAGTTCATACTTCAGGAACTTGCGCATCTGGCTGGCGCCATACTTCTGTTTCATCACCATCAGCGCGGAGTATTGCGCCAGCGATTCGCTGAGCATGGTGGACCCCTGCATGTTGGCGCCGATCACCCGATGTGCCCACCACTGATGCGCAACCTCATGTGCGGTGACGTAATAGACGTAGTCAATCTTGCTCTTGTCACGCAGGTCGGCGATGAAGCCGAGCGATTCGGAGAACGGGATCGTGTTGGCAAACGACTGAGCGAAACTGGCGTAGTTCGGAAACTCCAGAATGCGCAGCTGCTTGAATTGATAGGGTGTGAAGTTGGCGTCGTAGTAGTCCAGTGAATCCTTTGTGCTCTGGAGCATGCGGTCGATGTTCCACGCGTGTGCCGGGTTGTAATACACCGAAATGTTCACGCCCTTCCAGATCTCGGTTTTCACCGCGTAGCGCGCGGACACGTAGGAGAAGAAGTTCAGCATCGGCTGCTGCATCTGGTAGTGGAAGTAGCGTCGGCCATTGGCCGTCCATTCCTTTTGCAGCGTGCCGGGTGCTACGGCGATCTGGTCGGCTGCCGTAGAGACGGTGGTGTCGAAGCTGATCCAGTCGGCGTCGTTGCTGATGTAGGTGTTCGCGCGCGCTTTCTCGTTCCCCAATTTCGGCATGCGCTCCACGTCTGCCTTCAAGCCATATTTGCGCCGATCGTTGCGGTCGGTGAGTTGTACCCGAGCCTGATAGCCGAATTGCGGCAGCACGCCATTGTTGAAGAACGTACCGTTGTGGGCGAGAAACGTTCCTTCCGGACTGTTGGTGAAGCCTGTTGGCGCGTACTCCAGCGTGAAATCAAACGGCATGGAGGCACCCGGCGCCAGCGGCGTCTTCAGCTTGTAGATCGTGACGCGCAGTTCCTTGTCGGCGCTGATGGTGTCGTGTGCCGCGAAGCTGAGCGACTTTACGGTGAACTTGTCAGTGAAGTTGACATACAGCTCGCTGATGGGCGTGGCGTGCTTGTTGACCAGGGTGTAGTGGCCGCGGATTTCCAGCTTGCGCTGGTACGGGAAGATGTCGACATTGGCCTGCACGGCGGTGATCCGCGGTTGCGGCGCATCCTTGTAACTCGCGTATGCCTTCTCGTAGTTGGCTTGATCGATCTTCTGCGCTGTGCTGTTCTTGAATTGGTTGAGCACGTTGGTGTTGTAGTAGATCCACGCGCCGCTGCCGACGAACGCGCACAGACCAAGCCCCAGCACGAGCGCGGTTGGTGCGTGCAGGCGTGCCCGAGCCTCACGGACCCGCTGGCGCCAGGTGTGATCGGTACCACGCGCCCAGAACAAGGCGGCCAGCACCGACAGCACTGCGGCGCAACTTGCCCAGTAAAAATCAAACCACAACGTGGCCGGCAGGAAATGCCCGAAGCCGTTCATGTCCGAATACGGCGTGCCAGGCGCGTTGCCATAGTTGTAGAGGTTCTGTTCCCAGTGCAGCAGGCCGAAACCAATTTGCGCCACGAACCAGATGATGGTCAGCAGATAGCCGAGAAACTTGTTGTTCGACAGCACTTGCAGAAACAGCGCCAGCGCCGCCAGCAGGGCAAACGGAATGGCGTCCAGCGCCAGCGTGGCCAGATACAAGCCCGGCTGCAAATGGGTGTAGCCATGGCCGAGCTGCCAGCCGATGCCGACCAGCGAGCCGATGGCCAGAAACACCACGACCACCGCCAACAGCGCGCCAAGCTTGGCAAGCAGCGGCACCCAGTCTGGCAGTGGGAACGCGTCGCTGACTTCCGCCGTGCGTTGGCTGCGTTCGCGCCACACCAGCTCGCCGGCGTAGAACGTGATGATGATGTACAGCAACCACTGTGAGCTGCCGCGGACGATTTCCAGCACTTGATGCGTTACCGGCCAGGTCGCCGTGCCATAGATCTGGCCGGACAACATCAAGCTGCCGATCAAGTTGGCCATGCCGAGCGCCAGCATGATCAGGAATGGCACGCCGCGCAGCACGCCGAGGGTATCGAAGGCGAATTGCGTGCGCAATTGCAGCAAGTGCGTGCGTAGATTGTCGACGATGTGCACCTTGGGCAGACTCAGCGCAGTGGCGTTGGCTTGCGGGCGCAGCATCGGCGGTTCAGCACGTTGCTTGCGTCGCGGCAGATGCAGTCCCTCACTGCTGGCGCGGAACACGGTGAACGTTGCGGCCAGCATGCCGAGGCTGACAGTGACCCACAGCACACGGTTGAACAGCAGCACGCCAGTGAGTGCGGGCAAGGCGTGATTGGATTGATAGGCCGACCAGTAGCGCGTGACCAAGCCCAAGGTGCCGGCCCCGAACGGGTCGAGCATGGCCGCGATGAAATGATTGTTCACGTCCTTGGTCAGTTGCCCGACGATCGCTTGCAGGACGAAGTACACGATCACGCCGATGTACGTGGCCAGCAGCGAGCGCGTGGCCGTGGCCAGCAAATACAGCAGCGCAGCGATGAACAACATGTTCGGTATCACCATCACGCCGAACGCCCATGCATAGCCGTGCCAGTCGGCCGGGCCAAGGCGCGCCGCGTCGACCCATGGCATCATGCCGCCCAGCGCCAGACCAAGCGCGCACGCCAGCATGATCGCCAGCGATGCCACATAGCCGGCCGCAAAACGCCCGCCCAGATAGGCGCCACGTGTCATCGGCGTGGTGAAAAACAGCTCCGAAGTGCGGTTGTCAAAATCTCGCAGTGCGGCGCCGGCAACGAATACCGTCACCAAAAACATGCTCAGCACGGTCAGCGCGCTGAGCAGGCGCACGATGACCAGGGGGGCGTTACGCAGCACATTGCCACTGGCGCCACCGACCGTGACGGCGTCGGTACTGGTCAGCGCGAACGCCAGTGCAGCAAATACCACAGCGATAATCCAGAACAGCGGTGCCTTCAGCTGCTGGCGCAGTTCAAAGCGGAATATTTCGAAAAATGTCGACTGCGAGAACATGAGTGATCCGTGTCTGAGTCTGGTCTGATTTGGTCTGGCCGCGACAGGAGCCTGCTGGCCGGGGATGCTTGTGCGTTGATCTTTGCTTGCCGCATTGAAACAAGAGCATCGCCCGCGAGCGGGCTGCTACTGTGCGTGGCGAATAATCGAACGGGCTCAGGCGGCCTTGGCCGTTGCTTGTGCGCGCAGGCGGCCAAAATAGACGTCTTCAAGATCGGGCGTGACGGCTTCGAAACCCGCCTCCGGTTGCGCATCAGCCAATACGTGCAATTGGGTGCGGCCTGCCGCGAGCCGAGTGGACAGAATGTTCATTCGCGCCCGGTAACTGTCCAGTTCCGCCTTGTCGATGCTGCGCCTCCAGACCCGACCGTCCAGTGAGCGGATCGCCTCGGTCGGTTCGCCGGTCAACAGGACCTGGCCTTGACCGATGATCGCCATGCGCGAGCACAGGTCGGTCACGTCTTCCACAATATGCGTGGACAGGATCACCACCACGCGCTCGCCGATCTCGGCCAGCAAGTTCAGGAAGCGGTTGCGCTCTTCCGGATCAAGGCCAGCGGTGGGCTCGTCCACGATCACCAGCCGCGGATCGCCAATCAGCGCCTGCGCGATGCCAAAGCGCTGGCGCATGCCGCCGGAGTAGGTGCCCAGTTTGCGCTTGCGGACATCCCACAGATTTACCTGGCGTAGCAGCGCTTCGGTCAATTCGCGTCGCTCGCCTTTCGCTGTCACCCCTTTGAGCACGGCAAAGTGGCTCAGCATCGCCTCGGCGGACACTTTGGGATAGACGCCAAATTCCTGCGGCAAATAACCCAGCAAGCGGCGCGTGGCTTGCTTGTCGGCCAGCAAGTCCATGTCATCCAGCATGACGCTGCCGGCATCCGGATCTTGCAGCGTGCCAATTGTGCGCATCAATGAGGATTTGCCGGCGCCGTTCGGACCGAGCAGACCGAACATGCCGTTGGGGATGTCCAGCGATACGCCGCGCAGCGCTCGCACGCCGTTGGCATAGGTTTTTGACAGGTCACGAATGGTCAGCATGGCGCCTTCGCTATGATTGGCGTTCAGTGGTCTGCCGGTTGCCGGTAGCTGCGGCGAGCGTGCGTTGCACGACAGGTTTTGGGTGATTCGGCGGTAGCACGCGTGGCGCGCTGCGGCGAATGGCAAAGCATGCCGCGCGCGCACTAGCGCTGACAGCCAACCGGTACCGGATAATTTTCGTTCGCGACCGCCCTCCCCAGGCAGTACGCCATCGCCATCGCAGGAGTCCCCATGGCTGACCTCAAACAAGCCCTCGTTCCCGATGTCGGCCACGCCGATGTGCCGGTCATTGAAGTGATGGTCAAGGTCGGTGATCACGTCGACAAGGAACAGGGCCTGATTACGCTGGAGTCAGACAAGGCCACCATGGAAGTTCCCGCGCCGTTTGCCGGCACGGTGAAAGAAGTGAAGTTGAAGGTGGGTGATGCCGTATCCGAAGGCGCCGTGATCGCGATGATCGAGGTGGACGCGGATACCGCTGCCGCTGCCGCCGCTTCAGCGCCCGCACCTGCGCCAAAGCCGGCACCTGCGCCTGCGCCTGCACCGGCGCCCGCCGCCGCATCAAGCGCGACAGACGGTTCCACCGCCGCCAGTGCTCCGACCCCAGCGGACGTCGAGCCCCAGTCCGCGCCGGCCGACAATCGTCGCGCAGTGCCTGGTGACATTCCCGAAGGTGATGTGCACCCCAACGCGCGGCCACCGTTCGATGCCGGCATCGTGATGCCCGGGGATGTGCCGTATGCCAGCCCGGCGATCCGTGCGTTTGCGCGCGAACTTGGGGTGGATGTCGCGCAGGTCAAAGGCTCCGGCCGCGGCGGCCGCATCCAGCGCGATGACGTCAGTGCTTACGTCAAACACGCGCTCGCGTCTGGTGCGCGCCCGCAAGGGGGGGCGGTGGCCGGAGTCGGCGGGCTCAGCTTGCTGCCGTGGCCGAAAATCGACTTTGCGAAGTTCGGTGAGGTCGAGGAAAAGTCGTTGTCGCGCATCCAGAAGATTTCCGGTGCGAACCTGGCACGCAACTGGGCGATGATTCCACACGTGACCCAGCACGAAGATGCCGACATCACCGAGATGGAAGCGTTCCGCAAGCAACTCGGCGCGGAAAACAAGGATCTCAAACTCAGCCCGCTCGTGTTTCAGATCAAAGCCGTCGTCGCTGCGTTGAAACAGTTCCCGCAGTTCAACGCTTCGCTCGATGGCAGCGGTGAAAAGCTGATCCTGAAAAAGTATTTCCACATTGGCATCGCGGTGGATACGCCCGATGGTCTGGTGGTTCCGGTCATCCGCGATGCGGACAAGAAAGGGCTGCTCGATCTGGCGCGCGAGCTTGGTGAGATCTCGAAGAAGGCCCGCGAGAAGAAACTCGGCCCGGCGGAAATGTCTGGCGGTTGCTTCTCGATCAGTTCGCTGGGCGGTATCGGCGGCACGTATTTCACGCCGATCGTCAACGCGCCGGAAGTGGCGATTCTCGGTGTTTCCAAATCGGTGCTGAAGCCGGTGTGGAACGGCAAGGAGTTCGCGCCGCGCCTGATCCTGCCGCTGTCACTGTCGTATGATCACCGGGTCATCGATGGTGCGCTGGCGGCCCGCTTTGCGGTGTTCCTGGCCGGCCAGCTTGGCGATATCCGCCGGCTGCTGCTGTAACCGGCGGGCCGGTGCAGACGACCGTGGGATCGACACTTTCCGGCTTGTTGCCGCCCTCGACGGCGCCAGACGCGATCCGTCAGGGCGCTGCGCAAGTCGGGGACTGGCTGACTTTCTCCAGAACTATCGGCGGGGTCAAGTTTGACCTGGGCTCGATCCTTGGCGCGATCTTGTTGCTTCTCGGGTTTCTGGTTGCAACGGCGATTCTCCGGCGGATGCTGCGCCGCTATGGCGAGCGCAATCAGAACGTCAACCAGTCGACGCTGTACACGGTGGAACGCCTGCTGCATTACCTGCTGCTGGTCATCGGCCTGCTCTGGGCGCTGGCGGTAGCCGGCATCCCGATGGCAAAAATGACCGTGTTTGCCGGTGCGCTGGGCGTCGGTCTGGGCTTCGGTCTGCAGGCCATATTCAACAATTTCGTGTCCGGTGTGATTCTGCTGTTCGACCGCAGCCTCAAGGTCGGCGACTTCGTCGAGCTGGCCTCCGGGGTGCACGGCCATGTGCGCGAGATCCGTATTCGGGCCACGCTGATCAGCACCAACGACGACATCGACATCCTGGTGCCGAATTCCGAGTTCGTGACCGGCCGGGTGGTCAATTGGACCCTGCGCGAGGCAGCGCGACGGCAGAAAATTCCATTTGGCGTCGCCTACGGCACCGACAAGGAGCTGGTGAAAAAGGCCGCGTTGGAAGCCGCCGCAGCAGTGCCGTTCACGCTTACGCTGGAAGGTCCGCGCGCACCGCAGGTCTGGTTGGTCGGATGTAAAAAGTTGGGCTCGCGCCGCGCGTCACGAAAACGCCGGCTCGCAGGCAACGCCTGCACCCGGCCTGCCGGACATCGAAGTCGACGGCAATGACGCAGCACGCGAGATCGAGCGTGGCATTGCGGAAGCTGCGGCCCGTCGCGCTGAAACCCATCCCACCCAGGATCCGGACGCCGCGCGCTGACGTCCCGCCCCACCAAGGAAACACACCATGGCCAACACCATCGAAATCAAGGTCCCCGACATTGGCGGTCACGGCAAGGTGCCGGTGATCGAGGTGCTGGTGAAGGTTGGTGACACGGTCGAGAAGGAACAGGGTTTGGCAACGCTGGAGTCGGACAAGGCGACCATGGAGATTCCCGCCAGCGCTGCCGGGGTGGTCAGGCAGGTAGGCGTCAAGGTGGGCGACGAGGTGGACGAAGGCACGGTGGTTGTGGTGCTGGAAGTGGCCGGCGCGGCGGCGCCCGACCGTGAAGCTTCGCCCGCGTCCGCGACTGCGTCGGCCCCGTCCCCGGCCGCCGCGACACCGCCTGAACCCGCTCCTGCGGACCAAGGAGCAAGCGCGCCCGCGCCGCAGCCAGCATCAGCGTCCGGGAGAGCCGCCGACGTGGAGTGCAAGCTCGTCGTGCTTGGTTCTGGCCCTGGCGGTTACAGCGCCGCATTTCGCGCCGCGGATCTGGGTGTCGATACCGTGCTGGTGGAGCGCTATGGCACGCTCGGCGGCGTGTGCCTCAACGTCGGCTGCATTCCGTCCAAGGCGCTGCTGCACGCCGCCGCAGTGATTGATGAAGCGGCAGCCATGGCTGCGCACGGCGTCAGCTTCGGCAAGCCGAAGATCGCTTTGGACAAGCTGCGCGAGTTCAAGAACGGTGTCGTCGGAAAACTTACCGGCGGGCTCGCGGCGATGGCCAAACAGCGCAAGGTGCGTACGCTCACAGGCGACGGCAAGTTTGTCTCACCGCATGAAATGGAAGTGCAGACCAAGGATGGCGTCAAGCTGATTCGCTTTGAAAACGCGATCATCGCTGCCGGTTCGCAGTCGGTGAAGTTGCCGGCGTTTCCGTGGGGCGATCCGCGCGTGGTCGATTCCACCGGCGCGCTGGAGCTGCCGGATATACCGAAGAAACTGTTGGTCGTTGGTGGCGGCATCATCGGTCTGGAAATGGCAACGGTCTATGCCGCGCTGGGTAGTGCCGTAACCGTGGTCGAGTTCATGGATCAACTCATTCCCGCCGCCGATGCGGACCTGATCAAACCGCTGACGCAGCGCCTCGGCAAGCGCCTCGCGGGCATTCATCTGAAAACCAAAGTGACCGCTGCGAAGGCCACCAAACAAGGCATCAAGGTGGGTTACGAAGGCGCCAGCATTCCGGAAGACACGCTGTTCGAGCGCGTGCTGGTCGGCGTCGGGCGTTCGCCCAATGGCAACAAGATTGGTGCGGACAAAGCCGGCGTGGTGGTGACCGAGCGCGGTTTCATCACCGTCGATATGCAAATGCGCACCAACGTGGCGCACATCTTTGCCATCGGCGATGTGGTCGGCCAGCCGATGCTTGCGCACAAGGCGACCCATGAGGCGCATGTGGCCGCCGAAGCCGTCGCTGGCCTGAAGAGTCACTTCGACGCGCGCGTCATTCCGTCCGTTGCGTATACCGATCCGGAGATTGCCTGGGTCGGTGTCACCGAGCGCGAGGCTGAAGAGAAAGGCCTGAAAGTCGGCGTCGGCAAATTCCCCTGGGCCGCCAGCGGCCGCGCGCTTGGCATGGATCGCACCGAAGGCTTCACCAAGCTGATCTTCGACGATGCAACCCATCGCATCGTCGGCGCCGGCATCGTCGGCGTGCATGCCGGCGACCTGATCTCCGAGCTCGCACTGGCGATCGAAATGGGCAGCGAAGCGGCCGACATCGCACTGACCGTGCACCCGCATCCCACCTTGGGCGAATCGGTCGGCATGGCGCCCGCTCTACGGAACAACGCGGCACAGTTCTTGTCGGCCGGCGTATTTGGTCGCAAGTCGGCAAGCGCGGCGACTGCTGACCGTCGCCTGGATCGCACTCATCCACACCCGCGCGAGCACGTCGTAGGGCGGGCACTGCCCGCCGGCTCGTGGCTTCTCGGCGCACGACAAAGCAAAACGGCGGGCAGTGCCCGCCCTACGGAACAACGCGGCGCAGTTGTCGGCCGGCGTATATCGTCGCAAGTTGGCAAGCGCGGCGGTCCCACCCGTTGCTTGGATCGCACGCGTCCACACCTGCGCGAGCACGTCGTAGGGCGGGCACTGCCCGCCGGCCGTTGGCTTTGCGGCGCACGACAAAGCAAAACGGCGGGCAGTGCCCGCCCTACGGCGCAGCGCCATTCTTGGCGGGAGCGACTGCAGTCGCGCTCATGGACGTCGCTTCCGCCGACAAGCTCCTACGACGACTTGCGTGGTGGCCATTGTCCAAGCAACCAAGACGCGCCGACGCAACCGGCCAGCGCCAGCAACCAGCCGTTCACAGGTGCCTGCAGTGCGGGCACGATGGCGTGGAACACGGGCAGCCAGGCGCTGGCGTAGATGGTCATGACCACGCTGGCGGCACCGACCAGAGTCAGGCCGAGGGTGGGAATCAGCACGAACTCGAATCGTGACTCCAGCGCAATTGGTCGCATCGGCATGGCGTCGGCGCGAGCGGTCACGCGCTGCGCGAAATCCACTGGCAAGGTCTCGCCGAGCGGCTCGCGCAGGGCTCGCGCGAGCATGCGGTAACGTTGGCTTAGCGCGTCGTCACCAGCAGGATCGAGCTGCATACGTTCGCGCTGCAGTGCACGCTCCTGCGCCAGCCACTCGCGCTCGCAAGCGGCGTCGTTGAACGGCGGGACGTGATCGTCAGTATTCGGGTTCATGCGACAACTCCGGTTCGCGTTTCCAGTATGCCGCGCAAGCGCAGGCGGGAGCGGAACAAGTGACTTTTGATGGTACCGCCGGCCAGTCCGGTGATCCTGGCGATTTCCGGGATGGACGTCTCGTCGAGGTAGTACAACGTCAGCAGCATACGTGGCAACGGTGACAGTGCTTCGATGGCCGCATGCAGATGGTGTACCGCTTCCGCATCCGCGCAGGCGGTTTCCAAGTCGAAGCCATCGCCAATGTTGTCGATCAGCAAGTCGTCGTCGCCCGTGGCGGAAGGTTCGACCAGCGGGATGCGTTTGTGTTGCAGGTGGCGCAGCGCGGTGGTGTAAGCAATGCGCCCAATCCAGGATTTCAGTGCACTCTCGTAGCGGAACTGATGCAGACACTGGTGCACGCGCAGGAAGGTGTCCTGGCACAGCTCGCGCGCATCCTCGGGATTACGCACCATGCGCTGGATGATGTGCCAGCACAGACCTTGATGGTTGCGCACGAGGCGTTCAAACGCGCCCGACCGGTGGGCGAGCACGGCGTCGACCAGCTCACGGTCGGGGCTGCGGGTGTCATCCATGGGGCAATGGATACGCGCAAGGGGCGAACGGTTGCAAGCGCGGTGCTGCAACCGTTCGTCGCAGGCCGGTATCTATGTCGTCAAAGCCCATCATCTTCATCTACGCAACAGGAGCGTCCCATGAATTTCGAGATCTTGATTCCGATTTCGCTGTTTGTCTGCATCACCTATGCGATCAAGGTGGTCGTGGAGGCGCGGGTGCGCCGACACATGGTTGACGCTGACGGCTCGGCGGAGCTGGTTGACTCGGTGCTGCGCGACGAGGAATTGCGTCGCCGCCACTCCTCGCTGCGCTGGGGCATCGTACTGGTATCGCTGGCGATCGGCTTCGGGCTGATCCAGTGGTTCGGTTGGCAGGACGTCACGCCCGGCCTGATCGCCGTGCTGGCCGCCGTTACCGGGCTGGGCAACCTCGCATTCTTCGCGATCTCGCGGCGGATCGGCTAGATTCATCGACGGGAGTTCGCCGGCTGGTCGGCGCACGCGGAGTGAGTCGACGACATGCACGAACAGTGGTTGTTCGATCTGGTCGATTTGGCTGGCACGTTCGCGTTTGCGATCAGCGGCGCGACCGCCGCGCGGCGCTGCCATCTGGATTTGTTCGGCATCCTCGCCATCGCGTTCATCACCGCCTGCGGCGGCGGGATCGCACGCGATCTGTGCATCGGGGCGATTCCGCCGGCCGGGCTGGCCGAGTGGCGCTATCTGTTCACCGCGATCGTTGCCGCGCTGCTCACCATGCTCGCCTATCCGTGGGTGGAACGGCTGACCTATCCGGTGCGCTTGTTTGACGCGATGGGCCTGGGCTTGTTTGCGGTGTACGGCGCGCACAAAGCGCTGGAGTTTGGCACCAATGCCGAGGTCGCGATCCTGCTCGGCGTGGTCACCGCCATCGGTGGCGGCATGGCGCGTGACGTGTTGCTGGCACGCGTGTCGGTCGTGTTGCAAAAGGAGATCTACGCGAGCGCCGCGCTGGTTGGCGCCGCGTTGGCGGTGATCGGCGAGTATCTGCACTGGCCGGCAGTGTGGGCGACGTGGCTACCGATTCTGGTGTGCTTCGGTCTGCGCTTTCTGTCGCTGCGCTATCACTGGAATCTGCCACGCTTCGGTCGCGGCACGGGATCTTGAGTGTGGGTGCAGTC
>CAJDTO010000020.1_pt1 | contig 16219 bp, 19 predicted proteins | sample 7389821 | NCBI WGS metagenome assembly CAJDTO01 (sample SAMEA7055651, study PRJEB34461) | soil metagenome | biome: terrestrial ecosystem; feature: Peninsula; material: soil | place: Antarctica | collected 2016
TTGCCGCGCGTGCCGCACGCTAATGCGATGCAGCATGACAACGTGAGGTCTTGTTGGTACGGTCATCGTGCCGGTACCCCCGTGGGTATACAGCCTGCGCGATGAGTGTCGCGTTTGTTGGTGGCTTTGGAGTTATCAATCAATGATGAAGCAACGCTCAATCTGGAACTCGCATCTGGCGGGGGCTGTACTGGGGCTCGTACTTTTGTTTACCTTCGTGCTGACTGGGCATGGTCTGGGTGCCTCCGGTGCGCCCACGGCGATCGCCGCAGTGGCTTCGAATATCGTGGCACCGGCCACTACCCAGGCCAATGGTTACCTGGGTTGGATGGTCCAGGGCGGTAGCGACCCGCTCAACGGCTGGATCGTGTGGGAGGTGCTTGGTGTTCTGCTTGGTGCGCTAGCCGCCGCTTGGTGGTCCGGGCGCTTGCGCGTGCGCGTCGAAGGGCCGCCACGCATGACCAGCGTCGGGCGACTGGCTTTGGCGCTGTTTGCCGGGCTGCTTTCTGGTTTCGGCGCCCGCGTCTCGGCTGGCTGCACCAGCGGATTGGGTTTGTCCGGTTCGGCCACGCTCGCCACGGCGGGCTTTGTGTTTCTGATTGGTTTTTTTGTCATCGGCGCGTTGACCGCGACGTTGACGCGGGGGATGTGGAAATGACTTTCCCACTTGGTTGGACCGGCCCGCTTTCTGGCCTTGTGTGTGGCGTGCTGTTTGGTTGGGTGTTGCAGCGCGGCGGCCTTGGCAATGGTTGTCGGTTGACGGCCGGGTTGCGGCTGCAGGACTCAACCGTCTTCAACGTGATGTCCAGCGCGATCCTGGTCGCGGCGGCCGGCATGTATGTGCTGGAACTGGGCGGATGGCTCAGCGTTGCTGACGTCTTCGTGCCGACAACTTTTCTCTGGGCCACGCTGCTCGGCGGTGCGTTGATCGGCGCGGGTATGGGCTTGGGTGGTTATTGCCCTGGCACGTCGGTAGTTGGGGCCGCCGGTGGACGCATCGATGGCTTGGTGTTTTTCGTCGGGCTGATCGTCGGCGTGGTTGCTTTCGCAGGCGTCTATACGCCCATCACTCCATTACTTTCCGCTGCTGCCGGCCCACAGGCACAGACCCTCGATGCCTTGTTTGGGGTTCCTGCGTGGGCAATTCTGGCCGTCATGGCTGGGGCAATCGGTGGAGTGTGGTGGTTCACCCGACATGGGCGCGCCAGCCAACATATCACCTGCGCCGACTGACCCGATCCGAACCTTTGCACGAGCAGGAATGACGATGAAGACGATGAAAAGAGTGAAGCTGAACACGGATAGGCACGCGGTCGCGCTGGCCTGCAAGTTGTCGGTGCTGACCTTGGCGCTGGCAGCCATGGCGCCCTTGCCTGCGGCGGCAAGTCCATTCAGTGGTGCCCCGGCGGCGTTTGCACAGGCGACGAATCCATGTGCACCCAAACCTCGCGTGCAGCCCGCCAAGGCCGCTCCTGCCAACCCGTGTGCACCGCGCAAGGCGGCACCAATGAACCCGTGTGCACCCAAGGCGGCCGCGGCTGGCGAGGCCACCAAGACGCAGAAGGCCGATAAACATTGCAAGACGACTGGAGCAGCCAATCCATGCGCACCAGCGCGCAAGTGCGCCGACGATGGCAAGCACTAGTGTCCGGCGATCCAGCCATCGTTGGCGATAGCGCGTATCTGTCGTTTCCACCGGCTCGCGTCACGGCGAACCTGCGTGCATTCAATAGCGCACGCCGTCGCCGTACGCGAAGTGCCGCGGACGCGTTGGTGGATTGCTTGCGTATGTTTGTGGAAACTGGACAGGTACCGTTGGCTGCGGCAGTCGGCGGTTCCACCGTGCCGCAGGCTTGGCAGCATTATCAACCGGATGTCGCGGCCAAGCTCGATGGCACACCCGGTGCACTGCACTACTACTACCACTCGCACGCGTCGCCCGGAGCGACACCTGCCGAGCACGGTCATTTTCATCTGTTTGCGCAACTTGGCCATGATGCGGCAGGCGCGGCCCGTTACACCCACTTGGTGGCGATTGGAGTTGACGCGCGCGGTATGCCGTGTCGGCTGTTTACGACAAATCGTTGGGTCACCGGTGAGACATGGTTGCCGGCGGCCCGTGTGTTGACCTTGATCGAACAAATCGCCGCGATGCCAGCAGCCAACGACGATCCGGTGGATCGGTGGCTGCGGGCGCAACTGGGCGCGTTTGCGCCACAGGTCGTCGAGCTGGTGCGTCACCGTGATCGCCGCATGGCTAGTCGACGTCGTGGCGGGCGGCGGCCGGGATTGTTCGACGACCGGCGCATGCACGTGATCTGCCAGTGCAGCGTTTCCGTCGAGCGGCAGCTCGCGGCCATCGATCGTGTTTTCCACTGAGCGTCGGCAAGAACGGCGCGGAGAAATCGTGATGAAGATATATATCAACGCGGTGTTGGCTGTCGCGCTTGCGTCGTTCGCAGTGACGGCCGCTTGCGCGGTCGAGTTGCCTGGTGTTGTGGTGACCCCACAATGGCTTGCGCAGCACCAAAGCGAGGTCAATATTGTCGACGTTCGCGCTGATCCCGCCACGTTTACCCAGACGCCGGCGTTCACCACCGAGAACGGCAAGAAGTCGCTGACAACTGCGGGCGGACACATTCCCGGTGCGCTGCTGCTTGACTTCGACAAGACGCGCGCACCGCGCATGATCGATAACCGTGAGATCAAATGGATGCTGCCGGACCAGCAGGCTTTCCAGAGCTTGATGCGTGGCATCGGAGTGAAGGCCGGACGCCCAACCGTGATTGTTCCGCAAGGGGCCTCCGGTGAAGAACTGGATATGGCGGCACGTGTGTACTGGTCGATGAAGGTGTACGGCGACGATCAGTTGGCCTTGCTTGATGGCGGCACCTTGGGTTGGCTACAGCATGATCTGCCGTTTGCCACCAGCGCGGCCGATACCACCGCCGGCAACTGGGTGGCGACCGCGCCGCGTCTGCGCTATGTCGCCAGCAGCGCTGACGTGGCCGCAGCGATTGGTACCAGGGCGCAGATTGTGGACGCGCGCCCGACGCCGTTTTACCTCGGTCTGGTGAAGAAGCCGATCGTCGGCCAAGCTGGCCATATCAAGGGCGCGGTCAACCTTCCCAATGACTTGCGCACGGTTAGCAAGAGCGACGGAACGCACCTGCTTTCGCCGGCGGAGTACACCAGCATCTTCAAGCATCTCGACATTGCTCCGCATCAGGCAACCATCACCTATTGCAATACCGGGCATCTGGCTGCTGGCGCATGGTTTGTCATCAGCGAGGTGATGAAAAATCCAGATACGCGTTTGTACGACGGATCGATGTACGAGTGGACGACTGAACAGCGTCCGGTCGTTGGCTTGCAGTAATGAGCTGATCGTGACGATTGGTTGTGCGTTGGGCGGACGTGCCGGCAGCCGCTGCCCTTGACACATGACGGGCGCCACGCGGGGTGATTGAGGCGGAGTGTGGAATGGATCAAGAAGATTTCAAGCGCGGACGTATACTGCCGGCCCCGGAGGACTTCCTGAGTGCTGCCGGCAACTCGCGTCGGCGTGCGCTCGGTGGTCTGCTTGCAGGCGGTGCGGCGCTGCTTGCGGCCGGCACCACACATGCTGCACAGACCGTTGGCGCCGCGACCGGAATCGCCCCGAAGGCGATGCCGCCCGGCATTCCGCCGTGGTCGCAAACACTGGGCAAGCCTGTTGGCGCCAACCCATATGGGGTACCGTCGTCGTTCGAGAGCAACATTATCCGGCGCAGTAGCCCGGGCCTGACCACCACCACGCAGTCTTCGGTGGTTTTTACGCCGCTGCAGAGTCTGTTTGGCATCATCACGCCGAACGGCTTGCACTTTGAGCGTGATCACAACGGCCGTCCAGACATCGATCCGTACCAGCATCGTCTGATGGTGCACGGTTTGGTGCGCCAGCCGAAAACCTATTCGATGGAAGACCTGCTTCGGTTTCCGTCGGTGTCGCGCATCCATTTTGTCGAATGCGGCGCGAACTCCGCGATGGAATGGGCCAACCCGTCGGTACCGACGGTGCAATATACGCATGGCATGTTGAGCTGCTCGGAATGGACCGGCGTGCCGCTGTCGACCCTGCTCGAAGATGTCGGCTTCGATACCAAGAAGGCAAAGTACATCCTGGCCGAAGGCGCCGATGCTGCTGGTCTCACGCGCACCATTCCAATTGAGTTCGCGCTGGATGACGTGCTGGTGGCGTATGGTCAGAACGGCGAAATGCTGCGGCCCGAACAGGGCTATCCGATACGCTTGTTGGTGCCCGGAGTGCAAGGCATTTCCAACGTCAAATGGCTGCGCCGCATCAAGGTTGGCGACATGCCGTGGAACACGCGCGAGGAGTCGTTGCAGTACAGCGATCAGATGCCTGACGGCAGCACCCGTCAGTACACCTGGATCCAGGAAGCCAAATCGGTGATTACATCGCCGTCTGGCGGCCAGAAACTATTGGACAAGGGCGGTTATTTCCAGATCACCGGCTTCGCGTGGTCTGGCCGTGGCCACATCAAACGCGTGGACATTTCTACCGACGGCGGCAAGAACTGGCGTACCGCAAAGCTGCAGTCGCCTGTACTCGACAAGGCGTTGACCCGCTTCCGCGCCGACTGGACGTGGGATGGCAGTCCGGCGCTGCTGCAGAGCCGTTGCATCGACTCGACCGGTTATGTGCAGCCGCAGATGCGCCAGTTGCGCGCGGTGCGCGGTACCCGTTCGATCTATCACAACAACGCCATTCAGACCTGGCTCGTCGATGCCGAAGGCGAGGTGCACAATGTCGAAACCTGATCGGCTTGTCCGTGTCCTCGCCGGCCTGTTGCTGCTTGTTGTGGCGGCACCGGTTGTGGCGCAGACCACCAACTACAAACTGGGACGCGACGCCACGCCAGCGGAGATCGCCGGCTGGAATATCGACGTGCGCCCGGATGGTGCGGGCCTGCCCGACGGCCATGGCTCGGTCGCGCAGGGTGCTGATGTTTACGATGCCGACTGTGCCAGTTGCCACGGCACGTTCGGCGAGAGCAACCAGTACCTGGCACTGACTGGCATCGAGACCAAACTCAACTATGCAACCACGTTGTTCGATTACATCAATCGAGCCATGCCGTTTCCGCATTCCAAGTCACTGACGGCGGACCAGGTCTATGCGGCCAGTGCGTACGTGTTGAACCTCAACAACATCGTGCCGGCCGATTTCGTCGCCGACAAGGCCACGTTACCAAAGGTCAAGATGCCAAGCCGGGACAAGATGAAACCCTATCCCGGCCTGATGAGCGTGCATGGCACTCCCGACGTGCACAACGTCGCCTGCATGAAGGATTGCGCGAAGGATGTCGCGGTCACTGCACGTCTTCCAGCTGGTTTCGTCAAGAATCTTTACGGTGACATCCACGACAACTTTCGTGGCTTGGAAACGATGAACGAAGCTGGGGCGCCGGTTGTTGCGGTACCCGCCAAGCCCCAAGGTGCTGCCGAGCTCATCCAGAAGTATGGCTGCACCGCCTGTCATGCGATTGATCACAAGATTATCGGTCCAGCGTTCGCTGAGGTCGCGGACAAGTATCAAGGCGATGCCGGCGCCACCGTACATCTGACCCAGAAGATTCGTCATGGCGGGTCCGGCGTGTGGGGCACCGTTCCAATGCCCCCGCAAACTGAGCCACCTGATCTCGATCTGGCGACGATCGTGCACTGGGTGCTGGCGCTACCGCCGAAGAAGTGAGTTCATCGCGATACGCAGCGCCGCGACCCGGTTACCGCTGTTCCATGAAACGCGTCATATCACCTGAGGAGTCATCCATGAGTATCTCGAGAAGGGCATTTCTGCGGGCCAGCGCCAGCGGCACTGCCTTGCTCTTTGCAGCCACGGCAGGTCTCTTGCCGCGGTTTGCTTTCGCCGCGACGACGGCGGCGGGGGCCGTTGATCCACGCAAAGAGTTTGAGGCACACACCCTCGACGAAGTAGTCAAAGCCCTTGGCGGCACGACCGCGCAGAAATCGTCTGACATTGCCTTGCAGGCGCCGGAGATTGCCGAGAATGGGGCGGTGGTTCCGCTCGTCGTCGAAAGCAAGTTGCCCGGTACGCGCCTGATTGCGATTGTTTCAGAAAAAAACCCGCACGCGTTGTCCGCCGTCTTTCACATCACGGACGGTACGGACCCTTACATCATGACCCGGGTAAAGATTGCCGAGACCTCGAACGTTATCGCCCTGGTGCAAACCGACAAGGGTTTTTTCTACACCGAGCAGCCGGTCAAGGTCACCCTTGGCGGTTGCGGCGGCTGAACTGATTCTGGAGAAAGATGCTATGGCAGATCCAATGCGAATTCGTGCCACCCTGACTGGCGATACCGTCGAGGTGAAAGCGTTGATATCCCATCCGATGGACACTGGTTTGAGCAAGGGCGCCGACGGTAATTTGATTCCCGCGCACTACATCAACACGGTCAAGGCCACTTGCAACGGCAAGGCTGTACTGACCGCAGACTGGGGGCCAGCGGTCTCGAAAAACCCATTCCTCGCGTTTCGGTTCAAAGGTGCCGCCAAGGGCGACAAGGTCGCGATCACCTGGAATGACACGGCGGGTGAAACCCGCACGGATGAAGCGGTGATCAGCTGATCGCAACGGTAGTCGGCGCGCTGAGTCAACGCCGATGGGTATGAGCTATTCGCACGGTTTGGTGCTTGCTTCCGGTCCGGCCAAGCGCGTGCGATTGGCATCGCGCGATGGGTGCGTCCGCATCAGATCGCGGGCGGCGACAGGTAGCGAGGAACAGGCAACATGAAGACAAGAACCCGACAAATGATGATGTGGCTGGCGCTCGGCGTCGCGGCGGCCAGCAGTATGGGCGTGTCGTTGGTCTGGGCGCAGTCCGCCACGAGCAGCGATCCACTGGCTGAGTATCGCGCGATGCTCGGTGACGACAACCCGGCAGCTCTGTGGATTACCCGTGGTGAAGGTTTGTGGAAGCAGGAACGGGGTCCGAAGCACGTGTCGCTCGCTGCAACCTGCGATCTCGGCATGGGCAACGGTGTGATCAAGGGTGCCTACGCGCACTTGCCGCGCTACTTTGCCGACACGGGCAAAGTTCAGGACATGGAAACGCGCCTCCTGACTTGCATGGTCAAGGGCCAGGGTCTGGATCAAGCGACCATTCTCAAGACTCGTTTCGGCGAGGGCGATCGCAAATCGGATCTCGAAGCCCTGTCGGCCTATATCGTCGACGCCTCGCGTGGGGTGGCGATCAGCCTGCCGATGGATCATCCACAAGAGAAACGTGCCTACGAGCTCGGCAAGGCGATCTTTTACTACCGTGCCGGCACCCACGACTTTTCCTGTGCTACTTGCCACAGCCAGTCCGGCAAGCGTATTCGTCTGCAGGAGTTGGCGAATCTTTCCGTTCCCGGGGCTGACGCACGCGCCATATACACGGCTTGGCCCGCTTATCGCGTCTCGCAAGGCGAGGTGCGCACGATGGAATGGCGTGTTGGTGATTGCTTCCGCCAACAGCGTGTGCCGGAGCTTGATTACGGGTCGGAGGCGGCAATTGATCTGACCATGTTCCTGGCCAAGAACGCCGAAGGCGGAAAGATGGCTGCCCCCGGTATCAAGCGTTGAGGAGTTGATCATGCGTACCTTGATACATCTGTTGTTGCTGACCGCCATCCTTCCGTTGGCCGCCACTGCTGCTGACCGCGCCCATACAGTTGACCGCAATGCCGAAGCGGCGGCTGTCATGCGTGCCTCATTTACCCCCAAGGGTCAGGCCGACATGGAGCGGCTGCACCAGGACAAAACGCAAGCGGCGTGTTCGCTGCACGCACCGGATGCACCACCGGCGGCCATCGCTACCAAGCTGATGGAAGCAAATCGTGCCATGGTCAAGGCTCCCGCCGACGGCAAGTATCTTGGCGACTGGAAGCGTGGTCAGGCGCTTGCCGAGAACGGCAAGGGCAAGCAATCGTCAGATGATCCAAGCGAGCCATCCGGCGGTAACTGCTACGCCTGCCATCAGCTCGACAAGCAGCAAGTCGCCTATGGAACCATCGGACCGTCGTTGTATCACTACGGCAAGCTGCGCGGCCAGTCCCCAGCGGTACTGAAGCTGGCGTGGAGCATGATCAATGACATGAAGGGCTATTCCGTGTGCTCGGCCATGCCGCGTTTTGGGGCAAAGGGCATTCTCACCGAACAGCAACTCAAGGACGCCATGGCACTCTTGTTCGACCCCGACTCGCCGGTGAACCAGTGACGTCGGCGGGAATGTTGCAATGAACATGAATCGTCGCGAGTTCCTGCAACTGTTGGTTGCTGCTGCTGCCGCTGGCTTGCCGCTGGGGTCGCCGCAGGTGTTTGCTGCCAGCGGCAGTGATGTTCTCTATGATCCGCCGGCATTTGGCAACGCCAGCTTGTTGCACATGACCGACAGCCATGCGCAGCTCATGCCGATTCACTTTCGTGAGCCGTCGTACAACATTGGTGTCGGTGCCGCGCGCGGGCGACCACCGCACTTGGTTGGTGAACACCTGTTGGAGTTCTACGGGATCAAACCGGGAAGCCGTGAGGCCTACGCGCTGACCTGTCTGGACTTTGTCGAAGCGGCACATCGCTACGGCACAGTCGGTGGTTACGCGCACCTGGCAACCCTGATCAAGCGTCTGCGTGCCAGCCGCTCCGGCGCGTTGCTGCTTGATGGTGGTGACACGTGGCAGGGTTCGGCCACGGCGCTATGGACCAAGGGCCAGGACATGGTCGACGCGCAGTTGGAACTGGGCGTCGACGTGATGACCGGGCATTGGGAGTTTACCTATGGCGCTGATCGCGTCATGGAAGTGGTCAACGGACCGTTCAAAGGCAAGATCGACTTTGTCGCACAAAATGTGCGCACCAAGGATTTTGGTGATCAGGTGTTCCCCGATTACACGATGCGCCAGATCAACGGCATCGACGTGGCGATCATCGGCCAGGCCTTCCCTTACGTGCCCATCGCCCACCCGGCACGCTTTGTCGCCGACTGGTCGTTCGGCATCCAGGAAGAGCATCTGCAGCAGGTGATCGACAGGACGCGCAAGGCCGGGGCTGCCGTAGTCGTGTTGTTGTCTCACAACGGCATGGATTGCGACCTGAAGCTGGCGTCGAAAGTGAGTGGGCTCGATGTCATCTTCGGCGGTCATACCCACGATGCCGTACTGCATCCGGTACCGGTAAAAAACTCCGGCGGCCAGACCCTGGTGACCAACGCGGGCAGCAACGGCAAGTTCGTTGGCGTACTTGATCTGGATGTGCGCAACGGCAAACTGCACGACTCCCGCTATCACTTGCTGCCGGTGTTCTCGGACTTGTTGCCGGCAGATCCGGCGATGCAGGCGTTGATTACCAAAAATCGGCTGCCTTACGAAGCCAAGCTGGCGGAGAAGTTCGCTGTCAGCGAGGGCTTGCTGTATCGACGCGGCAACTTCAACGGCAGTTTCGATCAGCTCATTCTTGATGCACTGATGCAAGTGAAGGATGCCGAGATTGCGTTCTCCCCTGGCTTCCGCTGGGGGACCTCGTTGCTGCCCGGCGAGACCATCACGCGCGAAAAGCTGATGGACCAGACGGCAATCACGTATCCGACCGTCACCGTCAACGAGTTCACCGGCGAACGCCTGAAAGCAATCCTTGAGGACGTCGGCGATAACCTGTTCAATCCCGATCCCTACTATCAGCAAGGTGGCGACATGGTGCGTGTGGGCGGCCTGCGCTACACCTGTGACCCGCACGCGACGGTGGGCCAGCGCATCAGCGACATGCGCCTGAACGACAAGCCGATTGACGCGAGCAAAACCTACAAGGTGGCTGGCTGGGCCCCGGTAGCCGATGGCGTCAGCGGCGATCCCATCTGGGACGTGGTGGGTGGCTATCTCAAGTCACACCAGTCGGTACCCACACCGAAGTTGAATTTGCCGAAGTTGATCGGGGAACAGGGCGATCCGGGAGTGGTTTGATCATGCTTCGCGCCAGTTTGTTTAGCCTGCTTGCCCTGCTGGGCATGGGCTGGTCGCAGCTTGGGTCAGCGACGCCAACGCTGCCACCCGCGCCATGGGCGGCAAGCCACATGCACATGAGCGTGCATCAAGTAGGTCCGCACAGCTATTACGCGCAAGGTCTGCCGGAAGAAGCGACTGCAGCCAATGAAGGCTTCATCGCCAATGCCGGCTTCGTGATCACCACGGATGGCGTGGTGGTGTTCGATACGCTCGGCTCACCGGCCTTGGGCGATCAGCTTGTTGCGGAGATCCGCAAGCGCACCGATCAGCCGATTCGCCGCGTCATCATCAGCCATTACCACGCCGATCATTTCTATGGCATCCCGGCGTTTCGCCGCATTGGTGCCGAGATCTGGGCCGATACCCATGCCCACGCCTATCTCAATTCACCTGCAGCGACCGAGCGTCTGGACCAGCGCGACAAGATCCTCGAGCCGTGGCTTGGCCCTGATTTCAAGCCACCTTTGCCAGACCGCTGGCTCGATGGGCCGGAGCAGTTCGTCATGGGCGGCGTGCATTTTTCGCTGCGTCGTCTTGGTCCCGCGCATTCGCCGGAAGATCTGACCATGCTGGTGGAACCGGACGGGGTGTTGTATTCCGGCGATATCGTCTACGCCGGACGAGTACCGTTTGTTGGAGCTGACTCCGACACCCGGCACTGGTTGCAAGCCATTGATGATGTGCTTGCTATCCCGGCGCGAGTGATGGTGCCGGGGCACGGATCAGCCTCGCAACACCCGCAACAAGATGCGCGCATGACGCGCGATTACCTGACGTTGCTACGCCAGCAGATGGGCGCGGCGGTACAGAACTTCGCGACGTTCGACGAGGCCTATCGCAAAGTGGACTGGAGTCGTTTCCGCGCAGAGCCAACGTTCGGCGTGGCTAACCGCCGCAATGCCTATAACGTCTATTTGCAAATGGAGCAGGAGATGCTTGCGCAATGATTTGCTTCAGCCGAACTTGGCCAGCAGCTTCGCCATCTTCTGCGTGGACTCGCGGACGTCTTCCATATCGGCAGAAGCATCGACGTTAGCCACCAGGCTGCAGGCAATCATTTCGTAGAACGCCTTGTCCAGCGCGCGCCGCGCCGCCGTCAATTGCAGTGCCACCTGCTCGCACGGACGGTTGTCGACGATCATGCTCTGGATACCGCGTATCTGGCCCTCGATACGCGCCAGTCGCGTGACGATGCGGCGCCGATGCGCCTCCGCATCTTCCTGTGCCTCTGCATCTGGTTTTGTTTTGATCCGTGCGTCCACTCTAGGCTCTACCATGTTGCGGTGCATGATTTCCATGCGGATAACCGGCAAATTATCTAGCTATGACCTTGGTGAGCGTCGGTAGTAACTCGGTCCAAGATTATCACAGGGCCGTCGCGCCGCGGATACCCCCACGATCAAGCCGCGCCGCTACACACCGCTGTTCTGGGTCGTTAAAAATGCTGCGGCGCATTATTTCTACTACGCCAAACAAATCCGTCAAGCCGTACCTCCAACTGGCGGCCAGCAACTTTCGGATACTGCTCCGTTGGCCTTCCAAACGCACGGCAACGCCCTGCCACTTTCATGATAAAGTCGAATCATACCAATACCCGTATCGGTATGATTGGAAAACCAAGGGGACTGCGACAACTTGTCGCTCGTGTAATCTGGGGAGTGGACTTATGCGTATGCGAATCCTGACAATATCAGGCGCGTTGATGCTGTGTTGTGGCACCGCGGCTGCAACTGACGGCTATTTTCAGCATGGTTACGGCATGCAGTCGGCGGGTCGTGGCGGTACGGCCATGGCGTTGACGACCGACGCGTTTGGCGGTGCCAACAACCCTGCCACGATGGTGATGGCAGGCAATCACGTGGAATTGGGTTTGACGTTATTCAGTCCCGAGCGCAGCGCCGAGCGCAGCGGCTTCGGCCCGGGGCTGGATGGTTCGGTCGACAGTGGCAAAACTGTGTTCGCTATCCCCGAGTTCGGCTACAACTACATGCTGCATGAGAACCTCGCGCTAGGGGTCAGTGTGTACGGCGACGGCGGCATGAACACCGACTACCCTGGTGGCCAGTTCAATTGTGGTCAGGGTGCGGCGAACATCCTGTGTGGTTCGGGGTCGATCGGGGTTGATTTGACCCAGCTCATCATTGCGCCGACGCTCTCGTTCGCGTTTACGCCCAACCAGTCGGTTGGCATAGCACCGCAGATCGCGTTTCAACGGTTCGCAGCCAAGGGGCTGCAGGCGTTTGCCAATACCCCGGGCCTGTCAGCGACGCCGGGCAGCGTCACCAATAATGGTCACGAGATGTCGCACGGTGTCGGCGTCCGCGTGGGTTATTTCGCCCGTCTTTCACCCAGTTTCTCCTTGGGGGCGGCGTACGCCAGCAAGATCAGCATGAGCCGCTTTGATCGCTATGCCGGTTTGTTTGCCGAGCGCGGAAAGTTCGATATTCCGGAAAACTATTCCGTGGGCATGGCGTGGAATCCGAGCCTGCCCTTGACGCTTTCGCTTGACTACGAGCGCATCAACTATGGTGGCGTGCAGTCGGTCAGCAACCACAGTCTGGTGCCGCGGCAGTTGGGCTCCAACGGCGGTCCCGGTTTTGGCTGGCAGGATGTCAATGTGTGGAAGTTGGGCGTTGAGTATGCCAGCTCGGAACGCTGGACCTGGCGCGCCGGCTACAACCACACCAACAATCCGATCCAGAGCGCTGATGTCACCTTCAACATTCTGGCACCGGGCGTGGTTACCGACCATCTGACGCTCGGCGCTACCTATACCACCCGTTCGGGTGGTGCGTGGACCGTGGCCTACATGCACGCCTTCGAAAACACCGTGCAGGGCGCGTCGATCCTGCCGGTCTTCATGGGTGGTGCGCCGGCTGGCAATGAACGCATTTCGATGCACGAAAATGCCCTCGGCGTTGGTTATTCCTGGAAGTTTTGACTTCCGCTGATGCGCGTAGGGCGCACGCACGGACGCAGGGCACGGAGCGGCGGTCAGTACTGATAGCAGGGCGGGTGGCCGCCTTCATGAGTAGCCATCGCGCCCACCCGGCGCGATGGCTCCGGTGGAGCGACCGCCGCATGGACCCACTTCTCGTCCTTGAGACTTGCCGGATCCAGTGAGGTATGCAAGGCGGTAATTCATCGATAGATTCGGCGCCGTCCGGTGCCACTGCAGGTCGTCCTTCTTGCATGTCGACCGCGTCGCCTTGGCCGGCGAAGGCGGCCCCTTGCCGGCCTGCGTGAGAACGTGGCGCTCTCCACGCCAGCGGTCGATTGCGCTTGGGCACTCTGTGGCAGACATGACGCAACTCTACGTTGACCTCGCTGAATAGTTCATCCTCATTGAAGACTGTCCGCCGTGTCGGCAGCAATGCTGTGCCTCGGTCTGCTGCTCTCGCGCACGTGATCATTCGACCGGGAGGCGCGCAGGCGATCGTTCGCCAATGCGGCTGCCTTGATCAAGTTGGATCCTGTGCTGTGCCGAGTTGGTATCTCCGAGTAAAGTCCACAGGGTTCAGCCAAACCACGCGGGATCGATGGGCAGGGGAGGGTCGCGGACAAACTGGAGCACAAGGTATTGATCATGCAAATTCCCGAAGTCAAAGCTTTCTTCGACGGATCCAGCAACACTTTCAGTTACGTGGCGTGGGATCCGGCCACACTGCAGGCGGCCGTACTGGATGCGGTACTCGATTACGATGCGGCGTCCGGGCATACCGGCCACGTTTCGGCCGACAAGATCATCGTGTTCGTGCAGACGCACGGGCTGACGGTTCGGTGGGTGATCGATACGCATGTGCATGCCGATCATCTGTCGGCGGCGCCGTATGTACAGTCATGCTTGGGCGGTACGTTGGCGATCGGTGAGCATATTCGCGCGGTGCAGGAAACGTTCGGCGAGCTATTCAACGCCGGTAGCGGTTTCGCGCGAGATGGTAGTCAGTTTGATCACCTGTTCGTCGATGGTGAGCGCTACATGCTGGGTCGCATCGAGGCGACCGCGATTCACACGCCAGGTCACACGCCGGCTTGCATGACCCATGTGATTGGCGACGCGGCCTTTGTTGGCGACACATTGTTCATGCCGGACTACGGCACTGCCCGCTGCGACTTTCCCGGTGGCGATGCGGCGACGCTGTTTCGCTCGATCCAGAAAATCTTTGCGCTACCCGAGGCCACGCGCATTTTTCTGTGCCACGATTACAAGGCGCCGGGTCGCGACGAGTTTGCGCACGAAACCACCGTGGCCGCCCAGCGTGCCGGCAACGTCCATGTGCACGAGGGCGTGAGCGAGGCTGAATTCGTCGCCATGCGCACGCAGCGTGACGCCACCCTGTCCATGCCGAAACTGATTCTGCCCGCAGTGCAGGTCAATATGCGTGCGGGCCAGTTGCCGCCGGCCGAGGACAATGGCGTGCGCTATCTGAAAATTCCATTGGATGCAGTCTGAGGGCTCGCACCATGTCCCTATTCCGGAAAACTCGCTTGCAGACGCATCACCTCGCTGATCAATTGAGCGTTACCGGGCAAGTCCAAACGACCAATATCCAGGCGCTTTCTGCGCAAGGATTTCGCGGCATCATCAACAATCGTCCCGACGGCGAAGAGGGCGGACAGCCGACGAATGCGGTGCTGGAAGCCGCTGCGCATCAGGCTGGAATGGAGTGGCGACATATTGCCGTGTCGGGCCGGCCTGACCAGGCGCAGGTGGATGCTTTCGCCGCTGCACTCAAGGAAATGCCTGGACCGATTCTGGCGTTCTGCCGCAGCGGTAAGCGTTCAAGCATGCTGTGGGCGCTGCAGGCCGAGGGCTCGGCCGATGCGATCCTGCACACCGCGCGCACTACCGGCTATGACCTTTCGCTGCTACGACCGTGGCTTGGTCGCGCTGAGCGCAGCTGAGCCACCCGCACCATCTCGCCACCAGCACCCGGAATCGTCCATGCTGCATCTGCTGACTTTGCAGGCACTGCTTGCCATCGTGTGCGGCTCGGCGTTCGGCTTCTCGCTGGCGCTGATCGGTGGCGGGGGATCCATCCTTGCCGTGCCGTTGCTGTTGTATGTGGTCGGTCTAAGCGACCCGCATCTGGCGATCGGCACCAGCGCGTTGGCGGTATCGGTTTATGCGTTCGCCAACCTGATCCCGCATGCGCGCGCTGGGCATGTGCGTTGGAAGGTGGCGTTCGCGTTTGCGGCACCGGGTGTGCTGGGTGCGTATGTCGGGTCAAGCATCGGCAAGATCATCAATGGCCAACACCTGCTGCTGTTGTTTGCCGTGTTGATGTTGGTGGTGGCGGCATTGATGTTGCGCGGACGTCGCGGCGGTGGTGCGGATCGGCATCCATTGCCGGGCATGTATCCGCGCCTCGGTGCGGTAGGTCTGGGTGCCGGCGGGCTGGCCGGATTTTTCGGCATTGGTGGTGGCTTCCTCATCGTGCCCGGGTTGATGTTTGCCACCGGCATGGAGATCATCTACGCCATCGGCACTTCGCTGTTTGCCGTTGGCGCGTTCGGCATGACGGCGGCCATCAACTACGCGGTGTCGGGTTTGATCAACTGGCCGGTAGCGCTGGAGTTTATCGGTGGCGGCGTCGTCGGTGGCTGGTTGGGCGCGCTGGGTGCGAAGCGCCTGGCGAACACGCGCGGTGCGCTCAACCTGATCTTTGCGCTGGCGATCATTGCGGTGGCGATCCTGATGCTGGTCAGAGGTTTGCGTGGCTGATTCGGGTCTCGCTGCAAGGCGGCTTCGGCGCTGGTGGCGATCCTGATGCTGGTCAGAGGTTTGCGTGGCTGATTCGGGTCTCGCTGCAAGGCGGCTTCGGCGCTGTGCCACCGTGCTTTCCTGTCATGCCGGGAGTGGCCGATGATTTTTGTCTGGCTGAGCGTGATCTGCAGCGTGTCCGTCTCGGTGCTGCTGAAACTGGCGCGGCGCTTTGACGTGGATGTGGGGCAGGCGATCGCGTGGAATTACGTGGTCGCGAGCGTGCTCACTGCGTGGCTGTTGCCCTCGACGCTGGATACGTTGCGCGCACCGGGAGCGCCCTGGCTGGCGTTGATCGGGCTGGGCGTGTTGTTGCCCACCATCTTTCTCGCCTTGGCCGCGTCGGTGCGCCATGCCGGCATTGTGCGCAGCGATGCGGCACAGCGCTTG
>CAJDTO010000123.1_pt2 | contig 15520 bp, 17 predicted proteins | sample 7389821 | NCBI WGS metagenome assembly CAJDTO01 (sample SAMEA7055651, study PRJEB34461) | soil metagenome | biome: terrestrial ecosystem; feature: Peninsula; material: soil | place: Antarctica | collected 2016
GCGCAACCGGGCGCAGGGAGAAAGATGGGGTCCGGTCCACTATACGGCCGTTGGATTTTTCGCGTGATGGCCGATGAGCAGGCTTTACGCCGGCACAGCGTTCGGTCAGACGTTGACACGCAAAAGCATAAAAGCGCGGTCAGGTTCACTTACAGCCGTTTGATGTTCCGTGCAAGGGCCGATGAGCAGGCCGCACGCTGGCGAAACGTTGGGTCTTGGCTCCGACCATGGCGCGGAAGTCATCTCGACCAAGTGCGCGTTGTTGTTGAAGGTAGATGCGAATGGCGGCCAGGTCTGCGTCGGACAGGGTTTGGAGTAGCAGCTGGCGATAGGCTTCGGCACGCATTTCTGGTTCGGAGGCGCGGGCGGCATAGGTCGGGTGGGGCGTAAGTATGGCGTTCGGGTGTTGGCTGCAGTGGCTGGCGCAGCTTGACCACGGATAGGCGACCGGGTCGTCCGTCATGCGGGCACCGACCGGGTTGAGGTCGATATAGCAGTGGCAATGCAACACGTAGCTTTCGCTGTCGACCAGGCTGGCCTTGTAACGGCCTTCCCACAGCGTGCCGGTGCGCCGATGGCGTGCGTTGAATTGTCCGACGTAGCCGCGTCCGAGTTTCTGCATGAGGCGAGCGACTGCACCGATTTCTGGTGGTGTGGCCAACAGGTGAACATGGTTGTCCAGCAACACCCAGGCGTGGAGCTGGCAACCCGTGTCGAGCAACGCTTCGCGCAGTAGGGTCAGGTAACGCTGCCGATCCTTGTCGTCGAGAAAGCAGGGCAGTCGATTGTTCCCGCGCTGGACAATGTGCCGCGGAATATCGCGGAGGTCGAGTCGTGGTTGTCTGGCCATGGACTCAGGGTTAGTGCTGGCATTTATCAGCGGTAGCGTCCTGGGACGTTGCGCCTCGTCAGAGCTGGCCTACCTTTGTTGTCGGGAAGTGAACCTGACCCCGTTTGGCCGGGAGGTTCTACAAAAAATCCTCACAAATCCGCGCAGATTTCACCGCAATTCCTCAAGCAAAGGCGGGCGCGCCAGCCCAAGATCGTCCCGCGGACATTGGCGTCCGTCGGAGACCGCCATGAAACATCTGATCATTGCCACGACCACGGTGCTCGCTCTTGCCTGCGCCAGCGGCGTCAGCGTCGCCCAGGACCAGACGCAGACCACCAAGATGGAGACTGTCGCAGTCAGCCACCTGCCAGCCTACGATACCTACATCGTCGATTTGGATGTGGGCTACAAATTGGTGGCTGCCGTGGGCCACACACACAGCCAGTATGTGCAAGCACGGCGGGCGGTCAACCGCTCGGAAGCTTTGCGGATGCGGGGCCTTGCCTCGGACCCGCTGGTCTCCGTGGCGATCGACGACTCGTCCGGCCCTGGCGTGGCGAGACAGATCCGGCTGATCAACTCCGCCCACGACACGGTTGCCGTCGTCAACGTGTATTGCAAGCGGTCCGTACCGTCGGGAGGGCCACGTTGCAAGTTGGACCCCCAGCGGATGCGCACAAACCTGGATAACCAGCGCCTGGCGGCAACGCAGCCGGCGCAACTGCAGCTGGTGGATGTGGGTCGGTAAAAAAACAGTGGGACAACCGTGTCGGGTTCACTCACGACAGCAGAGCCGGGCCGGCTCCGCAACCCGGCCCTTTTGCTGTGTGACCCCGGTTTCCGCGTGGCGCACGCTCGGCGGGTTTGCCGGTCAGCACGGGCGGTCAGGGCTTGAGCGTAGCGGCGTAGGCCCCTGCCGAAATCATGTCCTTGAGCGTCAGGTGCGAGACCACCTGTTGCATCGGCTGCAGCGCTTTGCCCTGCCGGTGGCCCAGCGCAACCTGTACCAGTTGCCGCGTGAGATACGTCGGCGAGCGGCCGGCCAACGGCGGCACGTTGGCTACCCCGCGCAGGTCCGCGCCATGACATGAAGTGCAGGCGAGGATTCCGTGCACGCCGCCGGAAGCCAGCAGGTGGCCGCGCGCGACACTGCCCGGCGGCACGTAGGCGATGAAGCGCGCATGCGCATCGCCCAGCGCGACGCGTTCCGGATCAAGTGGCAACTCGATGATGCGATCACCGATCGGTTCGCTGGCGCCGCCTTTGGATGGTACGAGCATCCACGATTCGATGTGCGTGGCTGGCACTCGCGTGGCTTCGATGACGTGGGCGCGTCCCGCTGCCAGGTGCAAGCCACCGAAATATGCGGCGGCCTGCCGGACATCGGCAGCGCTGACCTTGGATGCTTCGAAATGCATCTCGTCATTGGCTCGCGAACCATCACGAAAGGCTCTGACCTGTTCGCTGATGTAGGCGGCCGGCAACCCGATCAACGTCGCGGTATGGGGCACACCTGCCCCCGTAACGCCGTGACATTCCGCGCACGGCATGCCCTTCCCACGGCCTGCAGCCACGATTGGCGGCATCGGTGGATGCTCCTGCGGCCACCAATCGGGCACGATCTTGCTCAGTTGTGCACGACGATATGTCTGGCTGCTGCCGGGAAGGTGCACCACGGCGTTTTGATCTTGCGGCGGCTGGCGCGCGCGTAGCGCCTTCTGCTGCGCCTCGCTCCACGGCGTTGCCAGCCAGTCCATCGCAGCGCGCATTTGCGTGTGCGCACCTGGTGGCACATCGCCGGCGAGACTCTGGGTCGACACGGTACCCAACGCCATGCTCGCGCACCCTGCAGCCCGCAGCATCCAGCGCCATCGTTTCATGCTCTGTCTCCGGCTGTAGTACCGCTCGCCAGTAACGCCCACCTGCATGGGCGGATAGTACGCTCAACCCGGCAAGGTATCAGGGGCGATTTCGGACATCTTTCCTCGCTACCTGAGCGCCGCTCAAACTGTCCCTGGCACCATTTGCGCCGGGATGGCCTTTTCCGGAACATAATGCCGAAAACGTCAAGTGATGAGCGCCCTGGGGTGCCATCAAAGGTTCGACAACGAGCCAGATCGGCGCGGGTGCGGTGGCGCTGCGTTGCGGCGATGGGATTCCGATATGTTTCTGCGGATCAACCTTGTATTGCTTGCCGTCTTTGCGCTCAGCATGGTCGTGGTTGCCATTGTCGTCACCTCGCTGCTGCAGGAGAACGCCATGCGCGCGGTGCTCGGACAGGCGGGTTTGATGATGGACAGCGCGGCGGCGATCCGCTCTTACACGGAGACCGAGGTGCGCCCGCTGCTCGAAGGCCGGATGGACAGTGTCTTCCTGCCGCAGACCATTCCGTTCTATGCCGCGACGCAAAACTTTCTCCAACTGCACCAGCAGCACCCCGACTACTCCTACAAGGAAGCTGCGCTCAATCCCACTAACCTTCGTGACCGCGCTACCGACTGGCAAGTCGACGTCGTGCAGCGCTTCCGTGACCACCCGGGTATCACGCAAGTGACGGGAGCCCGTGACACTCCCATGGGCAAGAGTCTGTACATGGCCCGTCCGATCCGCGCCGTTCCCGGGTGTCTGGGTTGTCACGGCCTCGCCTCGGCGGCCCCGGCGACTTTGCTGGCTCGCTACGGCCGGGATAATGGGTTTGGCTGGCAACTCAACGAAGTGGTGGGTGCACAAATCGTCTCGGTGCCGCTCGCCAGCGCCGAGGCCAGCGCCACGCGCGTGCGCGAGCGGGCACTTGCGGCGATCGCGGCGATGTTCGCCTGCGTGTTGCTGGTTATCAACGCCTCACTGTATGTGCTGGTGATTCGCCCAGTCCGCCGCATTGTGCAGATTGCTGACCGGGTCAGCCTGGGCGACAGCTCGCCTCCAGAGTTGCCCAGCGGGGGAGCGCGCGAGCTCGCCGCGCTTTCGGCTGCCTTCAATCGCATGCGCAGGAGCCTGGACAAGGCCCTGCGGATGCTCGGCGACTGAGCCGTGGCACGCGACGTTTTCTTCAGTTATTCGCAGCCCGATCGTGAGCGCGCGTTTGCCATCGTGCAGCGGCTGGAGGCACGCGGCATTGGCGTATGGATTGCGCCGCGCGACGTGGCACCGGGCACCGATTGGGCCGCCCAGATCATCGACGCGATTTCCGGCGCAAAGCTCATGTTGTTGGTCTTCTCCGGCACCAGCAACGACTCGCCGCAGGTGCGCCGGGAAGTCGAGCGCGCCGTGCACAAACAACTGCCGGTGCTGCCGTTCCGGCTTGAGGATGTGCTGCCATCGAGAAGCCTGGAGTACTTCCTCAGCACGCAGCACTGGATGGATGCGTTCCCGCCGCCGTTGGAGACACACGTCGACCGGCTGTGTGAGTACCTGCAGGCGACCCTCGGTGGCGGGGACGCGTACGGCACGGCGCCACTGCAGATGCCAGCGCCGGGCGTCAGTGCCACGCGCGTCGAGCCCTTGATCGGGGCGACCGATTCCGCCCAGCTGCGTCTGCTGGAAGCGGAGCTTGCGCGCTGCATCGGCCCGGTTGCCAGGCACCTGGTACGACGTGCGGCGCAGGCGGGTGGCGATCTGGGTACGATCGCGCAGCGCCTTGCGCCCGAGATTGACGGCGAACCGCAACGCCGCGCTTTTCTGGAGGCGTGCTGGCGGATTGGTCTCCGCTTCGGTTGATACCGGAATCGGGGCGTGCGAAGTCAGCTTCCGTCAGCGCGACAAACCGGGCTAGGCGAGACAGACGGGGTCATATTGAGACGGCCCGGGTTTCCCCGGTTACTCTCTGACCGCGGTTTCGCCCGGCGACCAGATGCACCTGCTTCCCCCGATCGACGGTGCAGTCCATGCCACCGCGGAAATTTGTGGCGGGGCGGTAAAAATCGCAGTAGCTTCGCTCATCCTGCACCGTAGTGGAGGTCGTTATGCGCACGGCATTGAAATGGCTCGGCCGCGTAGTGCTTGCGGTAACGGTATTGCTGGTGGTGGCGCTGGTTTCTGCCTATGGGCTGAGCGAGCGGCGCATGGCCAAGGTGTACCGCATTGATCCGCCGGTGCCGCAGGTTCCCACCGATCACCTCGCTGCGATCCGCGGCTGCAAGGACTGCCACGGCCACGATCTGGGTGGCGCCACCTTCATCAACGACCCACTCTTCGCGCGTCTGTCGGGCGCCAACCTGACGCCCGGTGGCGCGGGCCGCAAGCTCAGCGATGAAGACCGGGTGCGCGCGATCAGGCATGGCGTGGCTCCGAACGGTCACTCGCTGTTGTTCATGCCTGCGCAGGAGTTCAGTCACCTCAGCGATGCGGACCTGGGCGACCTGCTGGCTTACCTGCACAACGTGCCGGCGGTAGATCGTACGCCGCCCGTGAATCGCGTCGGCCCGCTCGGCCGCCTGTTGTTCCTCGCCGGGAAGGTGCCGTTGCTTCCAGCCGAAATCGTCGACCACACCGCGCAGCGCAACGCTGCCCCCCCGGCTGGTCCCACGGCCGCGTACGGCGCCTACCTGGCAAGTGCCTGCGCCGGCTGCCATGGCAAGACGTTTTCCGGTGGGCATATTCCGGGTACTCCGCCGGACTGGCCCGATGCGGCAAACCTCACGCCGGATCCGAGCGGACTGGCAGCTTGGAGCGAAGCCGATCTCACCAGGGCGCTGCGCGAAGGGGTAGCTCGGGGTGGCCGGGCGATGAAGACGGACTACATGCCAGTGCGGGTCACGAAACACCTCACTGACGAGGAAATCAGCGCGCTCTACGCCTACCTTCGCAGCCTGCCGGGCAAGCCTCGCGGACAAGGTTGATCGGGGGCAACAATGGTGTCAGGGACGAATGGCACTTACTTAAGCTCGTCATCCTCGCGAAGGCGGGGATCCAGGGCCTTTGGCAGCCAGTAAAAGGCTCCAGTCACCGGATCCCTGCTTGCGCAGGGATGACGAAAAGCAGGGATTTGTGCTTGAGTAAGTGCCATTCGTCTCAGGGACAATTTCTGACAGATGACTGATGCACACGATGGGTAAGGCCCGGCCGGTGCTGATCGCCGCTGGTTGAGCGGTGAGTGACGCTCTCGGGGGGTCCGGAAAACGGTGTCAGGTTCACTTCCGGACCATTGGCAAGTGAACCTGACCCCTGAGCCCGGTACGGGACCGAAGGGTACCGGGGAGTTCCTTTCAAGACCTCAAAGCTGGCCTTCGCGTTGCGCTGTTGTATGGGCGTCTTTACGCATCCATGTCATCGCGTTTGGGCTCAGCCGAACAACGATCAGTGCTCGAACTATGGCGCCAATGCCGACCGGCGCATCACTTCGCTGCCGACTGCGCGTCCCGAGTCCATTGCGCTCGGCCGTAACCAGTTGACTCGTACATCGGCTTAGCGGACCTTGCTTGCCGAAGCGTTGCCCAACGAGTTGATGGGTGAGATTCGCGCTTACCTGCACCAGCAGAAAGTGCTGCGCTCGGATCATTTCCGCGCCTGGGTCGAAGCCAGAACCGGCCGCTTCGCCGCAGCGCGATCGGCCGGTTGCCCACCTGTAAGCTCAAATTGTCCTTGACACCTTTTCGCGCCGGCGCATGACCCCCAGGCCGATCAGCCCAAGACCCAACAGAAAGATACCGGCAGGCGTCGGCTCCGGAACGGTCGCGTGGCCCAACCCTTGAATGGCGTCGTTGCCGCAATACATCGTCCAATCGAAGCCGAAGTTCCTCGGGTCAAGATCGAGGCCTGCCGTATCGAAGCTGAAGCTGAGAAAACCGTCGCCGACGGTCCATGAACCGGTGTTGCTCGTCGCCGTCGCCAAAGACTTGTTCACCGCTACTGCCTGACCGTCGCGATAAATGCAGCGGCCGACGCAATCCATGAAGTCGTTGGAGAGCAGGACACCAGGATTGTGATTGCCAGCCTTGCCGGCACCAAGCGCGTAAACGGTGCCGTTGCCACCGGAATTGTCGAGTGGATTGTCCAGCGAAAAGGCATAGGTCCAATGGTTGCCGTTGGCAGCAGTGTCAGTGTCGTAAGGGCCCGAACCGTGCGGGTTCCAGCCGGTGGAAAGAAACAGATCGCCGTAGCCTATGCCCGTACCATGTTTTGTCCACCGCGAATCTATTCCTGCATTGCCGGCGAAGTTGGTATAGATCGTGACGCTGAGTCGACTCCCCGCCAGGCTTGCTTCCATGCCATCGACATTGAACGTGGTCACTCCGCGGCCGCTGATCACATCGCCGTAGCCGTGCCCGTTGCCGCCGTGGTAAGTATCGTTCAGCACCGTCGCCGACACGCTCGAAACAGCGGTCATCAGGCCGAGCGCCGCAATCCAGATCGGTAATTTCATTGTCATGTTGTCCCCCTTGTTGACTGCGAATTCTCCAGAGCGATGCTGCGGCTTGCCGACGACTGTGCTTCGAATCGGCGTGGCATTGACTCTCTGGCGTACATTTTGACGGCCGCAAACGAACTGGTGTTCCTTCGTGACCATCACCCGGAAGGCAAGATCCGTGCCGTACCTTGAAGTGCTTAGTTTTCAATCGTTTGGGATGGCGTGCATTCGTTCAATCAGCGAGGTTTGTAAACTATTTCGACAGTTATGACTGCGAAAAGCGCTGCACGATTTGGCTGCTGGAGTCCTTGTACGCGCACTTGCTCCTCCCCGGCGACGCGGAGAGCAAAGGTGTCGACCAAACGTGTCAGGGACAATTTCTGCATGTGTCAGGTTTGTTTCTGACGCCACTTCCGGTTCTCTGTGCGTTTCAGTCGAACAATCTGCGTTCGCGGCCTTCGTGGTCAAGCAACCAGCGCTTGCGCTCGAGGCCGCCGGCGTAACCGGTCAGTGAACCATCGCTGCCAAGTGCGCGATGGCAGGGTAAGTTGTCGTCTCACCCCATGGCACCGCACACAGTGCACCCCATACTTGTTGTTGGAATGCCGTGCCTTCCGGTGCCAGCACGACCTGGAAGTGTGTCGACGTGCCAGCGAAATAGGCGTCGAGCTGCTGTCGCGCCGCGTGCAGTACGGCCGTTTCGTCCGCATGCCAACCAGTGTCCGCGCTGATCTCGGGAAAATACTTCTGGCCCTCGAACCAGCCGCCCTTCAGCGCACCGTCGCGTGCCGCCACGACGAACATGCCAAGCGGTGTCTCCACTCGCACATACGCGACATTCCTCAACTGCATCCGCTTGTCCTCAGCGATCCACTGCTGCCATGGTGGCACGCCGAGGAAGGCGGGGTCGGAAATTGGTCAGCGTGCACATTCTCAGGAAAAGACGTCACTGGCGCTTGTGTTGTTGCTCGTCAAGACCCGCATACTCGCCTCTACACAGGAGGCAATATGGAAACGATCCACATAGTGCAACCGTTCGACCGGGAGAACGGAGGCTTGATACCGGGCAAAGTCTTGCAGTTCAAGACAGCTGAGGAGGCCGCGCGCAGGGCAAGTCGACTGGCTGACAAGCATGCCGGCATTGTCGCGTACAGCATGGACGTGGACGAAGAGGGTGGCGACTACGGCACACCGCGCGTGCTGTTTCAGGCGGGGGACGTGCCAGAGCTTTGAGCGGTTAGTTCGCGACGCCAAACAATGGTCGCAGTCTGACGCTTTTCCGCGTTCTCACGCCTGCCCACGCAGTTGATCGGCCGTTGTGTAGGGAAAAGGACTCCGTCCTGTTCTGGTCACCGCGGCTTCCCTTGCTCGCAAGCAGGTGAAACCGCCCGCGTTCGCTCAGTGCGCGTTATCGCCCGCTGGCCATAACCAGTGAAGCGCTTGCTCGAACGCCGCCTCCGTCTGCGGCAGCGGAACTGAAGCTTCGAAATGACCCGCGTTCGACAAGGTCAAATATTCCGCGTGGTCGCCTGCCTTTCTGGCCGCTTCGACGTAGGCGCGGACTGGGGCCGGAGCGACGATCGGATCGTCGTCGCCCTGGATGAAAACCTGCGGGACCCCGAGCGGCAACAACTGTCGCGGTGAAGTCTCGGCATAACGGCGCGGGTATTCTTCTGGCGACCCACCCATCACTTGATCGACTGATCCGTGACAGCTATCTGGCGGACCTTTCCGGTATGCATGAAGGTCGGTGACTGCGGCGAGGCCGAGCACGCCATGGATGGGCAGCGGATCGGACCGATAAAGTTGGCTGTCCTTGGCAAGCCGCGCGCGCGTCGCGAGCCAGAGCGCAAGTTGGCCACCGGCGGAATGCCCGGCCGCGTAAACGCGTTGCAAGTCGAGCGGTTCAGTCTTCGCGATGTGGCGCAGAGCATCGGTCGCATCCGCCACGTCGAGAAAGGTGCCGGGCCAGCCGCCGCCGTCATCACCGACGCGGCGAAATTCGATCGTCCACGTAGCTACTCCGCGCTGCGCCAGCCACGCTGCCATCCGCGTCATGTAAACGTAATCGAACTCTGCCATCCAGCAGCCGCCGTGCACGAGGACGACCACCGGGAAGGGGCCCGAGCCGGTCGGCAAGCGCAGTTCGCCGAACTGCTGTGGTGTGCTGCCGTAAGCGATGCGTTTCGCCGGCGTCGGTAGCGGCATCGCGGACAGCTCTGACCATCTCAACAGCTTTGGTGGAGCATCAGCTCCAGCGCCTGGCGCGACGAACGCCAGAACGAGGAGGACAAGCAGAAGTCGGAGTGCTTTCATGCGCCGCAGGGTAACCGACATGAAGGGAAAAGGTCTGGGGACCAATTTCTTGGCAACGGCGAAACGTTCCCGGCAGTGAGATGCCGTTTCGGGGTGGCCATGCGAATCAAATAACGAAGTCAGAGTGCGCTCTGTCATAAAATTGTGTCCGACGGCGGCTTTGCAGCAATTTGCAGGAGGCTTTCCATGGAGTTGTTTGGCGTGACTTACACGAGCGAGGCGAGCGGGCCGTTGAGCGCGGAAGACCTCGACCGCCTGCTGGTTTCCGCCCGATCGAGAAACGCCTTGGTCGGTGTCACGGGGGTGTTGTTGTATGGCGAACGCCGGTTCTTTCAGTACTTCGAGGGAACGCGCAATGGTGTGGATGAGGTCTACGCGCGCATCCAGCGGTCGCACCTGCACCACGACGTGGTGGAACTCGAACATCAAGGCATTTCGCAGCGTTTGTTCAATGGCTGGTTCATGGGCTTTCGCGAAGCGCCCGCGAGTGCTCTGCAGAAGCTCAGCCACGAGCAATGGGCGCGCGAGTTGCCGTGGATCGAAGGGCAGTCCATGCCATCGCCGGGCATGGCGTACCTGCTAGCGATGCTTGCCTGAAGAAAGCGAAACGGCGGTACGCGAGCGGTCAGAGCATGAACCTGCGTAACGTGCCCGATGACGAGGCCGACGACGTGCGTGCGATGCTCGATGCGCAGGGGATCGAATTCTATGAAACCCGACCCAGCATCTGGGGTATCTCGGCCGGCGGAATCTGGGTGACTGAAGACGCGGCTTTCGCCGACGCCAGGCGCGCGATGGACGACTACCAGCAACAACGCAGCGCCCGCGCCCGGGCTGAATACGCCGCTGCCAAGCGTGCGGGCACCGCGCAGACGTTCGTAACGCTGCTTCGTGCTGAGCCGGCGCGGGTCGTGCTGAGTGTGCTGGGCATACTTTTGGTGTTGGGCCTGGTGGCGCTCCCGATCATCCTGTTGCGCGGGTAAGGAAAAAGCGGACAGGTGCATTTAGTCGCCGAAAAGAAGCGCAGGTTGATTTGACTCGGCGATGCGCGACCAGGGGCGGCGCAAGCGCTGACGGCACTGTCGGCTGGAAAAAGGTCGAGGTCACTCTCTGAGGCTTTCCTCTGTTGCGCGACGGACAGTGAGCAGATCGCGCGCCTGAAAGGCGTGTGTCCTCGTACCCAAGGCGCGGTCCGGTTCGCTTATCTGTGAACTTGGCCGTTCGCCACATCGCTTGACCCTTAGTCGGGCGGGGTCGAAGCTGTTTCTCTTCCCATCGGCAGGTAAAGGGTATGCAGCTTCGTTGTGACTGGTCTGAGCGTGTCGTTGTCAACTCGTCTGCGATGGACTGGGTGGATTCGCCCGCAGTCGGCGTCCAGCGCAAAATGCTGGAACGCGATGGCGACGAAGTGGCGCGCGCCACCACGATCGTGCGCTACGCGCCGGGTTCACACTTCGCCCGCCATGTGCATGAACGTGGTGAAGAACTGTTCGTGTTGGAAGGTGATTTTTGTGACCAGAGCGGCCAATTCGGCCCCGGCTCGTACGTCCGCAATCCACCCGGTTCCGCGCACGCGCCATGGTCGGACGGTGGCTGCGTGCTGTTCGTGAAGCTGCGCTACTTTGACCCGGCCGATCAGTCGCACGTGGTAGTGCATACCCACGACATACCTTGGCTGCCGGGCTTGGTGCCGGGTCTGTCGGTGATGCCGTTGCACGAGTTCCGTACCCGGCACACTGCGCTGGTGCGTTGGGCGCCGGATACGTATTTTCAGGCACATCGCCACTACGGCGGCGAGGAAATCTTCGTGGTTGACGGTGTGTTCGAGGACGAGCACGGCCGCTATCCGGCCGGCACGTGGATCCGCGGCCCACACCTGAGCCAGCACCAGCCGTTCAGTCGCGAGGGGTGCATCATCCTGGTCAAGACCGGACACCTCATCACTGGCGCTGACGCAGCCGCATGAGCTTCGTCGCCACATGCATGGCTCAAACCGGGATCCAACGAAACGACGGTCACAGTGCACTTTGCAGAGGTGTGCGCAGTTGGGGTGGTGTTTTGCTTGGGCGGCAACCTTGGGTGAGTGCTGCACGGCGCGATAGTGGTACGTCGCGGGCCATCCGAAATTGGTCAGAACCCAACGCATGTTGACGTTGACGATGGACACAGATGGCATCGAGTTGCTCTTGGCAAAGAGTTTCCATGGCGAGCGCGGTACGCAGCGCATCGTTCTACATCTGTGATACCCGCCACGATAAAGAGCGGGCGAATTCGTTCAACCGTAGTTGGGTTGATTTCGTCGGCCAGCCACCTGTTGCTCACCGCTTTGCAACTGTCGTGAAGTAGGGAGTTGCACCTGCGCCCGCTGGCGAAGGACATATTGCGGGAGGTTGCCGATGTCGAGTCGGGGCTGGCGTGGCATGGCAGCGTCCGTGCGTGTCGAGTGGCAGGTTGCATGGGCTGTTGGGTCGAAGTCTGTCGGCTAGTACGCGCAGGCGTTACAGGAAGGTACACTCTGACGCCGGTTTCGGTCATCATGATGCCGGGGTAATCCAAACGTTGGTACGTCATGCGTGTCATGAGTACACATGAATCGGGACTTTTCCCGTCGGCCAGCAGCGCCGCTGATGCGGGTGAGTTGATCGGTGACTTGGGTGGAGTCACCGCATGAGGCACGAGAGTTTGTTGATGCCGCCGGCGCTTGATGGCTTCAAGCGTGCCGTGTTGTTGTCGATCATCGGGTTGGGTGTGGTGAGCACGGTTATCGCCTGGTGGGTGATGGGCGCGCGTGGGCAGGTGTCTCCCGCGTTGCATTGGGTGCACGTCGCCAGCACGCTGGTGCTCTCGGCCTTGTTTCTGGCGTCATGGCGGCGGTGGCTGCCGCAGCACATGGTCGAGCTGTGTTGCCTGCTGTTCGGCGTAGGCGTTTGCGCAGTGTGTATGGCGCTGCGCATGTACTCACCGGCGTACGGCGCCGGCATCGATCTGCAGCCCTTGTACCTGTGGATTCCGATCATGTACGTGTTTGCATTCACGGTGGCGGACAGCAAGACCAGCTTGGCGATTTCGCTCGGCATCATGGCGTTGTTCGTAGGCGTGAGCCTGCCTTATCTGGTGCGCGACATTAACGCCCCGTATGCCAACTTCACTCTGCAACTGCACGTGGTGTCGGCGGTGTTGATTGCCGCGCTGTATTTCTTTTCCAGCTACCAGCGGCGTCTGCAAGTGGCGCAGTTGGCCGTTGACCAGTTGGCGCATCTCTCGAGTACGGACGAGCTGACCAAGCTGCCCAATCGCCGGCGCATGGCGGCGGTGATTGGTGCGGAACTGGCGCAGTCCGCGCACGGGGGTGCCGGCTTTGCGGTGGTGTTGTTCGACATCGATCACTTCAAGGCGATCAACGACCGTTGCGGGCACGGTGTCGGCGACGAAGCGTTGCGTGCGCTGGCGACACGAGCGATACAGCGGGTTGGCGATGCTGACGTCCTGGGGCGCTGGGGCGGTGACGAGTTCGTGGTACTGCTGCGGGGCATCGGCGCTGCGCAGGCATCGCGTCTGGCTGATGCGCTGTGTGTGCACGTCGCGGCGGAGCCGCTGTTCGCCAGCCAACGTGTCGCGATCAGTTGCGGGATGACGGTGGCCTGCGATGGCGACAGCATAGACAGCTTGCTGCAGCGTGCCGACGCGGCGCTGTATGCCGCCAAGCGCGCCGGCCGCAACCGGGCCGAGAGTGTGCTGGAACCGGTGCCGGCCTCCAGGCAAGCGGTCATGCGCAGCTACCCCCGCGAAACCAGCTAACCGGGCAGAGCCGCATGGCACTTACTTGAGGGCAAACGGTGCAATCCCGTGTCCGGTCGCTCGTGCGCAAGCAGAAGCGCAGTGACCTTGGGCTTTTATGGGTCTCCTGAGGCGCTGGATCCTCGCCTTCGCGAGGATGACGGGCCTGAGCAGGCGCCATTCGGCTCTGACTCACCTTGATCTCAAGCCCGACGTGCTGCACGGCCGCAAGCGCACGGCAACGCCCCGGCTTTCACGGTCTCTGGGGGCATATGTTGCCATCAGACCTTGGGTGCATTCCATGAACGACACGATCCGCAGCTTCAGACTAGCGCTGGCCACGAGCGTCCTGCTGCTGCTCGCCGGCTGCGTCAGCGCGGGCGGCTATGGCAGCGATCGCGGCAGCTACGGGCCACCTGCACCGGGCTATCCAGCGCAGTACGACAGCCGGCTGCAGGGCACCGTCGACGGCGTCGATCCCGCCTGCAACCGGATCTTCGTGGTCGTCGACGACCCGCGCAGCGGCCGCAGTCAGCGGATGGAAGTGCGCTACGACCAACGCATCCGGCTGATTTACCAAGGGCGCGAGCGCCCGCTCCAAGGCCTGGAGCGTGGCGACGTGATCCGCACGGATGTCGCGCAGTCGGGGCGCGAACTCTGGGCGAGCTCGATCGAGGTCCTGAGCAATGTCCGCGATGGCAGTAACGGTGGCAGCTACGGCAATGATCTGCGCGACTCGGTCGCGTTCGTCGACGCGCGCGCGGCTGATTCGTTTCGACCGCGCCGGTTATGGCAACAATGTGCAGGTTGGCGACGACAACCGCACCACGGTCGAGTATCAGGGCCGCAGCTACCGCCCTGGGAACCTGCAGCGCAGCGACCGCGTGCGTGTCCAGGCGCGACAACCAGGCCACAACCAATGGCTGGCTGAACACATTATCGTGGAACGCTCGGTCGGGCGATAGCAGGCAAGCGGGGTCTGTTGAGAGCGAGCGCTCCACCGAACGAGCCTCTCCCCCCTCCAGGTTGCGAGCAGACAGCCGGGGCAACGGTGACGTTGCGCGAACTTACCGAGCTGAAAGCCAGTTCGCGGTGTTCAATCAAAAGGCGTAGTTGACCGACGTGCCGACACCCCAATCCGGGCTGCCGTTGCTCATGCCGCCGGTCGCCTGACCCTGCAAGCGTAGACGGTCGTTGAACTTGTGTGCCCAATAGGCCGTGACCTCGCTCTGGGCCGCGCCGCGTGTGGCGATCCGCTGTCGGTAGTTGTAAGCCACTCCCACGTTGTCGCTACCCGCGACGCGGTAGTCCATGCCGGCGTTGGCCTGGACGCCATTGTCGAGCTTGATGTACGGCGAGCTGCCGTAGTTCGTCCAGCCGACGCCACCGAACGGGGTCCATTTGCCGAGGGTCCCGGCCGAAGCCACCACGTCGCCGGCGCCGGAAGCCGAGGTGCTGGTTGGCGCGGTGTCGCTGGCGGTCGGCGAGCCGCTGCCACCGAGCAGTTGGTCGAGGCCGCGGCCGAGCGGATTGGTGTTGTCCACCGGGCCGGTACCCGGAATGACGTTGCGCGAACCGCGAACGTGGACATACGGGATCGACAGGCCGACCGTCCAGCGATCGCTTTGGTAGGTCGCCGTGAACGGAGCCGACCAGCCGGCACGCCGAGCAGCAGGGCGCCGGCGATTGCCATCCAGGTCATGTACTTGCGCATGTCGTGGAATCCTTGATCAAGTCTTGCGAGGCGAACCCGGCGGGATGCCGGGTCCGAAAACGGCTGGGGTCAGCGCGGGATCAGCCGCCCGGATTGGCCGGGCGACGATCGGGACGCGGAGGGCTCAGTCGTGCTGAGCGCTCGCGCCGGCACTGCCATCGGCCTGCGCCGAGGTGGAGACGCCATCACTGGTCGAGCCGTGCGCGCCGGCCTTGCCGTTCGCGTTGGCCGAGCCGTCAAGCGCAGATCCCGCGCGCGTCGCTGGCGTGCGACCGACCCCGGTGGAGCCGGTCGCACCGTTGCTGGCGTTGCCGCTGGCCGCGCCGGACCCGGACAAATCAACCGAGACGTCCTTGCTGCCTTGCACGCCGTGGGTCAGCGACGAAGGCAGGCGCGGAGGCGCGGCCGCTGCACCATCCGCGGGCGGGTTGGTGTTCCCCGCATTGATGCTGCCGGTATGCGACGCGTTGCCGACCACACCGGTGGCGAGCGACGCTGCGTTCGAGGCGGAGTTCACGCCGGCGCCCGTGGCGCC
>CAJDTO010000029.1_pt2 | contig 15094 bp, 17 predicted proteins | sample 7389821 | NCBI WGS metagenome assembly CAJDTO01 (sample SAMEA7055651, study PRJEB34461) | soil metagenome | biome: terrestrial ecosystem; feature: Peninsula; material: soil | place: Antarctica | collected 2016
AAATGCGGTTCGCCATCGGCTGCACAAATCAGTATCGAAGCACGAGACGCCAACGGCAAAGTGATACAGACCAAAAAAGGCTGGCCCGCCGGCACCACGAACATCGCACCCGGAGAAGCGGCCAAGTTCGACCTTGGCCGGCAATTTCGCTTTCAGCCTGAGATGGCAACTTATGCGGCAACGGTAGTGGCCGTGCGTTCCTGGTAACACGCCGCCGCACAGCACAAAAAAGGCTCCTTACGGAGCTTTTTTGTGCGTACGAATGCGCACGCGTGACGCCGCGCATTGCGCCCGTTCAGTGCAGCACGAACAACTTGTCGAAGCCCGCCACGCGCAGCGTGCTGCGCAATTCGCTGCTCGCATTGACGATGCGAATCACAGCGCGATCAGCGCCGGCATGCTCGCGCAGCAGCAACAGCATACCCAGCGCAGAGCTGTCCATGCGGGTCACTTCACCCAGATCAATCACGTAGCTGTGCGCGGGCGGACTGGTATCCAGGCACGCGTCGTGAAAATCACGATGCACGCTGAAGTCGAAGCGCTCGCCCATCTGCAGTGTCACGCAGTCGCTGTCGCTGTCATGGTTGACGATCACAAGCCGCACTCCTTCTTCAAAACAATTCAATCTCGCCGGCGTCCATCGAGCTTTGCAACGCCGGGCCGCGTGAACGCAAGCGGGCCTTCTCGCGCTGGACAGCAAGCCGTCCACGGATCCGTTGCGCTTGTTCAGCCAGTACGTCGGCGCCCGCCGAAGCACACGCCAGGCTGCCAATGTCGTGCGTACATTCAGTCACAACTTCCTGCAGCTCGACCAGCCGGCTGCGCGTCTGCCGCAACAACTGGCCAAGGATGTCCTCAAACTGCAACGAGCGAATGGTGGTGGATACATCGCTACCCAGCCCGCGATTGATCTCCACCACCTGATCGGCGACAGCACTGGTGCGTGCATCGCTTTCGGTCACGTGCGCCATCATGGCGTCGATGCCGCCCTTGGTGGACAACGCCACATTCAGATCCTGCGAGGCCATGGTGCCAACCAGACCACGCAATTGTTCCATTGCGGCACGGGCGCGCTCGACGTGACTGCCGATCTGCTCATTGAACTGGTTGGAGTTGCTGGCCAGATTGCGAATTTCGCCGGCGACCACCGCAAAGCCGCGCCCGGATTCACCGGCACGTGCAGCCTCGATTGCAGCATTCAGCGCCAGCAGGTTGGTTTCCTCGGCAATGGTGTTGACGTTTTTCAGCAAGCCGAACACCGCGTCCATTTCCTTGGCCATGCCATCGATGCGGTACACGATGCGCAAGCTCTCACGCGACATCTGCACGATCATGCCGACGAAGTGCTGCAGCAGATCGCCGGTGCGTGCAGCAAAGTCCTGCACTGAGACGCCATCGGTTTGGGCATCGATGATCTGCTTGAGCAACGACTGCTGCAGCGCCGTCTTGTTCGACAGGCCATCAAAGCCGCCACCAAGTTCGGATACGGCATCGTTGAGCAAGCCCAGGCCTTGATGCAATTCCCGCGCGGCGCGCCCGAGTTCATCGACCAGTGCGCCACGTACGTCTTCCAGTGCTGCACACACCGGCGCACTGACATCGGGTACGGCCGCAGGCGCGGCGCGAGCCACGCGACGGCGGCCGTCCAGCGCCCACAGCACGCTCAGCACAACCACCAGTAACGGCGCCAGCCAGGTGAAAGGCCAGAGCAGACTCAACACCAACCCCAGCACACTCGCGGGCCAGACCCAGCCCATGCGGGCCAGCGGGTGACGAACAAAACGATCGATCACGGCCATGAGCGGATATCCAGACATCAGGCGCGCCCGGCGCCATCGTGGGGCTGGCGCGCCAGCATCAGCAAGCGCGCAGCCATCTGATCAAGCGGCAACATGTCCTGCGCCGCACCCAACTTCCAGGCAGCACCGGGCATGCCCCAGACCACAGAACTTTCCTCGTCCTGCACCAGCGTCGCAGCGCCGATCTGCTGCAGTTCCAGCAACCCGCGCGCACCGTCGTCACCCATGCCGGTCAACAGCGCAGCAACGGCGCCAGCACCGGCACTCATTGCCACTGAGCGAAACAACACATCGACACTCGGCTTGTGCCGGTTCACCAACGGGCCGTCATGCAGGCGACACACATATTTCGCGCCATCCCACAACAACAACAGGTGCGCGCCACCGGGGGCGATATAGGCGTGACCAGACTCGACCGCTTGACCATCCTCGGCCTCACCTACGCACATGGCAGAAACCCGATCCATGCGTTGTGCAAACGGTCCACTGAACGCAGCCGGGATATGCTGTGTGATCAGGATCGGTGGCGCATCCGACGGCATGGCTTCGAGCACCACGCGCACGGCCTCGGTGCCGCCGGTGGACGCGCCAATGGCAATCACCGACCCGCTGCCGCGAACACCTGGTATCTGTCGCTGCGGCAATACGGCGTCGGCAAACAGGCGCGGTGCCACATCCAGCTTGCGCACTGTCGTGCGTGCGCGCGGCCGGGCTAGCGCAGCCAGTTTGACCTTGGCGCAGATCTCCTCGGCGCCGGAACCAAAACTGCTGACCAGATCGCTGTTGGGTTTGGCGAAAAAATCCACTGCACCCAGCTCCAGCGCACGCAGTGTGACGTCCGCACCGCGCACGGTAAGCGACGACACCATCACCACGGGCAGCGGATGCAAACGCATCAGGTTCTCCAGAAACGTGAGGCCATCCATGCGCGGCATCTCGACATCCAGGGTGAGCACATCCGGGTTCAGTTGCTTGATCTTGGCGCGCGCGATCAATGGATCACCCGCAGTGCCGACCACCTCGATCGCCGGGTCGCAAGACAGCATGGCGGTCAACAGCTTGCGTACCAGCGCTGAATCGTCAATCACCAGAACGCGGATTCTTTCCATTGCCAGTCATCCACTCCAGACCACCAAGTCGACCCCAAGTTGAAACCGACCATTGCTAGAAAAGCTCGACCTCACCCTTTATCGGGTCTTTGGCCAAACGCTTGAGGTACAGCTGCTCATCTTCCACCAGCGCAACGTCGTCGCGGCGGCGCAACAGGCGTACCCGGGCCCGCCCCGTATGCGGAAAAAACTGCACCTGACGCGGATACACATCACCCAGATCCGACGCGCACAAAGTCAGCTTTTCCGCTGCAATGTAACGTGTCACAAACTCGATATTGTGCTGCCCGATATCACTGAGCTGGGTCAGCACCCGACCGCCGCCAAAGACCTTCAACTGCATGTCGACGCGCCTGCAGCCCATCACGAGCATGGTGTTGATCAGCTGCTCCATCGCGTCGCTGCCATAGCGCGCGGCGCGTCCGGCCGTAGCTGACCAACTGTCGCGCTCGCCCAACGGTTCGGGCAGCATGAAGTGATTCATGCCGCCGATACCCACGCGCGGGTCGTGGATACACACGGATACGCACGAGCCCAGTACCGTCGTCACCAGCTCTTCGTCGGCACTGACATAAAAATCGCCGGGCAACACCTTGACGATCATGCACGCCTGCGCCGGGTCCCAATAACGGCGCAAATGGGCAAAATCGGGGAGCACGGATGCAGATCGGGCCGGCGCCAGATCGGCGTGCGCGCGGCCCATCAACCGAGTTTCCGATAAACCGTGCGGCCGACCAGTTCAAACCCTGCGCTGATGCCGTGCAACGATTCAGAGTGACCCAGAAACAGATAGCCGCCTGCCGGCAGCATTTGCGCAAACCGGGCGATCAATCGTTGCTTGGTCGCCTGGTCGAAATAGATCATCACATTGCGACAGAAGATCGCGTCGAACGGGCCGCTCATCGGCCACGCGTGCAACAGGTTCAACGGCGCCATGCGGACTAATTCACGCAGGCGTGGATGCACGCTGGCAAGCCCTGCAAAAGCACCTTCACCGCGCAGCATCCAGCGCCGACGGCGCTCATCGCTGATACCAGCGAGGCGGTCCAGCGGATACACCCCCTGACGTGCCGCCTCCAGCGCTTGCGGCGACAAATCCGTGGCCAGAATCCGTGCATCCGGCAAGTGCGTGCTGCGTTCTATCGCTTCAGCCAGCACCATCGCCAGGGCATACGGCTCCTCGCCAGTGGAGCAACCTGCGGACCAGATGCGCAAGCGATCACCATCGCGCCGTTTTTGCTGCAGCCAGAGTGGCAACAGCTCGTCAGCCAGCAGGTCGTAGTGATGGACCTCACGGAAAAACGCCGTGACATTGGTGCTGATGGCGTTGGATAACTCGTCCAGTTCGCCCAGCGGGTCTCGGCGCAGCAGCGCGCAATAGGCGACAAAATCTTCCAGCCCGAGTGCACGCAAGCGCCGGGCCAACCGCCCTTGCACCAACTGCTGCTTGTGCTCACCCAACGCAATGCCGCAGTGCTGCAAGACAAACGCGCGCAGAAACTGAAACTCGACAGCTCCCAGCTGCGGCCCACCGCCGACGGTCTGCGCAGATGCTTGCGGCGTGCCGGCGACGGCATTCACGCTCAGAACTCCTTCCAGACGCCAGTGGCCGCGTTGCTTGGCTCGGCCACTGCACGTAGCGCACGCACCGGGTGTGCGGCCGCAACGGGTGCGTTGCGCACGGCGGCAAACACTGCCGCAGCCTCAGCTGCTGCCGCGCGTTCAGTATCAGGCTGCCTCGCCGGCGCAGATCCACCGGCATTCAATTGGAAGAAGCCTACTTGCTCGGTCAACTCCGTGGCTTGCTCGTGCATGGCGCGCGCTGCGGCGGAGGCTTCCTCGACCAGCGCCGCATTCTGCTGGGTCATCTCATCCATCTGCATGACGGCGTTGTTGACCTGATCGATACCGGCCGACTGTTCCTGACTGGCGGCAGCGATCTCGGCGACAATGTCGGTGACTTCCTTGACGCTGTCAACAATCGCCGCCAAGGCCTTGCCGGACTCGTTGACCAGCTCCCGCCCGCTGCGCACCTTTTCCCCACTGTCGGCGATCAGGCCCTTGATCTCCTTGGCCGCGTTGGCGCTGCGCTGCGCCAGGCTGCGTACCTCGGTGGCGACCACGGCAAACCCACGCCCTTGTTCGCCGGCGCGTGCCGCTTCGACGGCGGCGTTCAACGCCAGCAGGTTGGTCTGGAACGCGATCTCCTGAATCAGGCCGACGATCTCGGCAATCTTCTGGCTGGACGCGTCGATTTCGCCCATCGCCACGATTGCCCTGCCGACCACCTCACCGCCGCATTCGGCCTGTTTTCGCGCACTGCGCGCGAGTTCATTGGCGTGGCTGGCATTCTCTGCATTCTGCTTGACGGTGGAGGTCATTTCCTCCATTGACGACGCGGTTTCTTCCAGACTTGAGGCCTGCTCCTGCGTGCGCTGGCTGAGATCATCGTTGCCACGGGCAATCTGCTGCGCGGCCGTGCTCACCGCTTCGGAACCGTTGCGCACCTCACCGACGGTAAGCGTAAGGCGTTCATCCATCAGCCGGAACGCGTCCAGCAAGCGGCCCAGTTCATCCCCGCGCCGCCTGCCGATCTGATGTCCAAGCTGACCCTGAGCAATCTCACGCGCCACTTTCACCGCGTAATTGAGCGTGCGGATAATCGAACGAATAACGAAGTAGGCCAGCAGCAGCGCGAGAAATATTCCGGCGCCCAAAGCACCAAATGCAACGACCCGGATGTGGTCGTAATCGGCCGCGGCCGCCAGATATCGCGCCTTGCTGCCCTGTTCGTGCAGCGCAATCACCTTGCTCAACTCGGCGTTCATGATCGCTACGTTCGGCAGCACGTCGGAATACAACATGCCGTTGGCGCCATCATCGGCGTGCCGCAGCGCGTCGGTGATCTCCTCCATCGAGGACGCCACATCGTCGCGTGCGCTCTCGAACGCTGTCCATTGCTTTTTCTCGGCGGGCGACATCTCCGCGGCGCCGAGCTTTTTCAGCATGACAGCGTTGTCCGCCTGCACCCGGGCGACGTCCGCCAGCTTCTGCGTTATGACGGATTTGTCATCACGGTGAAACGCGGCTTCACTCAGCGAGATGAAGTTTCCCAGCGTACCGCGCGCTACGTCGTTGACGCCTGACAGCGGCAGTAATTCGTCCTGATAGATCTGCCGGATAGTTTCGTTGGCATTGGCCAGAGCACCCAAGCCCGCCCAGGCCCCAACCAGCAACATGACGCACAGCAGGCCAAGCACGCCGATCAGACGCGCTTTGATCGTCATGGTCATCTTGCCGGGGAGATTTACCAGGAACTCTTTGATCTTCATCGCCTCATCCCAATTCATTCAGACGGCCAACGTACCCAACCGGCGCGGGCATCAATTCAGGCCGCAACTGCAACATCGCGAACACCCGGGAGCGCCGCGTCCAGTGTTTCCATATCTTCCGGACGCATGAGCTTTTCCACGTCCAGCAACATCAGCAGATGCTCGTCGTGTGTGGCGAGACCCTTGAGATACCGTGTATCCACCACTGCGCCCAGGTCTGGCACCGGTTTGATCGCAGCCGGGTCGATGTCGACGACATCCGACACAGCATCCACGACGATGCCGAACAAGCGTTCACCAATGGCGACGATGATCATCACCGTGGTGTCGTTGTAACTTTCGCGAACGAGACCGAAGCGCAGCCGCAGATCCATCACCGGCACGATCGCGCCGCGCAGATTCAGCACGCCAAGCACGTAAGCGGGTGCTTGCGGAATGCGTGTGACATGTGACCAGCCGCGAATCTCGCGCACGGCCAGGATGTCCACGCCATACTCCTCATCAGCCAGCGCAAACGTCAGCTGCTGCAACAGCGTCACGGTGGCCTGAACCTCTTCATACATGCGCGTGTTACCTCATCGCGGGTGACGAACACCCTGCTGTCCATGAGGATGTCGGCATCCACGCGAGAAACTTGAGTTGGCAATCTCTGCAGCGCCAGACCTGCGTGCGCGTGGATCGCCGCAGCGCATCCGGGTGCCGCGCGGGCGCGTCGACATGCGCTGCCTCTCAGCGGGCGACACGTCGGGCAAGGCTCACGCCGCCTGCTTGCGGCTCAGGCCGAGGTGCACCACGCCGCCGACGTCGACGATCAGCGCGACGGAGCCGTCGCTGAGAATGGTCGCACCGGAGATGCCGCGCACGCGCTGGTAATGGGCTTCCAGCGACTTGATGACAGCCTGCTGCTGACCAATCAGCGCGTCTACCAGCAAGCCGACGCGACGCGTGCCGTCTTCTACCACCACCACGATGCCGTGGTCGATCTCAGTCACCGCGTCGCTACAGGCAAATGCCTGGTGCAGACGCAGAATGGGCAGATAGGCATTGCGAAACGGAAAGACCTCGCCGCCACCGGCGATCTTGCGCACCACATCGGCGCGCAGACGCAGAGATTCGACCACGGAAATCAGCGGCACGATGTAGCGCTCGTCACCCACCGCTGTCACCAACCCTTCGATGATCGCCAACGTCAACGGCAAGGTGATGGTGAACGTGCTGCCTTTGCCGGTGACGCTGCGCACGCCCACGCTGCCGCCCAGATCGCGCACGTTGCGGCGCACGACATCCATGCCCACGCCACGTCCGGAGAGATCTGTCGCCTGGTCCGCCGTGGAGAACCCCGGCTGAAAAATCAACTCCGCAATCTCGTCGTCGCTCAACTCGTGGTCGGCCGTGATCAACCCGCGCTGCAGGGCCTTGGCAGCGATGGCGGCGTGATTGAGACCGGCACCGTCATCGCTGACTTCGACCACGATGTAGCCACCATCGTGGTGCGCGTCCAGCGTGAGCGTGCCGACCTCCGCCTTGCCCGCAGCCACACGCTGCGCCGGCGTTTCCAGACCATGATCAATCGCGTTGCGCACCAGGTGCACCAGCGGATCGCCGATTTTTTCCAGCACCGTCTTGTCCAGCTCGGTGTGCTCGCCGTGCAATTGCAGATCGACGCGCTTTTCCAGCTTGCGTTCCAGATCATGCACCAGGCGCGGGAAGCGGTTGAACACGGAGCCAATCGGCAGCATGCGGATGCGCATGACGCTTTCCTGCAGCTCGCGGGTATTGCGTTCCAGATGCACCAGACGGTCGCGCAAGCGCGGCAACAGGGTCATGTCGAAATGTTCACCCAGGTCGCTGAGCATGGACTGGGTGATGACCAGCTCGCCCATCATGTTGATCAGCGCGTCAACCTTGTCGATATCCACGCGAATGGAGCCACCACCGGTGCTGCCAGCGCTACCTGCAGCGTTCGACGCTGGCGCGGCCGGCGCTTCCGGAGCACCACCCACATCGGCCATGTTTGCTCCAGGTGCGCGGCGCTCGACAAGTGCTGTGAGGGTCAGTTCGCAATCGCCTTCCAGCCACTCGAAGACTCCCGCGACATCGGCCCGCGCGACGGCGCCATGCAGACACAGTTCCCAACCGAGAAAGCACTGCGTGAAGTCCAACTGCGCCAAGGTGGGCGGCGCGCCATCCAGCACAAAGGCTTGCTTGACCTCCAGCCGTCCAAGCGCCTGCAGCTCACGAAACACGCGCAACGGATCATTGCCGCTTTGCAACAGGTGGGGCAGCGCGACAAAGCGGATTTCCCAACCGCGCACGGCGGGCAAAGCCGCTGGCGTCGCGGCCTGCGTTCCCGGGTCGGCCGTGGCACCAGCCAGGCGCAGCAATTCAGCTCGCAGCGCGTCGCTCTCGGCGCCGGCCACCGGCTGTTGGGCGCGCGTGCGTTCAATCATTCCGCGCAGGCAGTCAACCGAATGCAACATCAATTCAATCAGCTCTGGATCAGCCGCGCGATGTCCGTCACGCACTTCGGACAGCAGCGATTCGGCAACGTGGGTAAACGCGGCCATGTCGGCAAAACCAAAGGTGGCAGCGCCGCCCTTGATCGAATGCGCAGCGCGAAAGATCGTGTCGACCAATTCGCTGCCGCTGGCACCGCCATCGAGTTCCAGCAACGCCGCTTCCATCGCATCCAGGCCTTCCGTGCTCTCCGCAAAGAACGTGCGATGGAACTGGGTCAGATCAACGCTACCCATGAGTGGTCAGCCGAGTACGCGCTTGACGGTTGCCAGCAACTGATCCGGATCAAACGGCTTGACCAGCCAACCGGTGGCACCGGCGGCCTTGCCTATGACCGGCATGTTCACGTCAGCCAGCACCAGGTCAAACACACCGGCCTGGGCCAAATCGAGCGCCAACTGCCCGTTTTCTGCCTCGGCTACTTCGTGACCGGCACCGCGCAAGGTAAACGCCACCATGCCGCGCATCGACACCGAATCATCCACTGCAAGAATTTTTGCCATGTCGCTGTTGCCTCATTCAGACCGGCGCAGCGGCCGGCAGTTCCAGTAATGTGCCCAGCCCAAGCAGATTGGCTGCCTCGTGCAACGCAGCACTGGGTTCTCGCCAGCTCACGGTGCCGCCACGCACGCCGACTTCGCGCCGAAACAATGCCAGCAGCTGCAACGCCGCCGTATCGATACGCTCCACGGCTTGGCCGTCGAGCACGATTCCACCGGCAACGCCACCATGGCTGACGCGGCAACATCAACGGCGGCCGAATCCTCTGGCGCAACCGCCGCCGGTGTGACAGCGATGGCCACCGCCGACTCGTCCGCCAAGGTGGTGACCGCCGTTGCCGCCCTCGGTCGCCGCGCACTTGTTGTCTTGTGCTTCACTACCCGTTTTCCAGTCATCTGCTGACTCCGTATGGCGCCTTGCGTGGGGTGCGCTTGCAACAGACTTATCGGCGGCCCGGGGATTCGCTTTAGCGTTGCTGGAAAGAAATCGGGAGACCAGCCGATTCCTGCGGAAAAGTTGCAAGTTCACCGCCGCGACAAGCCACAAATCGCGGCCGCCATGGACCGACACCTCGGAGCCGCGTTACCCTGCCGATTCGCGCCACTGCATGGTCGAATTGCAAAGCGAGCGGTCACTACTCACAACGCTCAAGTTTCCACATGGGAGGTCGATATTCTCATGGACAGACCATTCCGCCGCGTCAGGCTACCGAGTGCAGGAGCCGCATGATCATTCAACCCACCAGCCTTGCCGCGCTCACCTGGGCCGGTGCCGCTGCCGGCACGACGGCCCAGAGCTGGCGCATCGGCGCGGTGCTGTCGGCCCGGCCGCTGGGAGTCAACCCACAAGGTCTGCTGGTACTGCAAGTCGGTGCGCTGGCCGTGGAGACCGAGGTGCCCGGCAACGAGTTGCCGGCACAATTCCAGGTACGGGTACTCAGCCTCGGTGCGCAGCCGCAACTGGAAGTGCTGTCCGCCCATCCAGGTGCCCCAACCTTTCAGCGGGCGCTGCGCGAGCTGCTGCCGCAGCAGAACGGCTACGCGCCGCTGCTCGCCACGATTGCTGCATTGGCGCAGCGTCCCATGGTGCGCCAACTGCCGCCGACGCTGCGCACCGCGCTGGCGTTGCTTGAGCATGCCATGCCCACGCCGGCGGAGGTGACAAGTGGCGAAGGTCTGCGCACGGCCATCCTGCGCAGCGGCCTGTTCCTTGAATCCCAACTGGCGCACGCGACCAGTGCGTTTCCATCGGCCATACAAGACGATTGGAAAGGTGCGCTGCTGCGCTTGGCCGGCTTGCTCGACCAGCAAACGTCACCGCCGCCACCCAGCGGACGCAACGACACGCCTCCGCCATTGCTGCAGCGCGGCTTGCAGGCACAGGGGCGCGTGCCGCTGCCGCTACTTGCGGGCGGTGAAGACGTGGCGCCGCTGGTGACCCGGCTGCACGGCGATGTCAAGGCCGCACTGGCCCGGCTGGAGGTGGCGCAGCTGGAAGCGAGCACGGTGCCGGCCTGGATGATCGAGATTCCGCTGCAAGGCGCAGATGGTCGCGACGTGCTGCAACTGCAGCTTGAATACGGCATCGACGCCGAAGACGGCAGGCATGGCTGGACGCTCGGTTTTGCCGTGGATCTTCCCGCGCTCGGTGCCATACAGGGTGAACTGCAACTGCACGAGCCGCGCCTGTCGGTACGGCTGTGGGCGGAACGTGCAGACACTGCCGATCGGCTGGAACGTCAGTTCACGCCGTTGCGCCAACGTCTGGCCGCATGCGGCGTATTGCTGGATCAGCTCAGCTGCCAGATCGGCATGCCGCGACAGCCAAGCCAACACAGCTCAGTGCTGCTGCAGGCCACCGCATGAATACGCCCCTCCCACCACCGGCACAGCGCCGCGTGAATCTGCGTTTGGCGAACGGCGAAACGCAGCTCAACGCCATGCCAGCCGAGGCGCTGGAGAGCCTGCTGGCGCGCGCCAGGGCGCTAGGCGTGCCACTACATCACGATCCACAGATTGCCGCACTGCTGGTGGCGTTGCGCCTGCGCGACGACGTGCCCGTTTTGCTGTATGCGGCGGCAGCGTCAGTACTGGCCGCGGTGTACGACGCAGCGGAGCCATGAATCGGGTCTCACACGGCAGCGTGGTTCAAGCCGACTGACCGTAACCGCTGCCTTGCGCCTTGCCAACCAGTCCCTGCGCGACAGAGGCGCCACCGGCACTGCGCCCATTGACCCAGCGGCCAAAGCCAATTCCTCGGCGAGTTCCAGACGCCCGCTCAGCAGGACCGCAAAAGTACGCGTCGCCGATTCGATCCGCGACGGAGTCGACACGTCGCATCAAGACTGCATCGCGGCGCTAGCTTGCGCCCGCATGCATTTGCACAATCAGACTCGCCTCATCACGTGAAAGACCGCAGCGTTCCACCAACTGACCGACATCGGCACCTTCGCGCGCCAGTTGCTGCGCGAGCTCGTAGGACGGTCGCGGCGCTGCAGACGACGGCAATTCCAGCATGCCGATGCGGTGCTCCAGCCGACCCAGCGCGGTCACCAGCATCGAGCTGGGAACATCGGCACACGCATGCACCGCGATGTCGCCCAGCGCGCCCAGCGCCGCGCGCAGGCGCCGCGCCTGCAGCCACAACAGCACCAGCAGCACCGACTGCAACAGCGTGACCAGCAACAATACCGCGATTCCGATTTCAAGCCACACCGTCATTCCCCTGATCCAGCCGACACAGTCGGCGCACATCGAGCAAGGCCACAAAGCCGCCCTGCCACGGCACGACACCGCTCACCGGATCATCCTGGCGGCTGAGCCGGCCGGGAGGCGGTGGAGCGACAGCCAAGCCGTCACTAGACAGCAACTCACCAACCGCGTCTACCCGCAAGCCCACCAAGTGCGTGCCGTGCACCAGCACCACCAGCCGGACTTGCGCCGGCTCGGGCACCGGCAGCAGCGCCAGGCCCAGGCGTCGGCGCCCGTCCAGCACCGGCACGATGCGACCACGCAGCGGCCGCACACCGAGCAAGTCTGGCGCAGCACCCGGCACCGGGGTCAGGTCACCCGCGCGGATGACTTCGCTGACCTGCGCCAACGGCGCCGCATACAGCTGCGGACCAATATGGAACGACAGCCACTCCTGATGGACGGGCAGCGCGGCTTGCCCGCTTGCATACGTGCCTTGGTCTGCTGTGCTCATCGTGCCTCCTTCAACGCGCCACATTGGCGCGGGCATGGCTGATAGCGGGCAACGACTCGTTCACTCGCGGCGCGGTGACGGCTACGGCAATACCACGCGTTGGCGGCGCACCGCGGCGCACCGGCGTGGGCATCGGGGTAACCACCGCCGCGAGCGTTGCTGTCGCGCCCGGCACATCCGCGACTGCAGTCGTTTTCCCTGTCTCCGTGGGCACTGCTGACGGCGCAATTGCTGCCGTCATCCGCAACCCCGTGGCGAGCCGATCAAGGTCTTGTGCTGGCCGCGCGGCGGGTGCCTGCTCGCCCATCACCACCACCAGTACGCGGCGGTTTTGATTACGCCCATCGGCGGTAGTGTTGTCCGCAATCGGGCGCACCTCACCCCAGCCGACGATGCCCAGCCGATCCGGCCGCACGCCATGCCCGGCAAACAAGCGCGCGACAGTTGCCGCGCGTGCCGCCGAAAGCTCCCAATTTGACGGGTAGATGGACGTGGCGATGGGTACGTCGTCAGTAAATCCCTCCACCCGCAGCGCATTGCCAAACGGCGCCAGGATCGCCGCCATGTTGCGCAATACCGTGTCGGCTGGAGCGGACAGCTGCGCCACGCCACTGGGGAACAACACGTCGGTACGAATTTCGATTTCCAACGCGTTCGGACCACGCCGCACCTTGACCATCTGGCGGTCGATCAGCGGCTGCAGCGCCTTGCGTACCTGGTCTTCGATGCGTTGCAGGTCGGCGGCTGCGTGCCCGGGCGCGGCGGCCGGTTGCGCCGGCTGCTGGGGTTGCTGTGGAACCGGCGCGCTGACAGGTGCCAGTGGAGCGCCGCTGGCGCCTGCGGGGCGTGACGCGGACGGCCGCAAAGCCTGTGGCGGCGCCTGGCTTGGCGCCAGCGGTGCCAATTTGCGAGTGCTGCCGTTGAACGCCTCCGCCATGGATGCGGACGCCACCCGATACTTGCCCTCGTTGACTACGGAAACGGCATACATCACCACAAAAAACGCGAGCAACAAGGTCATCAGGTCGGCATAGGGAATGGCCCATGCCTCGTGGTTGGTGTGTTCCTCGTGCCGCTTCTTTCTCACTCCAGATACCCCTGCAGTCGGGCTTCGATCTGACGCGGGTTGTCGCCTTGGGCAATGGACACCAGACCTTCGATCAGGATTTCGCGCATCTGCGTCTGTTTGCCGACCAGCGCCTTCAACCGCGCGGCCATCGGCAACAGGAACATGTTTGCCAGCGCCACGCCGTAAATGGTCGCGACAAACGCGGCAGCAATGCCGTGGCCGAGCTTGCTCGGATCGGAAAGGTTCTGCATGACCGCCATCAAACCCATCACCGCACCGATGATCCCCAGCGTTGGCGAATAAATGCCGGCGTTCTCGTACACCTTGGCACCAGCCAGATCGATCGCCTCGCGGGTATCCAGATCCACCTCGAGCACGCTGCGAATGGCCTCCGGCTCGCCGCCATCAACGAGCAACTGCAGGCCCTTGATGACAAACGTATCGGCCTCAACGTCGATCTGCGGCTCCAGCCCGAGCAAGCCCTGTCGACGCGTCACCTCGCTCCAGCCGACGATGCGCGCGATCAAGTCGCTGGGTCGATGGCGCGGCGGCTTGTAGATCATCTTGACCATTGCCAGCGCGCGTTTCAGCACTTGGCCTTGCGTCTGCACCAACAACGCGGCAAGCGTGCCGAAGATGACGATCACAAACGCCGCCGCGTTCCACAAGGCACCGATGCTGGAACCCTTGAGCATGGTGCCGATGAGCAGTACCAACACGCCGAGCACGGTGCCTACGGTGCTTATCTTGTCCACGGCGTCAGCCCGCCATGCGCAAAGAGGGAAGCAGATCACCGTCGTGGTCAGCCAGACTCGCCAGATCCATGACCAGCGCCAGTCGCCCATCACCAGTGACGGTGGCGCCGGCGATGCCTGGCACGCCTGCAAACAATGGGCCGAGTGGCTTGACGATGACATCCTCGCGACCGAGCACGGCATCGACCAGACCGCCCAGATGCAGATGGCCAATGCGCAGCACCACCACATGCCGACCCGCAGCGCTGCTGGCACCAGCCCACGCCGAAATATTGGCCAACGGCAGGGCGCGATCGCGATGCCGCGCCACCAGACGGCCGTCCAGTGCCCGATCCTGGCCCACACCCAACTCGAACACCTCTTCGACATTGGACAGCGGCAAGGCAAACAGCTGCGTGCCGGCGCGCACCATCAACACGCGCAAGATGGCCAGCGTGAGCGGCACAGTCAGTTCCAGCTCCGTGCCGTGGCCAAGTTGCGAGCGCACCTGCAACGTGCCACCCAGTTCGGCCACGCGGGTTTTCACCACGTCCATGCCGACGCCGCGACCGGAAATATCGGATACCACGGCTGCCGTGCTGAACCCGGGACGGAAGATCAGCTCGTAGCATTCGGTTTCACTCAGCCGCGCGGCCTGCGCCGCGTCGAGCAGGCCCTTTTCCAACGCCTTGCGACGCAGGATTTCCGGGTCCATGCCGTGGCCGTCATCGCTCACCGCAATGACGATGTGCTCACCACGCTGACTGGCCGACAGACACACGCGACCTTTGCGCGGTTTGCCAGCGCGCACACGTTCGTCGGGCAGGCC
>CAJDTO010000070.1_pt1 | contig 15083 bp, 14 predicted proteins | sample 7389821 | NCBI WGS metagenome assembly CAJDTO01 (sample SAMEA7055651, study PRJEB34461) | soil metagenome | biome: terrestrial ecosystem; feature: Peninsula; material: soil | place: Antarctica | collected 2016
GCACGCAACGCGTACGCAGCGTCGAACGCAGCGGCATTACCGGCTACTGCCTTGGCCAACAGCGCGGCAGTGCGCATTTCGCCAAACATGTCCAGATCATTGTTGGACGCACAACCGTCTGTGCCCAGTGCCACATTGACACCAGCCTGACGCAACTTTTCTGCCGGGCAGAATCCCGATGCGAGCTTCAGGTTGGACTCCGGGCAATGGACGACGGAAACCCCCGCAGCCGCGCACGCGCCAATCTCGCCGTCAGTCAATTGGGTCATGTGCACGGCAATCAGGCGATCATTGACCAGGCCGAATTGCTGCAAACGCTGAAACGGCCGCAGACCGCTCCTGGCCTTCTCGTCCTCAACCTCGTGCGCGGTCTCGTGCAGATGCAGATGCACGGGGATATCCAGCTGGTCTGACAGCATGCGGATGCGCTCGAAGCTCGCGTCCGAAACGGTGTATGGCGCGTGCGGCGCAAACGCGGTAGTGAGCAAAGCGCTGCCGTGAAAACTGTCGTGCACCTCGGCGGCGCGCGCGAAGTATTCGTCCTGACTGCTGGCCCACGCCGTGGGAAATTCGATCACCGGCAAACCCACCACAGCGCGAAAACCCATGCGCCGATAGGTGGCGCCAATCACATCCGGGAAGAAGTAGTTTTCATTCGCGCAGGTGGTACCGCCACGCAGCATTTCCGCCACTGCCAACTCGGTACCGTCACGCACAAATTCCGCGCCCATTACCTTGGCCTCAGCTGGCCAGATATGTTGCTGCAGCCACACCATCAGCGGCAGGTCGTCGGCGAGACCGCGCAGCAAGGTCATCGGGTTGTGCGTGTGGCTGTTGACCAAGCCCGGGATCAGCACATGCTCGGGCAATTCGACGCGCTCGCGCGGTGCAAATGCGGCGCGCGCATCGGCGATCGGCAGGATACCCACGATACGGCCCTCGTGCACGGCAACCGCATGCTCTTCCAGCACCACGGCGTGCGGTTCGACCGGCACGACCCAACGCGCCTCGAGCAACAGGTCAATGGACTGGGGGGTGGGCGGGCTCATCGTGAATCACCTGATGGTGGCTGGAGACAACTTAAGGAGCGACCCCTCATGGTGACCGCCCGCTGATTTTGATCGGCACGGCTATCTGGCGATCAGGTGAAGCGATCCTGGATTGCACCGGGATGACGGGCTTAGCCGGCACACAACGCTTGGCTGGCGCGCGGCACATCGGCATCGAGCGCCTGCGCCGGCGTCGTCGCCATGCAGCAGTTCCGGCCTGCCCCGCGATGCCGAGGCAGCCGATGCTGGCTGAAGACCGCACGCCGATCCATCACTTCACGCGGCCGACATACTCCCCGGAACGGGTATCGACGCGGACCATCTCGTCCTGACCGACAAACAACGGCACACGCACGACGGCACCGGTTTCCAGCTTGGCCGGCTTGCCGCCGCCGCCGGACGTATCACCACGTACGCCGGGGTCAGTCTCGACGATTTTCAACTCGACAAAGTTCGGCGGCTGCACCGCAATCGGGCGGCCATCCCACAGCGTCACCACGCAATCTTCCTCACCCTTCAACCACTTCGCGGCGTCCCCGGCAGCGGTCTTGTCAGCCTGATGTTGCTCGAACGTATCCGGCTGCATGAAATGCCAGAATTCCCCATCGTTGTAGAGGTACTGCATGTTGGTGTCGAGCACGTCCGCCCCTTCGAACGACTCGCTGGCCTTGAGCGTTTTTTCGACCGTGCGGCCGTTGAGCAGATTGCGGATACGAATGCGCGTGAATGCCTGACCCTTGCCGGGCTTGATGAACTCCGCCTCGACGATAGTGCAGGGGTCGCCGTCAACGATGATTTTCACCCCATTCTTGACGTCGTTGAGGCCATAGGTCGCCATACTTGAGAAGCTCCAGGTGGAATGATCCGCGTCAGCCATGCAGCAGGCAATCAACGGTTAAAATAGACAGCTACCGGGCATACACCCGAGAAACAGGTCGTACATGATAACCGCAAGCCCCGATACGCGCATCACGCTCACCCCGCAATTACCCGTGGCTGACTGGCGCCAACTATGGCGTGAGGCGGTCACCGACGTGCACGAATTGCTCGCGCTGGTTGGTCTTGAGCACCTCGCCAACCAGCTTCCAGCCGCAGATGCCGGCTTTCCCATGCGCGTGCCACGCGGCTTCGTCGCGCGCATGCGCCACGGCGATCGCCACGATCCGTTGTTGCTGCAGGTACTGCCGCAATTGGCCGAGCTGGACCAAGTACCGGGCTTTGTCGTCGATGCAGTCGGCGACCTGGATGCGCGCGCAGCGCATGGCGTGCTGCACAAATACGCGGGCCGCGCGCTGCTGATTGCCAGCGGCAGCTGTGCGATCAACTGCCGCTACTGCTTCCGGAGACACTTCCCTTACGGCGAGGAAATAGCCGCTGCCGGCCAATGGCGTCAAGCGCTGGACTACCTGCGCAGTGACAGTTCGATCAACGAACTGATCCTTTCTGGAGGCGACCCGCTATCGCTCGCCACCAGCAAACTCGTCGAGTTGAGCCACGGTCTGGCAGATATTGCGCACGTCACCCGCATCCGCATCCACTCGCGCTTGCCCATTGTGCTGCCAGAGCGCATCGACGCACCGTTTCTGGCATGGCTCGACGCGTTGCCACAGCAAAAGGTGGTGGTACTGCATGCCAACCACGCCAACGAGTTCGACGCCAACGTGGATGCAGCATGTGCGCGCTTGCGGGCCAGCGGCGCCACCTTGCTCAATCAATCCGTGCTGCTGCGTGGCATCAACGACAGCGCTGATGCCTTGGCCGATCTGTCCGAGCGCATGTTTGCAGCCGGCGTACTGCCGTACTACCTGCACCAACTGGATCGCGTGCAGGGCACAGCCCACTTTGAGGTGGACGACGCTGGAGCGCTTGCATTGATGGATGCCTTGCGTGGGCGCCTGCCCGGATATCTTGTGCCACGCTTGGTCCGCGAGCTCGCAGGCGAGACGTCAAAACGCCCGGTATGAGGCAAGAAAATCCGGCAGCGCTTGCTGTCGTGCTGGCAGAGCCGGGCAGAATCCGCTACAAATCAACGGTAACCAGCAGTCACTCAGTACCATCGGCGTGACCAAAGATGACGAACGAACAGCTCGGCGGACCATGAATAAAGATTACGTCATCAAGATTATCTTCATCGAAAACTCTCTGGAAGAAGCAGAGCAGATCATCAGTCTGCTGCGCAATTCAGGCATCGCCGTACGTCCGGCACGCGCCACCAACACCGAGGAGTTGCAAACCGCCATCGTCGAACTGGAGCCAGACATTGTCATGTTTGACCCGGGCGTGGACACGCTGAAACTCACCGATGTCGTGCGCTTGCTCGATGTTTCGGGGCGTGATTACTCGTTGCTCGGCCTCGTCAGCAAAATGGACAACGACACGATTGCCGACCTGTTTGTGCACGGTGTACGCGGCGTAGCCTCGCGCGGTAATGCGAAACAGTTGATCGCCGTCCTGCTGCGTGAATTCGACGCGCTGCAGACGCGCCGCAAGGTGCGCAGCCTGGAGACATCGTTGCGCGAGTCGGAGCGGCGTTGCGACGCCCTGCTCGATTCCTCTACCGACGCCATTGCGTATGTGCATGAGGGCATGCACGTGCGCGCCAATGCAGCGTACCTGAGCACGTTCGGCTACGACAATTTCGACGATCTGATGGGCCTGCCGGTGCTGGACATGATCGAGTCGGGCAACGCCGATGCGTTCAAGGCGTTGCTGCGCGGACATGCACGACAGGAAAAAATGCCACCGCATCTGGCACTTCGTGCACAGCGCTCAGACGGCAGCCATTTCGACGCTACCGTCGAGTTTGCGCCCGCCACGTTTGAAGGCGAACCGTGCTTGCAGATCGTCTTTCGTCAGCAAACCGTTGACCCGGCCCTGCTGCAGCAACTGCAGCGCGACGCGGTGACCGGTTTGTTCAATCGTGCACGGATGCTTGAATGCATTGACGACGCCGTAGGTGCTGCCGCCAAGGGCAAGAAAGGACAATCATTGCTGCTCGTCGAACCAGACAACTGGGCGTCCGTGGTGGCAGGCATCGGCATGGGCAAAACCGACGAACTGCTGGCCAGCTTCGCCGACCGGGTGCGGATCCAGCTGGGCACCGACGACGTGGCTGGCATGCTCACCGATCACACGTTTGGTATCGTGCTTGACTCGCGCCCTGACGCCACGATAAAGGACTGGATCGACAAGCTGCAGGGCACGATCAGCAGCGATATTTTTGATGCTGGCGAGCGCTCCATCACGGTAACCGCCAGCATTGGCGGCAGCCTCCTTGGCGAGAAGAACGCAAACACCGAATTGCTGCTGAACCAAGCCAGTCAAGCACTGCGCGACGCGCAAAACCTTGGTGGCAGCAAGGTCGAGCTGCACGATCCCGGTGCACGTGAAAAAGCCGACGAAGAACGTGATCAATACTGGCTGGACCTGCTGCGCAAGGCGCTGACTGGCGACGGGTTGGTGCTTTACCACCAGCAGGCGATCAGCCTGCAAGATGTCGACGGCGACTTCTCGGAAATCCTGTTGCGCATGAACGGGCCACAGGGTGAAGTACTGCCCGGCTTTTTCATGCCCTTGGCTGCAAAGCATGGCTTGGACACGGCTGTCGACCGGTGGGTGCTTGGGCACGCCATTGACGCGCTGCACGCACGCGACAGCCAAGGCCAGCCGACTACGTATTTCGTCAAGCTCACCGCACCGTCACTGCAGGACGCTACGCTGCTGCCGTGGCTGGCGGTACGCCTCGGCAAGGCCGCGCTGAAATATGGCCACCTCGTGCTGGAAATGACGGAAAGCAAGGTCATGACACTGCTGCGCCCAGCGCACGAGTTCGTCACCGGCTGGAAAAAGCTTGGTGGCCAGTTTACGCTGGAGCAGTTCGGTTCGGGCCTCAACTCGTTTCAGCTGCTCAACCACGTCGATGCCGATTATCTGAAGATCGACCGCACTTACATGGCCGACCTGCCGCGCCATGCGGAGAACCAGAAGAAGATCACCGAGATCTGCGAGAAGGCGCACGAACTGAACCGCATGACGATCGCCGAATGGGTCGAGGACGCAACCAGTACCTCACTGTTGTTCGCCTGCGGCGTTGATTTCGTGCAAGGTAATTTTTTACAGGAACCACAGCGACTGACGTAATTGAGTTGCCAGCGAACATCACGCGCGCAAGCGTCCAGACACAACAACGCGTGCCCAGCGAACAAAGTCGCGAACACGCGTGGCAACAAGTTGGTGAAGCGCTTTACTCCGCTGCAGCGGCAGTCGCCGCTTTGGCCTTCGCTTTGGCCTTGACCTTGGCAGCAGCAGCAGCAGCAACGTCTTCCTTGATGCGTGCCGCCTTGCCTTCCAGACCGCGCAAGTAGTACAGCTTGGCGCGGCGTACCTTGCCCTTGCGCTTGACCGTCAACGAATCGATGGCCGGGCTGTGCGCCTGAAACACACGCTCCACACCAGTGCCATGCGACATCTTGCGCACGGTAAACGCCGAATGCAGCCCGCGGCTGCGCTTGGCAATGCAAATACCTTCGAACGCCTGAACGCGCTCGCGCGTGCCTTCGGTCACCTTGACGTTGACCACTACGGTGTCACCGGGTGAAAACTCCGGCAGCTCACGTGTGATCTGCTCTGATTCGAACTGTTCAATGATCTTGTTCATGGCAACACCTGTCTGTTTTCAATCACTGCGACCAGCTTCGGCCGCTTCGTTTTGTCGCGCCTGTTCATGTCGAACATGCTCACGGCGGAATGTTTCCAACAACCTTCGCGACTCATCATCCAGCGCGCACTGCGCCAATAAATCCGGCCGTCGCAACCAGGTGCGTCCCAATGCTTGCTGTCGACGCCAGCGCGCAATCGCTGCATGGTCACCGGACAACAACACTTCAGGCACTGAACCCAACTCGTCGTGCACCGGTTTCGCGTAGTGCGGACAATCCAGCAGGCCATCAGCGAACGAATCCTGCTCCGCCGACTGCGCATCGTTCAACGCGCCATCCTGCAAGCGTCCCACCGCATCGATGATCACCGCCGCCGCCAACTCACCGCCGGACAGTACGTAATCACCAATGGACAGTTCCTCGTTCACTGCATGCGCCAGCAACCGCTGGTCCACGCCTTCGTAGCGCCCACACAACAAGGCAATTCGCGGCATCGCTGCCAGCGCTTCCACCCTGCCCTGCGTCAGCCGTGCTCCCTGCGGGCTGAGATAAATCACGTGCACCGGCCCCGGTGCGACGTTGCGTATTGCGCCCAGCGCAGCGCGCAACGGTTCAATCATCATCACCATGCCCGGGCCGCCACCGTAGGACGTGGCATCTACCGTGCGATGGCGATCGTGCGTGTAGTCGCGCGGATTCCAAGTGTGCACCTGCAACAACTCGCGTTGCTGCGCACGTCCCACAACCCCGACCGCAGCACATTCACGCACGAACTCGGGAAACAAGGTAACAACATCAATGCGCATGCTTTGGGTCCTGTTGACGCCGTGCTGCACGCATTGTCAGAAGTCTGGATCCCAGTCCACCACCATGCGTTGCGCCGGCAGATCCACCGACTGCACCACCGATCCCTGGACAAACGGAATCAGCCGTTCGCGCTCACCATTCCGCACTACCACAACATCATTTGCGCCGGTCGCAAACAGGTGACTGACCCGACCCAGCACGATGCCGTCCGTGGTCAACACCTCAAGACCTTCCATGTCGGTCCAGTAATACTCACCTACGTCGGTCGCCGGCAACTGCTCGCGCGCAACGTGAATGTCGTGCCCAACCAGAGCCGCTGCCTGCTCCCGATCGTCTACGCCCGGCAAGTGTGCAACGATGCCCTTGCCTTGACTGCGACCATTGGCACCATCGATCTGCGTTTCCGCACCCGGCGCTGTACCCAGCAGCCACGGTCGGTAATCGAAGATGCGCAACCTCGGTTCAGTCCAGGATTCGATCTTCAGCCAGCCCTGCACACCGTACAAACCGACGATACGCCCGACCAGGACGCGTCGATCGGCTATTGCCACTTCAGGCTGCCGGCTGCAACTTGCCCGCTTCCTTGACCAGCGCCGCGACCTTGTCGGTCAACTGCGCACCCTTGGCAACCCACGCATTGACGCGCTCGACATTCAACTCAAGACGCTTGTCATTGCCGGCCGCTACCGGGTTGTAATAGCCAATATTCTCGATGTTGCGACCATCGCGCTTGTTGCGCTGATCGGTCACCACAACGTGATAGAAAGGGCGGCCCTTGGCGCCACCGCGCGAAAGACGAATCTTGACCATAGTAAGAACTCCAGAGTTGCCGGATCAACGGCAGCTGCACGATGTCGTGCACAGTAAACGGCGCATTTTAGCGGGGTTTGGAGGAGATGGGAAGCATGAGCCTCTTCCGAGGACACATAAGTCTGGAGGAGGAGCTGTGATTCCGACGACAATTGAGCCTGAGCATCCACCGGCGGAGGGTGATTGTAACCCGCAACACCGCCGCACTACGCGCGCGGCGGCGAAGTGCCCGTCATGCACGATGGCGGCGCGACGATGACCTTTTCGTCGTCGGCCGACCGGCTATCGATGGCTCGACAAGGTCGTGACGCCAGTTCCACTCGATCGTGTCAAAGCCGGCCGACAAAAGTGTCTGGCTGCGCCCTGCACAACGCGTCATCAGTAGCCTCGAGCGCCACCGACATGGCTGATCCAGCAGTGGCGCGGCACAACGGCGCATCATCGCTCGGAGTCGTCACCAACACCGCCCTTTACATGGCGTTATGCCGTTATCGGGGTCATGCGAGTGGCCGTTTCGAGTCAGGTTTGGGCGGGTTTCACAGCGACCACGCGAAGTTACCAAGCGCGTTGATACTGCACCGGCGCGGTAATGGACGCGCCCAGTGCTGCGGCGGCGCGGCGTGGAAAATACGGATCGCGCAGACTTTCGCGCGCCAGCAGCACAACATCCGCCTCGCCCATAGCGACAATTGCGTCCGCTTGCTCCGCACTCGTGATCAGGCCCACTGCACCGGTAGCAACCCCGGCCTCGCGACGAATACGCGCGGCAAACCGCACCTGATATCCCGGTTCAACCGGCACCGTGACATGCGGCAGCAACCCGCCAGTGGATACGTCGATCAAATCCACGCCAAGCGCTTTCACCTGCCGTGCCAACTGCACGCTCTGCTCGCCATTCCACCCCGCATCGCCATCCGCCCAATCCGTTGCCGAGATGCGCATCCACAATGGCATGCGATTAACGAAATCACCACCGTACTCGTCGCTGCGCTGGTTGCTCAACGGCGAGAGAAATTGATGCAACAGGTAGCCGTGCGCGGCGTGCAGCTCAAGCAATTCGAAACCGGCGCATGACGCGCGTTGTGCCGCTGCACGGAAATCGGCAACGACGCGGCGAATGCCCGCTGTGTCCAGCGCAAGCGGATCTGGTGCATCTGCATGGAACGGCAACGGCGACGGCGCCACCGTGGGCCACGCTCCGCACTCCGGCGCCAGTGGCCCGTGACCGTCCCATGGACGCCACGTGCTGGCTTTGCGCCCGGCATGCGCCAACTGCACGCCAGCTACGGCACCATGCGCGGTGATAAAGCGTGCGATGGGCTGCCATGCGCGCATTTGCGCGTCGTTCCACAATCCGGTGTCGCTCGGTGAGATGCGTCCTTGCGCAGACACGGCGGTCGCCTCGGCCAGCACCGCGCCAGCGCCGCCCACAGCACGGCTGCCGAGATGCACCAGATGCCAGTTGTCGGGCATGCCATCCACGGCCGAGTACTGGCACATCGGTGAAACCACGATGCGGTTGCGCATGACGACACTGCGCTGAGGGAGCGGGGCAAATAGTTTCACGCAGGATGTCCGCTGTCGATCAAGCCCTCGACATGCTGGCGCACGAACGCCAACTCAAGCCTCGATACGTAGTATCAACGCCGCACGGGCAACGTGTCGATCCAGCTTGTAACCCGTGCTGCCAATGCTTGCGGAGTCTGCATCCAGGCAAAGTGCGTCGCCCGCGTCACGCTCAGCTCTGGTGCGCTGAGTATCTCCACACGGTGCGCAGCCAACGGCACCTTGTCCAGCAGATACTGCAAGGATGCCGGCGGCGCCAACCAGTCATCGGCCATGCATAGCGCCAGTATCGGCGCAGACAACGCATGCAGCGCCGCGTCCAGGTCGACCAGCATCCCGCGTGCGGCATAGCGACCGCTGCGACCAGTGCGTGCCCAGTCTGCCACCAGCCCACGTGCCTCGTTGCCTCCAAAGCGAATCCGGCGCCCCGGCAGATAGCCGCACAACGATGCCACGCACGGGGCCAGCACGTACGCGCCGCCGACCAGCCAGGCACGGCGGAACTGGCGCCAATACGGTGCACCGGAGGCAACCAGTACGATACCGACATAGGCTTCCGGACTCAGCGCAGCCTGAAGCATGGCAATCTGCCCGCCAAGACTGTGCCCACCCACGTGCCACATCGCTTGTGGCCAGTGTGAGCGCAGTACGGCACGCGCTGCCGGCAAATCGTCCTCGAGAATGTCCCGATAGCCCCAAGTGCAGCGACGGCTGGCGCGGCGGTTGCTGGAACCAATCCCACGCCACTCATGCACAACCACCGCAATGCCGCGCGCTGCCAATGCCTCAGCCAGTGGCAGGTAATGCCGTGCGGACGTACCCAGTGCAGGCAACCAATACAGTGCGCGCTGCCACGTACCTGCCGGGACCACACACAACAGCTCATAGCGCGAGCCATCGCCAGTGGATACCGCAAGTGTGTGTTGAATCAACTGCGGATTACCCAGCGGCAACCCCATCGCGCTGCCACTGTCGGCATCAGCAATATTCAAATGTACCCCGACCGCCATGCGCAAACCAAGAGGGGCCGGCACGTGCCGGCCCCATTTTGGCGTCGTTGGCGATCAAGCCGGTGTCACATCTTCAGCCTGCAGGCCCTTCTGACCAGTGACGACTTTGAAGCTCACCTTCTGACCTTCTTGCAGGCTCTTGAAGCCAGAGCCGCTGATTGCACGGAAATGCACAAACACGTCCGGGCCACTTTCACGACTGATAAAGCCGAAGCCTTTGGCATCGTTGAACCATTTCACCGTACCTATTTCACGATCCGACATAACTCACTCCGATCCATAGCTTGACGCTGAGACAAAGTGGCCCTTGCGAGCCAGCAGTTTACTGAGCATGCCGAGATCAGGTGTAGCGATGCAGACCATGAAGCATCCTTACCGTGTACGCGTGTCGCCGAGCAGACGCAGCCGGGCCAGCATAGCGGATTTTTTTACCTTTGGTGATTTGTCAAGAGCTGCGGTTTGATCTTGGCTCAAGCCGCGCACAGACAACTCAGGACGCGGTTGTCAAACCGCAAACTGCTCATCGGCGCACAAAGCCGGACAACGGTCGCGTTCGGCAGTCTGCACGGAGCCGAAAAGCGGCCAAAGCCCGACTGCCGACGTTGCTTGCATGGCTGCCGGCCCCGCGCAAAGCGGCATGTCAGCAAGGCACCTGCCGCAGGGACCGACGCCTGCTGCTGCGAGCACTGGACGCAGTGTTCACCGCCAAATGAGGCCTTTGCACCAGCCACGCTGCTGTGGTCATTCACCAAACACTGATCACACTGTGACACATTCAACATGTCTCTATCCCGGCCGCGCAGTTACGCGTAATGTCCATGGCGCGACGGCAAATGGCCATTGACCATGTCGACACGATTATTTACGAGGAGAACGCGATGCCAAGTCCATTCCACCTGATGCTCAGCGCGATTGCCGTCACCCTGCTGCTTGCCGGTTGCGCACACGACAAGGCGACGCGATCAGTTCCGGCGGCGACAACGTCGGTGCCCGCTGCTACCAAGCCTGCTGCAACTACTCGCTCGCCTCCGCATACCCGCAAGCACAAAGCTGCGAACGCCGACAACGTTACCCCGACCGTGACCGCCACACTCCCCGACCGCACTGGTATTGCAGCGTGCGACGATTATCTGGCCAGTTATCTCGCCTGCCACCGCGCCGCACAAATCTACGTGCCAGGTCAGTTGCAAGCACGCTACCAGGCAATGCGCACCAGCTTGCTGCGCGACTCCATGGATGAGGATATTCGCCCACAGCTGGCCGCGCGCTGCAACTCATTGGCCACCCAGCTGCGCACCGCACTGCACGGCAAGGCCTGTGCGCCAGAGCCGGCGGCTGCGTCGAGTTCGCCCTGACGGTCAGGGCAGCCGACCACCGGCGTGCAACTTGTTCACGTCCACAGTGCGCGTAACGCGGCGGCCAATTCCGGCGGCTGAGTTGCGTTCAATTGCACTTGTGGTGTGGCATGCCAACGCGCGGCCGCGGCAATGGTGGCAGCCAACTCATGCACCAATCGCGGCTCCACCGGCACGCTGTCTTCAAGGAACAGCGCCCTGATCTCGAAGCTCCCCAGCGCACGGTGGGCCTTCGCATCCAGCCGGCCAACAAGTCGACCCCGATGCAGAATCGGCAATACGAAGTACCCGTACTGGCGTCGCAGTGCCGGCGTGTAGCACTCCAATGTGTAGGCAAAACCAAACATCTCGCGCAAGCGCGTGCGGTCCCATATCAGTGGATCAAATGGCGAGAGCAATGCGGTGTGCGTTGCATGCAGTCTGCCTCGCTGCGCGGCCGCGAGCAAAGGTGCATGATCGCGATGCACATAGCCCGTGCACGGCCAGCCGTGAACGGCCACTTGCAGCAACTCCCCGCTGGCAAGCAGTGGCGCCAGCTCAGCGTCCGTGACTGGCAAGCTCAGGCGATAGTAGTCCGCAATCCAGCTCGCGCGCGTCACGCCGAGTGCGCGCACGCTGTCGAGGATGAAATGCTCGCGCACAGCACCCGCACCGAGCGCCGCAACGGCATGATCCAGCGGCGGATCGAGACGCGCCAGCACGTTGGCACTGAGGTCGTAGACGCGTTGAAACCCCGCGCGCCGCGTGATCATCAACTCGCCCAGCGCAAACCACGCTTCCAGCCAGCGCTTCTCGGGCTTCCACGCCCACCAGCCCGACTTGATGCCAACGCTGCTCACGGACTGAGAGAAGTCGGCCGCGCGCACGGGACCCGTACGCGCAATGTTGCGCAGCAGCGTCCGCATCGGCCCACGCTCGGCGGCATAGGTTTGTGCTGCATTGCGCTGTGCCCAATGGCGCACACGCCGATTAGCCTGATGACGGTGCCACGCGACGTCGGCGGCGGCTACGAGACACGCTTCGTGCGCCCAACACTCGGCTACCTGACCAGCTTCCAGCGCGTCGTCCAGCCACTGCGGCGGGTAAGCACCAAGCCGCGCATGCAACACCAGATACGCACTGCGTGCCACAACATGGATTGAGTCGATCTGCAACAAGCGCATGCATTCGATGGTCGCCAGCAAGTCGCTGCGGCGCGCGCGCCGGCGTAACGGTTGCAGCAACCCTTGCGCAGACAAATGCAACGCACGCGCCTGCTGACAACTCAGTTGCGCGAACCCCGCCAATGCGGGAGATGTCAACAACGACACAGCACCTTCACGGCTGTCGATCAAGCATGCGACTTGGGCGCACCAAGCCGTCGGGGCTGTGGCTGCGTCGGGCCGAAAGCCGGCAACCAAACTGTTGCCGAGCGGCAACCCATTTCAATCGATATGCTGACATGGAGTACTCACGATGCAATTACGCAAATCACTGTTGTGTACGTTTACCGCTGGCGCCCTGCTGTTCGCTGGCGCAACCCTCGCCCAAGAAGCCCCGGTCCCTGCGCCTCCACCGCCGCCTGCCACGCCGATGCCACCACCCCCTCCAGTACCGGCACTCCCAGCCGCCACCGCGATGCCACCTGCGCCCCAGGTCGCACCAATGCCGCCGCCTCCTGCGACACCGGCGATGACCAGCGCCAGCGGCAACGCCGCGACTTACCAGACAGCGCAAGGTGAACTGACTGTCCGCAGCGTCGTGGTGCCCGCCCCTATTGTCGGGCCAGCACCAGCGTTTGAGCAATTGTCTGGCGGCTCCAAGGTCATCACGGAAGGCCAGGCCGAGGCCTATCCACCGTTGGCGAATGACTTCATCAACGCCGATCACAACCGCAACGGAAGCATCAGCGCGGCGGAATATCAGCAATGGTCCAAGCAACTCTAGACAGCGCCACCACAGGGCCGCGCTGACGCAGTACCATCGGACCAACGCTCGCAAAGCGAACAGTGAGGCTCGCGCCGCGCGTTGTCTGCCAGGGGTTCCGGTCGCGGGTCGTCAGGAACGATTGCCTGCAAACAGCTCCCCGGCCTCGATGCACGACGCTATCGGGTCCGAGCATAAATGCCGAGTTCTGGCCCACCCAAAGCAATGAACATTCGCGCCACGCACCCGGTCCGCCGGGTGTCGTGCGTGCGCACAACCTCGCGCACCCATCACCTATTGGAGTTTTGATGACCACGTCGCGCTTGCTCCCCATAACGCTGGCGCTGCTTGGCAGCGTTTCCGCCCTCACCGCGCACGCGCAAAACCCCGACCCAACCGACATCCGCGCATGCACCGCCGTCGAAAGCGATGCGCAGCGGCTGGCCTGCTACGACCACGCCACCGGGCGGGTGAACCTGCCTGCGGCGCAAAAACGTGTCGACCCGACCACCGCCACGCCCAATATTTTCAGCCGCGACGCGGCAGCGCCCACGGCAGGCGTGACCGCCACCAACCATGAGGTAGCCAAACCCCTGTCGCTGCTGGACAGTCGCTGGGAGCTGGCGCCGGAGAGCCATTTGGGTACGTTGAACCTGCGCGGCTACCGACCGGTGTACGCCCTGCCGGTGTTCGCCACCAGCCATCAGAACAACCGACCAAGCAGCCCGAACGCGGACAACACTGTTGCCGGCAGTGAGCAACTGGACAACGTCGAGGCCAAGTTTCAGTTGAGCCTGAAAACCAAGGTCTGGCAGGGCGTATTCGGTGACGTGGGCGACCTGTGGATCGGTTACACCCAGTCGTCGCGCTGGCAGCTCTACAACAAGGACCTTTCGCGCCCATTCCGCGAAACCAATTACGAACCCGAAGCGATGCTGGTGTTCAACACGAACTATCACGTACTGGGCTGGGACGGCCGCTTGCTGGGCATCAGCGTGGACCACCAGTCCAACGGCCGCAGCGATCCGCTGTCACGCAGCTGGAATCGGGTCATCGCCAGCGTCGGCTTCGAGCGCGACAACTGGGTGGTCATGGTCCGCCCGTGGTGGCGCATCCCCGAAACGCGAAGCGACGACAACAACCCGGACATCAGCGACTACATGGGCCGTGGCGACTTGCAGATCGTGCATGAGTGGCGTGGGCAGGAGTTCGGCATGCTGCTGCGCCATTCACTACGCGGCGGCGCCCGCAGCCACGGCGCGGCACGCTTCACCTGGAGTTTCCCGCTGGCGGGCAACATGCGCGGCTACGCTGAAGTGTTCAAGGGCTACGGCGAGAGCCTGATCGACTACAACCATAACGCCACCTATGTGGGCGTCGGCATCTCGTTGCTCGACTGGTACTGAGCGCGGCGCGGGCTACCCGGCCGACAAACGTTCGGTCCCGAGGTTCAGTGTGCGTGACCACCCGCACCGTGCGCGTGACCATGCGCGAGCTCCTCGACCGTCGCTGCGCGGACATCGGCGACCTCGATGTCAAAGTTCAGGGTTTTGCCGGCCAATGGATGATTGCCGTCAACAAAGACCGCGTCCCCCTCGACCTTGGTCACAGTCACGCTCATCTCGCCTTGCGCGCTGCGACCCTGAAACTGCATACCTGGCTCAATGTCGGTCACGCCGGGAAACGCGCTGCGCGGCACCTGCTGCATCAGTTCTGCTTCGGGCACACCATAACCTTCTTCCGGGCTCACCTGCACCGTGAACTTGTCACCGTGCATGTGACCTTCCATTTGCCGTTCCAGCCCCGGCACGATCTGCCCGCTGCCATGCAGATAGGTCAGCGGCTCACGTCCGGTGGAACTGTCGATGACCTGGCCAGCGTCATCGGTCAGCGTGTAGTGAAAAGCAACAATGGTCTGTGGGG
>CAJDTO010000067.1_pt1 | contig 14836 bp, 15 predicted proteins | sample 7389821 | NCBI WGS metagenome assembly CAJDTO01 (sample SAMEA7055651, study PRJEB34461) | soil metagenome | biome: terrestrial ecosystem; feature: Peninsula; material: soil | place: Antarctica | collected 2016
TCGCGAGTTCGAATCTCGCCGCCCCGACCAATGCAGCAGGATATGAGAAAGCGCCGTAATCGGCGCTTTTTTTGTGTCCACGGAGCTGCGCAGTGCCCGGCAAGTCGGCATCATGGGTAGCGACTTGCCTCGTGGCGGGTGTTAATACAACACGCGACTGCGCAGCGTGCCGGGGATCGCGGCGAGTTGCGCCTTGAGTGCTGCGGCTTGGGCTTCGTCGGCGGTGACGTCGATCACCACGTAGCCGACGTCGGCGTCAGTCTGCAGAAACTGGGCGTCAATGTTGATGTTGCCGGCAGAGAACAATTCGTTGATGCGCGACAGAATGCCGGGCGTGTTGCGGTGAATGTGCAGCAACCGCAGGCTGTGTGGATGCTCGGGCAGGGTGACTTCGGGGAAATTCACCGCCGACAAGGTGGAGCCGTTGTCGCTGTAGCGGATCAGTTTGCTGGCGACTTCGATCCCGATGTTGCCCTGTGCCTCCAATGTGCTGCCGCCGATGTGCGGGGTGAGGAGGACGTTGTCCATGCCCACCAGTGGCGATACGAACATGTCCTTGTTGCTCTGGGGTTCCACCGGGAACACGTCGACCGCGGCGCCAGCGAGACGGCCGTCGCGCAGCGCGGCAGCCAACGCGGGGATATCCACCACGCTACCGCGTGAGGCATTGATCAGCATCGCACCGGCGTGCATGCGCGCGAGCTCCTGGATGCCAATCATGAGTCGGGTTGCCGGCGTTTGCGGTACGTGCAACGTAACCACATCGGAGCGTTCCAGCAGCTCGTCCAGGCTGGCCACCGCGTGGGCGTTGCCAAGCGACAACTTGCTTTCGATGTCGTGGAAGATCACCTGCATGCCCAGACTTTCAGCAAGGACACCAACCTGCGTGCCAATGTGGCCGTAGCCGATGATGCCCAGCACCTTGCCACGCGCTTCGTAACTGCCGCTGGCCGACTTGGCCCAGCCGCCACGGTGACACGCGGTGTTTTTTTGCGGAATGCCCCGCAGCAACATGATGGCTTCGGCAACCACGAGTTCGGCGACGCTGCGCGTGTTGGAGTACGGCGCGTTGAACACCGGCACGCCAGCTTTGCGTGCCGCGTCCAGGTCCACCTGATTGGTGCCGATGCAGAAACAGCCAACGGCAATCAGGCGTCGGGCGTGCTCAAGCACGTCGGCCGTCAATTGGGTGCGTGAGCGGATGCCGATGATGTGGGCGTGCGCAATGCGCTCCTTGAGTTCGGCCTCGGACAACGAGCCGGTGTGCAGCTCGACCTGGCTGTAGCCGGCGCGATGGAAACTCTCCACTGCGTTGGCGCTGACGCCTTCGAGCAGCAATACCTTGATGTCTTGTTTGGGGTAAGACGTGTGCATGTACCGGCCTTGGCGTGAGTTCGTGGACGACTATGCCAGAATCCGTGCTGGTTTGCGGCGTTGCAGCACTGGGTGCGTTCGGGCGGGGATGGCCGTGCATTGGGTCAGCGACCGGCGGGTTGCGCTGCTGCCGTCAGGTGGACGCACGGGTTTGTCCTGCGGTGCAGGAGTACCGCGCACGGCAAGCTGCTTCTGAGTCTGACCTTGCCCTCGAATTACGTATGGGCTTCAGCGCGGTCGACGGCGTGCTGAAGTGTCAAGCTGGCATTACCTTGCAGGCAGTGCAAGACGTAGCACGTCAGCGCCCGCTGGCCGGTCTGCTGGACCCCACTGCGCGCGGCTCGCGCACGATTGGCGGCAATGTCGCCGCCGCGTTCATCGCGCAGTGCGAGCACGACATCGGGCTGTCAGCGGCGGCTTTGGTGCGCCACGGCGGCAGCATTTCGGCCGGACACGGCATTGGCCTGGTCAAGCGCATGACCTGTGGAGTGCGCGCAATGCAGCGGAAATCGAGTTGATGCGCGGCGTACGCAAGGTGTTTGATCCCAACGACATGCTCAATCCCGGAAAACTTTTCGTGGAGTGCTGACGGGCTGAAAACGGGCGCCCGTGCTAGCCTTTGCAGCTTGTCCGTCAGCCGTCAGGAGGCGCCATGGCACCGGAACTTCGTTCGTTGTATCCCGAGATCGAACCGTTCGACAGCGGCATGCTCAAGGTCTCCGAGCTGCACACGCTGTACTACGAGCAAAGTGGCAATCCGCATGGCAAACCTGCGGTATTCGTGCACGGCGGACCGGGCGGTGGCACGAACCCGAAGTGTCGTCGGTTCTTTGACCCGGCGGTCTATCGCATCGTGCTGTTTGATCAGCGAGGTTGTGGCAAGTCGACACCGCACGCGGAGCTGCGTGGCAACACCACGTGGGATCTGGTAGCCGACATCGAGCGCGTGCGCGAGTATCTGGCGATCGAGCGCTGGCAGGTGTTTGGTGGCTCCTGGGGCTCCACGCTGGCACTGGCCTATGCGCAAACGCATCCGGAAAAGGTCACCGAGCTGGTCCTGCGCGGCATCTTCATGCTGCGTCGCCAGGAGCTGGAATGGTTCTACCAGCAAGGCTGCAATATGTTGTATCCCGATGCCTGGGAAACTTACCTCAGTGCGATCCCCGAAGTGGAGCGCGGCGATCTGATGAGCGCGTACTACCGACGTCTGACCAGTACTGATCCGGCAGTGCAGGTTGCCGCTGCGCGCGCCTGGTCGGTGTGGGAGGGTGCCACCAGCTTCCTCTGGCAGGACCCGGCACATATCGAATCCAGCGCGCAGGACGAGTTTGCCCTCGCGTTCGCGCGCATCGAATGCCACTACTTCGTCAATGGCGGTTTCTTTGCGCACGACGACCAACTGTTGCGCAACGTTGAGTGCATCCGGCATATCCCGGCGGTCATCGTGCAGGGGCGCTATGACGTGGTTTGCCCCATCCGCAGTGCGTGGGATTTGCATCGCCAGTGGCCTGAGGCGGACTTGCATATCGTGCAGGACGCAGGACATTCCGCGTTTGAACCGGGCAACATGCATGAGTTGCTGGAGGCGACGGACCGCTTCGGGCATTAGCTGCGGGAGCTTCGGCGCTGGCCGGATCGATATTGCCGACGGTTGTCGGCGTGACGAGGCGCCGGCGACCAGTGCCCGCCCTGCATATCTGCCGCGTGCACCCAAGGGGTGCGCTTCCGCAAGATCGCAAAACAAGTCCGGCGAAGACGACGGGTCTCAGTCGTCCGGCGATAGCTGCTTGGTACCAAAGATCTTGTCGCCGGCATCGCCGAGACCAGGCAAGATGTAGCCACGCTCGTTCAAGCGCTCATCGATCGACGCGGTGTAGATCTCGATGTCCGGGTGGGCCGCCTCGATGCGCTTGAGGCCTTCCGGGGCGGCGACGAGGAACAGCCCCTTGATGCGTTTGCAACCGGCCGCCTTCAGCATATCGACGGCTGCAATCAACGTGCCGGCGGTGGCCAGCATGGGATCCACAATCAAGGCTGTGCGTTGCTCCATGCGCCCGCTGAGCTTCTCGTAATAGGCGACCGGTTGCAGCGTGTGCTCGTCGCGCTGTACGCCAACCACGCTGACTTTGGCTGACGGAATCATGTCCAACACGCCTGGCAGCATGCCGAGGCCTGCGCGCAGAATCGGCACGATGGTAATTTTTTTGCCCTTGATGCGCCGCACGGTGAGCGACCCGGCCCAGCCGGTGATCTGCTCCTCCACCGTTTCCAAGTCCTTGGTCGCCTCGTAAGTCAGCAGCGAGGCCACTTCCGACGCCAGTTCGCGAAAGTCTTTGGTGCTGATCAAGGCGTGTCGCATCAGCCCCAGTTTGTGCTGGATCAATGGATGGCGAACTTCGACTATCTTCATGCGTGCTCCGTCGGCGAGGTAGCACGGGCGCCACGTACCAGTAGACAGCTTAGCGAAGGATCCCTGCGCATGCACGCTTGCCAAGTCTGCGTGTGCAGGAACCGATAACCGATGGATGGGTTACCGCGTCATGCTTGCGGAGGCGCTGCCTTTCAGGCAGTTGCTCATGAAGGTCTTGCGCTCGGCGTTCTTTCTGCCGGTAGCCTGTTTTCGGATAGCCGGCGGACGCCAGCGTGGCCGAGTCTATGCCAGTGCCTGGGTTCGCGCTGGCATCGTGGTGGTGGGGCACGGGGCGCTGTTCAGAAAGCTTGGGGCCAAAGTGATCTGCCGCTTGTAATGGATCGCGCGACCGCCCCGGGCGTGCGACTGAATATCCGCCACGGCATGTACCGTGACGGACTAGGCTGCAAATGCGCGTGCTCAGCCTTCGGCGCTGGATTTTGCCTCAGCTTTTGCCTTGGCCTTGTGCCGCGGTGAAGTACTGGTTGCAGCAGTATGCGAGCCCTTCAAGCAGGTACTCATGAACGCCTTGCGCTCAGGACCTTTCTTGCCCTCCGCCTTGGCTTGATGATTGCAATCGGCCATGCGTTGTTGCTGTGGCGTGCGAGTTTTGGCCGGCGCCTTGACGGCACTGTCAGCGGCAGCCTGAGTTGCGGCGTAGCTGATTTGCGGAGTTGCGGCGAAGCCGATAGCGGTGGCGATGAGGGCGCCGGCGGCGAGCAGGCGTAATGACCTTGACATGCGTAAGTCCTTCCAGGCTTCCGGCGGATACCGGCGTGGCCAGTCTAGGCAGGACGCATGCAGTTGCGCAGTCAGCGCAACCCCACACAGGCGCAGTATTTCCCTGCGCCTGTGTGTCGGGGGTTGCCGCAGATCGCGTTCAGGCCGCCTTCGCCTTGGCCGCACGCGGGCCTTCACGCAACGCGGTGCGCACGTGGGCCACGATCAAGTCCACCTCGGCGCTGGTGACGTTGAAGTGCGGAGTGAAGCGCAGCGAGTTGGCGCCACCGTGGATCACGCCTACGCCGTGTTCGCGCATGTATTCCTCGGTGGAGTTGGCGCCGTAGCATTTGAACTCCGGTGACAGCTCACAGGAAAACAGCAAGCCGGTACCCTGCACCTTGGTGATCAGACCGCCGAGTTCGTCCTTCAGCGCATTCAGTTTGTCGACGAATTCCTTGCCGCGCTCGCGAATATTGTTGCGCACGCTGTCGTTCAACAAGCCGAGGGTCGCCACCGCGACATCGAGTGCGCGCGGGTTACCGGTCATCGTGTTGCCGTAGATGCCTTTGCGGTACAAGTCGGCCGTGCTTTGGGAAACGGCCAGGACCGACAGCGGGTACTGCCCGGCGTTGAGCGCCTTGGAAAAGGTTTCCATGTCCGGCGCCGGCAAGTTCTCGAAACCAGGGTAGTCGGTGATCGAAAGCACGCCATGGGCGCGCAGACCGGCCTGAATCGAGTCGACCAGCAGCAAGGTGCCATGCGCCGCGGTCAGCTCGCGCGCCGCTTTGTAGAACTCCACGGTTACCGCGCGACCCGGGTCGCCTTCGCCCATCACCGGCTCCAGGAACATCGCCTCGATGAACCAGCCATGCTTGTCTGCGTCAGCGAACACCGCCTGCAACTGCGCGATATCGTAGGGTGCGACGGTGAGCACCGAATCCTCGTGCTGGTAGCTGGCCAGATACTGCTTGTAAGTCTTGCGCGTGGAGTCGGAATACAACGCCGGGCCCTCGGTGCGGCCATGGAACGCACCCTTCACCGCGAGCCGCTTGATCGTGCGCCCGGCGTAGCGCGCACCAGGATCGGTCATCTGTTTGGCGTTGACTTCGGCAATACGGCAGGCCAGCGAGACCGACTCCGAGCCAGAGTTCAGGCACAGATAGCGGGCATACGGACTCTTGCCGTGTACGCGGCCGAGCTCACGGTCCATGGCGCGGGTGAAGAGCAGCTGCGCGACCGTCGGGGTCATCACGTTGGCCATCGCTTGGGGCTGCGCCATGGCTTTTATGATGGCCGGGTCGTTGTGACCGAAGCCGAGCATGCCGTAGCCGCCGTTGTCGTGCAGCACGGCGCCCTTCAGGGTGACGAGCCACGGCCCGCGCGCGGCACCGGGGATGTATGGGTTGACCGCGTCATCCGGGTAGAAATTGACGAAGCCCGCCTGTGCCTGGACGAGCTGATCGGCTTCGTCCAGCTTGAGAAAATCGGCCAGATCAGCACGCAGCTCACGGTGGCGTTCGACCGCTTCAGTAATCGCCTGCACGAGCAATGGATCGCTGGCGGCCAGGCGCTCGATGGTGGCGTCATCCAGACCGGTCGTACGCTGTTTGCCGCCGAAATCGCGCAATTCGCGCAGCTGATTGATCACGCCCATGGTGCTACCTCCTGAAGAATCTGCCGGCCGGGACGCAGAAATTGCCTGGTCCGCCAGCGCGAATGAATGCGTGACGAAGTTCGCTGCGGTGTTGTGCGGCGTTCGTCTGTGTACCAAAGCAACCACCACGGCGTCAGTTGCGCGCCGTCGATAGTCCCTACAGGATACCCTGCAGCGTCGCGAGCCGGAACCCCCTTGGCGCCGGCTTGCGGGACGAAACGCGAACGGCGAGCGGCCACTTGGTCGCGCCACCGCGTGTTTCGCTGGCCCAAGCCGACAGTACCCACCGTCTCCGACGCTGTATGCCGTAGTGCCCTACGCGCGACGGTCGGTGACGCGGCGATATGACCCAAGCGCCAGGTGACGGCTGTCACACGCAATGCGTGATGCCGATGACTGCTGATCGCGGCGCGGCGCGTGCAGAATGGCTGGCAATGGAGGCGCAGCCGCGCCGGGCTTCCTGCCCCAGATCCCGTTGATCTGCGCGAGCTGTCGCCTCGACATGCTCGCGCTTGGCACGATCGGGTCTGGACACGGCGGTGGCCCTGGACACTCGCTGGTGCTGGTTGGCTTCCGCGTGGTATTGGTGCTGCGGGCTGGGCGGCGATCGCGCCAGCATGGTTGAAACAACATGAAGCGGAACATGCAGATCCCGGTGCGGGCAACTGCTGGAGGCGGTGACCACACCGAGGCCACATGTTGAATCGATTCGTCACTCCTGCGCCCGACTCGCTGATGAACAATCAGCGGCGGCGTGGCAAAAGCCGCTGGCTGTATCTGCTCAACCTGTTCTGGGTGATGTGGGTGTTTGGCGACTTGCTGTATTCGCCGCAGAACGTCGGGCCTTGGTGGTCAGTCGCTACGGCCGTCTCCCTGGCGCTGTTTTTTCTGCTGTATGCCCTGGGCAGCTTGCGCCCGCTACGGGAGATTGTGATCTACGGGCTGGCGCTGGCCGTGGTTGGCTTTCTGACCATGCCGATCAATCACAGTGGCGGTAGTACGTACGTCATTTTTGCCTGCGCCATGCTGGCATTTCAGCGCACCGCAGCACGCTCGTTCGCGCTGATCGGCGTCGTGTTGTCGGGGTTCGCGCTGGTCGGCGCATTGTTGCATTGGCCCTGGTGGGTCGTTGGCATGATGGCGATGATCAGCATTGCGGTGGGTGGCGGCAATGTGGCCTATTGGGAAAATCGTCGAAAGGACGCCGAGCTGCGCCTGTCGCATGAGGAAGTGCGCCGACTCGCTGCCACCGCCGAGCGTGAGCGGATTGGCCGCGACTTGCACGATCTGCTTGGCCACACCTTGTCATTGATCACGTTGAAACTGGAGCTGTCACGCAAGCTGTTTGACCGCGATCACGAACGGGCGCGGCACGAGCTGGCCGAGGCCGAAAGCGTCGCTCGCCACGCGCTGGCGGAGGTGCGCAGTGCCGTCACCGGCTTCCGGGCTGCGGATCTTGCTGGCGAATTGGCCTCATCACGGCTGCTGCTGGAATCTGCCAGCGTGCATCTGGACTATGCGCTGCCGACGTTGCAGCTGCCGCTGGATATCGAGCGCAGCTTGGCGTTGGTATTGCGGGAAGCGGCCACCAATATCGCCCGGCACGCGCATGCCGCGTGTGCGCAGGTGCAGATTGAACAACACGGCTCGGCGGTACAACTGTGCGTCATCGATGACGGTCGCGGCGGCATCATCGCGGACGGCAACGGTCTGCGTGGGATGCGCGAGCGGGTGCAAGCTATCGGTGGAACCTTGATGATCGAGTCGTTGCGCGCTCGCGGCACGCGCTTGTGCGTGACGATTCCGCTCGATACGCACGCCGTGGCGTCTGACGTAGCGCAGCACGAACTCGCCGGAGCAACCGCGCTGCCCGCAGCGCCAGGGGAATACGCCGCATGATCCGCATTCTGCTGGCCGAAGATCAGGCGATGGTGCTCGGTGCGCTGTCGGCATTGCTGCGTCTGGAGCCCGACATTGAAGTGCTGGGCGCGGCAGCGGATGGCGAGAGTGCGTGGCGCGAACTGCAGCGATTGCAGCCCGATGTGCTGGTCACCGACATCGAGATGCCCGGCCTGACCGGGCTGGAGCTGGCGCAGCGCATCCAGCGTCACAAGTTGCCGATCAAGGTGATCATCGTGACCACGTTCGCGCGGCCGGGTTTCCTGCGCCGCGCGCTGGATGCCGGCGTATCCGGTTATCTGCTGAAAGACGCGCCAGCGGAAAACCTCGCTGAAGCGCTGCGCACGGTGCATCGCGGGGGTCGCGCCATTGATCCGCAACTGGCGCTGGATGCGTGGTCCGAGGCCGACCCGTTGAATGATCGCGAGCGGCAGGTGTTGCGTCTGGCTGGTGACGGCAAGTCGGCCGGTGACATCGCGCTGGCGCTGCATCTGTCGCAAGGTACAATCGCATCGAGGCCTATCGTCTGGCGCGGCAGAAAGGTTGGTTGTAACCCGCGTGGCGATGCTGGGCATTGCCGCGCTGTCGGCACGGGGGTGCCAGCAGGGGCCGGCTGCAGGATAATGCCGGGCTGCGCATCACGCGCGAGCTTGAGCAAGCCTCTCTTGAAGAAATCCGATTTTGACTTTAACCTGCCGCGCGAGTTGATTGCGCAGGCGCCGCTGGCGCAGCGCTCGGCCAGCCGTTTGCTGTTGCTGGACGCCGCCGGGCACCGCCGTGAAGACCGCGCGTTCCGCGAGTTGCCGGAGTTTTTGCATCCTGGCGACATGCTGGTGTTCAACGATACCCGCGTGATGCCCGCGCGTCTGCACGGGCACAAGAGTACCGGCGGCGCAGCAGAAATCCTGATTGAGCGGATCACCGGCGAGCACGAAGCGACCGTGCAGCTTGGGGTCAGCAAGAAACCAAAAGTGGGCGGGGTCATCGTGCTGGCCGATGGCAGTCATGCGGTGGTGCTCGGCCGTGACGAGGATTTTTTCCATCTGCGCTTCGAATCGCCTGAGCCACTGGAAAAGTTGCTGCTGAAGCTGGGCGAAATGCCGCTGCCGCCGTATATCGAACGGCAACCCGATGCGAGTGATCGTGAGCGCTATCAGACGGTTTATGCACGCGAGCTGGGTGCGGTTGCCGCGCCCACGGCAGGTCTGCATTTTGACCAGGAACTACTCGCCGCACTGACCCAGCACGGCGTCGACTTTGGCTATATCACGCTGCACGTCGGCGCTGGCACGTTTCAGCCGGTGCGCGAGGACGAAGTCGAAGACCACCACATGCATCGCGAATGGCTCAGCGTCGGTGCCGAGTTGATTGCACAGATGCAGCGCACGCGTGCCGCCGGTGGCCGGGTGATCGCGGTCGGTACCACGGTGGTGCGCGCGCTGGAGAGTGCGATCACGGACGGTACGTTGCAGCCGTTCGTCGGCGAGACGGGCATTTTCATCTATCCGGGCTACCACATCACCAGTATCGACGGCTTGATCACCAACTTCCACTTGCCGCAATCGACTTTGCTGATGCTGGTATCAGCATTTGTCGGGCGTGAGTACATGCTCGATGCGTATCGCCACGCCGTCGAGCAGCGCTACCGGTTTTTCTCCTATGGCGATGCGATGTTGATCTTGCCCTCGCGTGAATAGTGGACGGTCCAAGTCGGTAGGAGCGCACCCTGTGCGCGATGCTCTTCGACACATTCTGTAAACAAGCCGGGGCATCGCGCACAGGGTGCGCTCCTACCGAGCATCAGCGCGCATTGCATTTCACAGGCTCGCCGTACCGTGATTGCCCGGAACGCCCACCAAACCCGCGATAATGCCCCGATGACCGCACTCCAGTTCGACCTTGACACCACCGACGGCGCTGCCCGGCGTGGCCGGCTTACCTTTGCGCGTGGCACGGTGCAGACGCCGGCATTCATGCCGGTGGGCACGTACGGCACGGTCAAGGCGATGACGCCACGCGACCTGGTCGAAGTGGGCGCGGAGATCATCCTCGGCAACACCTTCCATCTATTCCTGCGGCCTGGCCTGGAAGTCATCGAGAAGTTTGGCGGGCTGCATCGCTTCATTGGCTGGGACAAGCCGATCCTGACCGACTCGGGCGGCTTCCAGGTATTCTCGCTGGCGCACAAACGCAAGTTGGCTGAGGACGGAGTGACGTTCGCGTCCCCGGTGGATGGCTCCAAGGTGTTTCTGTCGCCGGAAGTGTCGATGCAGATCCAGACCACGCTGGATGCGGACATCGCGATGGTCTTTGACGAGTGCACGCCGTATCTGCTCAATGGCGAACCGGTGAGTGAGCGGGTGGCGTGCGAGTCGATGGAACTCAGCTTGCGCTGGGCGGCGCGTTCCCGGCGCGCGTTTGATCAGCTGCACAATCCCAACTCGCTGTTCGGCATTGTGCAGGGTGGCGTGCATGAGCACTTGCGGCGGCGCTCGGCAGCGGGTCTGGTGGAGATAGGGTTTGCCGGCTACGCGGTGGGCGGCTTGGCGGTGGGCGAGCCAGAGGCCGAGCGCAATCGCGCGCTGGAGTTCACCGTGCCGCTGCTGCCGGCGGACCGGCCACGTTATCTTATGGGCGTCGGCCGGCCCGAGGACATCGTCGAGGCGGTGTGTCGCGGTATCGACATGTTTGACTGTGTGATGCCCACGCGCAATGCGCGCAACGGCTTTCTGTTTACCGCCAGCGGCACGTTGCGCATCCGCAACGCCAAATTCACCACCGATACCCGGGTGATCGAGGAAGGATGCGATTGCCACGCGTGTGCCGGTGGTTTTTCGCGCGCGTACCTGCGTCATCTTGACCGCTGCAACGAGATTCTCGGTAGCCAACTTGCCACGGCGCACAACCTGCGTTACTACCAGCGCCTGATGGTCGGTCTGCGCGAGGCCATTTCCCGGCACACGCTGGATGCCTTTGTCAGCGCGTTCCATGCTGCGCGGCAACCGGTGCGTGCGTAACGGTGCCGAGGTGCAGGGCACGCACCGAGGTAGTGGTTGGAACGCGGTTCGCTTGTGCCCGCCGTCGGAACTGCATGCTCAGGCAGGCTGGGCTGGGTGCGTCATGGGCGGGCGCGTGGCATAATCGATGACCTTTTATCCGGCGTTCACCCGAAATTTCAGGCTGCGCCATAACTTGCGAGACGAACGATGAGCTTTCCTATATCTCCCGTGCTTGCCCAGGCTGCGGCCGCGCAACCCCAAGGCAGCGGCATGTCGCTGATCCTGATGATGGTCGTGCTGTTTGGCCTGATGTACTTCATGATGATTCGCCCGCAGATGAAGCGGCAGAAGGAACATCGCGCGCTGGTGGCTGGCCTGGCCAAGGGCGACGAAGTGGTCACCAGCGGCGGCATCGCCGGGCGTGTGGAAGAAGTGGGCGAGACGTTCATCACGGTCGAAATTGCCGCCGGCGTGAAGGTCAAGGTGCAGAAGGGCTCCGTGCAGCAAGTGCTGCCCAAAGGCTCGCTCAAATCCGTTTGAATGCTGCTCACGTGCCACCGTTGCCGGTGAGCGACCGTCGGCTGTTGCTAGCGTCCTTCCTCATGCAAGTCACCGCTGCGGCTTCGTGCCGTGGCCATCACGGGTTCTACGTATGAATGATTTTCCTCGCTGGCGCTACTGGCTGGTGGCTGTGGTGATGTTGCTTGGCATCGTCTACGCGCTGCCCAACGCGTTTCTGGCTATTCCTGGTGTGCAGGTCACGGCAAATCGTGGTGCGCCGCCGATCGATGATGCCCTGCGGCAGAAAGTGGTCGCTGCGCTGGCCGCCGCCAAGGTGGTGCCGGGTGAGGTGGTGGTGGATGGCGAGCACCTGCTGGCCACGTTCACCAATACTGATACGCAAAAACTCGGCTCCAACACGATCCAGACAGCATTGGGTGATGGTTACACGGTGGCGTTCAAGCCCAAGTCCACGGTGCCGAAGTGGTTGCAGTTCATTGGCGCCAAGGCGATGCCGCTCGGCCTCGACTTGCAGGGCGGCGTGCACTTTTTGATGCAAGTGGATCAAAACGACGCGATCGACAAGCAGGAGAACAGCTATGCCGACGACGTGCGCACCATCCTGCGCCAGAAGAATGTGCGGTATGAGTCGGTTACGCGCAAGCCGGTGGCGGGTAGCGGTATCTCGGTGCTGCTGCGTTCGGCGGAAGACCGCAGCAAGGCCAGCGAAATCATCGGCAACGAATATCCGGACCTCGACATGGCCAACGGGCCGAGCACGGGCGATCGCTTTGTACTGAACGTGGTCATCAAGCCGGAGAAGTTGCGCGACATGTCGCTCAACGCGATCAAGCAGAACCTGGGTACGCTGCGCAATCGTATCAACGTGCTGGGTATTTCCGAGCCGTTGATCCAGCAGCAGGGCGACAGCCACATCGTGGTCGAGTTGGCCGGCGTGCAGGACCCCGCCGAGGCGAAGAAAATGATCGGCGCCACGGCCACCTTGCAGTATCGCGCCGGTATCGGCCAGGCTGGCGATGCGCAGGCGCAGGATGCGGCGCGCACCGGCAATATTCCACCGGACGCCAATCTGTATTACATGCGCGATACGCATCAGCCGGTGCTGGTGAGCAAGCGCATCATCGTCACCGGCAACGAGTTGGTGGACGCGTCGTCGGGCATCGACCAGCAAAGTGGCACGCCGAAGGTGGACGTCACCTTGAACGCCGCCGGTGCCAAGCGCATGGGCGACTTCACCAACGCCAACGTCGGCAAGCCGATGGCCGTGGTGTATGTCGAGCGCGTGGTCGAGACCAAGATGGTCAACGGCAAGGAAGTGCGCACGCCGAAAATCACCGAATCGGTGATCAACGACGCCTCGATCGCCAGTCCGTTCAGCAAGCAATTCCAGACCACCGGTCTGGGCAGCCCGAAGGAAGCCTCGGAGCTGGCGCTGCTGCTCAAGGGCGGTTCGCTGGCCGCACCCATGGATATTGTCGCCGAAGGTGTGATCGGCGCCAGCCTCGGTCAGGACAACATCGACAAGGGCTTCAAGGCCGTGATGCTCGGCCTGGCGTTGGTGCTGCTGGCAGCGGCGATCTACTACAAGCTGTTCGGCCTGGTGGCGGATATCGCGCTGGTCTTCAACCTGATCATTCTGGTGGCGGTGATGTCGCTGATAGGCGTCACCCTGACCATGCCAGGCGTGGCCGGTATCGTGTTTACGCTGGGCATGGCAATTGACGCGAACGTGCTGATTTGCGAGCGCGTGCGCGAGGAATTGCGCAACGGCTCCAGCCCGCATGCCTCGATTCGGGCCGGGTACGAAAAGGCCTGGTCGGTCATTCTGGATGCGAACGTGACCCACCTGATCGCCGCCTTGGCGCTGACCACCATGGGCACTGGTGCGATCAAGGGCTTCGGTGTGACGCTGATGATTGGTATTTTGACCTCGCTGTTTACGTCGGTGACGCTGACCCATGCGTTCACTGCGGCGATCCATGGTCATCGCAAACTCAAGACGCTGTCGGTCTAAGGAATCACTTCCTCGGCATGCGCAATTACAGCATTGCCATCGCCATCGCGTTGCTGATCGGGTCGGTGGCGCTGATCGTCGGGCGCGGCCTGAATTACGGGCTGGATTTCACCGGTGGTGTCTCGCTGGTGGTCGATTACCAGCAGCCGGTGGAGGTGGCGGACGTACGTGCAGCACTGGCCAAGGGCGGCATTGACCGTGCCGTTGTGCAGGCCTTGGGCGGTACGCGCGAGGTGTCCATTCGCATGCAGCCCAAGGATGACCCGGCGGCGTTGCAGACAGCCGGGGGCAAGGTCAATCTGGATCGCATCGCGGCCGACATCACCAGCAAGCTGCAGGCAGCGCGGCCGGACGCCAAGCTGAAAAGTCGGGATTATGTCGGCTCGGAGGTGGGTGCCGAGCTGCGCAGTGACGGCATGGTGGCTGCTATCTTCGTGATTTTCGGCATCATGGCCTACTTGTGGATCCGCTTTGAGCGCCGCTTTGCGATCGCTGCGGTGGCCACGGAAATCCATGACACACTGGTGACGCTTGGCGTCATCGCGCTGGTCCAACGCGAGTTTGACATGACCGTGCTGGCATCCGTGCTGGCGGTGATCGGCTACTCGATCAACGACAAGGTGGTGGTGTTCGACCGCATCCGCGAGTTGTTTCGTCTGGCGCGCAAGGCCGAACCGGAAGAGATCCTCAATCGCGCGATCAACAATACGTTGTCGCGCACCATCATCACGTCGTTGTTCACCGGGATTGCCATGGGTGCGCTGTACTTCTTTGGCGGTCCGGTGGTGCATGGTTTTGCCATCACCATGCTGATCGGCATCGTGGTGGGCACGCTGTCTTCCATCTTTGTCGCCAGCCCGATCCTGTTGTGGCTGGGCGTATCAAAGCAGGACTTGATGCCGGTGACCAAGGAGAACCCGGAGCTGGCGCGGCGCCCGTAGGCCCGCCAGCTTCGCGCGAACCGGAACGGCTTGGTGGCAACCAGGCCGTTTTTTGTTGCTGACAGCGAGCCGTCGGGCACGTAACCGCAAGTTCCCGATGTCTACGCTGTCCGTGTGAGCGAGCTGGCGGTCGCTGATCGGTCTTCGCGCCAGCACAACTTCGATTCAACTCTTGCCGGTTCCTGCCGATACAGCGAAAAGACGGGGCACAGAGCCCTTTGCAGGCGTGCCCATGCTGGTTCTGGTTGGCTCATTGATAGTCTTGATATCCGTCTTTGGCGGCTATGTGCTTTCGCACGG
>CAJDTO010000025.1_pt1 | contig 14747 bp, 12 predicted proteins | sample 7389821 | NCBI WGS metagenome assembly CAJDTO01 (sample SAMEA7055651, study PRJEB34461) | soil metagenome | biome: terrestrial ecosystem; feature: Peninsula; material: soil | place: Antarctica | collected 2016
GCCGACGTGCTCCTGCTCGGCAATATCCCGTTCATGGTGCTATCCGGCGGAGATCAATCGGCTTTCCGCGCCGCCCATCCACAGATCACCGTACTCGGCAAACCGTTCGACAAGACCGAGCTGGAGCAATGCGTGCGCGGCTTGCTCAAGCGCTGAACTGCGCCGTCGCCGGGGTCAATCAGCGACGTCAGCGACCAGCCGATCCAACTCGGATTTCAGGGTAGCGCCATGCTGGCGCAACCAATCGCGCTGCTCGTGCCACCCTGGAAGCAGGTTGCTCACCTGCACCCAGAAGCGTGGCGAGTGGTTACGCACCTTGAGATGACACAGCTCGTGTACCAGCACATAGCGCAGCGCCGCCGGCGGCGCGAGCGCGAGGGCGAGATCCAGATTGATACGGTCACGCGTGTCCAGACTGCCCCACAGGCTTTTCATCGGACGAATACGCAGCGACGTTGGCGCCAGCCCGAGCTGCGGTACATACAGCGCCAACCAACGCGAGGCATCGCGACGAATCAAGCCTTCCAGATGGGACGCCAGCAGCCCACGCGCGATCAGCAGCGCGCGTGAATGCGGGCGCGGGATCACCAGCGTCACGCTGCCGGGGGCAGCTTCGAGGCGCGGATAAGGGCCATCGACCCAGCTCAGCGTAACGGTCTCGCCGCGCAGCGTGAAATCGATGCCATGGCCAACACGCAGCGCCGGCAGTGGCTTGCTGATCAGATGCAGCTCATCCAGCTTCTGCTCCAACCAATCCGTGTGGCTGCGCAAAAACGCGTTGACCTGACCGGCATGCGTGCCCTGTGGATAGGACACGCGCGCGCCATTGGGGGTCACGGTAAGACGCAACTTGCGCGCACGCGGATGCGCGGCCTTCAGCACGCGAATGATGTTGCCGTGGCCAGTTGCCAGCTCCAGCCAATCGCCTTCCAGATGTTGCGCCATGGTCCAGACCTGCGTGCTTTCCGCTTGGACGGATAGTGAGGCACTGCGCAAACTGCGAATGTCCTCACGCAGCCACTGGCAGATGTACGCGAGGCCTTGCTGCAGCCCACCCGTACCCGCCCCGCGCGCTCGCTACCCATCGTTTGCCGAGCGGTGCAGCGACCGTCGCTGCACCGCTTTGCGGACAGTCAGTATGCCGCGCTTGCGCGCTCAATGGGCGGACAATTTTGTTCAGCTATCGGCAGGACGCGGCAGGCCGAACCATTCTTCCAGTTTGGCCAGCAACCGGGCCAATTCCAGGGTCAAAAGGGCGAAACTGGCGTCCATTTCGGCATGCGCATCGGTCGGGCTGTCAGCCAGCTCGTCCAGCACCACATCGAGGAATTTGAGCTTGTGCACGACCAGATCCTCGCCGAGCACGAAGCTGACGCGCTCGTCGAAGGTCAAACCCAGCAAAAACACCTGTTTGCCGTTGCGCAAGTGTTCCTTGACCTCCTCCGCGTCCAGATCCTGGCGCCTGCAACGGACGATGGCGCCGGTAGCCGTCGCCGGATCGCGCAACTCGCATTCGTCACCCAAGGCCAGGCCAGCGGGCAGGTTGCCATTGGCCAGCCAGTCCGTCATCAGTACGCGCGGGCCTTCTTCGGGCGCCAGCGGCACGGCGGGAAAACTGCCGAGCGCTTCGCGGAGCTGCGTCAGCGCGTTCTCCGCCGACTTGCGACTGGCGCTATCGAGCACCAGCCAGCCGTGCTGCTTGTCGACATACGCGGACAAGCGCGACGAGCGCACGAACGCACGCGGCAGCAGCTCGGCAAGCAGGTCTTCCTTGATCCGCTTGCGCTCGCGGCCACCGACCTTGCGGTCTTCTTCCTCGGCGATCTTCTGCACCTTGCGCTGCAATTCTTCGTTGACCACCTGCGCCGGCAGCAGCTTGTCTTCGCCGCCTACGGTAAGCAGCGTGCAGCGCTTGAGTGCGTGCGTAAGCGGCTCGCCTTCGCCGCGACCAACGGGCGGGATGAAACCACGGGTGAACATCTCCAGCGGGCCACACGGGCGCAGGCGATGTTCGCCCAGCACATCGTCAAGGCGATCGAGATCAGCGGCAACGGCAGGAGAAAAACGAAATAGCGTGAGATTGCGAAAGAACATGGGTATCCAGAAGTTGGGGGTCCAAAGGCGGGACGGCTATCGTCAACTTGGCGCCAGCCGCCGCAGTACTCTGCGAAGATCGGCAGACGCCTGAGCGGAGCTCGCGCGATGACGGTCGGGAAGTATCAGCGACTCACTGCGGCCACCGCAGCGGCGACGGCGTCAAGCTTGTCGAGGCTGAGCGCGGCCACACAAATACGGCCGCTGTCGAGCGCGTAGATGCTGAACTCATCCCGCAGTCGATGCACCTGCGCACGACTCAGGCCGGAGTAGGAAAACATGCCCGCCTGCTGATTGATGAAGCCGAACTCAGGCGCGCCGTGTGCTGCCAGGCGCTCGACAAAACCGGCACGCATGGCGTGAATGCGCGAACGCATCGCCTCCAGCTCGGCCTCCCAACGGGCGCGCAACTCGCCACTGCCCAGCACGCCGGCGACCAACGCCGCGCCGTGGGTGGCCGGGCTGGAATACAGCGTGCGAATGATCTGCTTCATCTTCGAGCGCAATCGTGCGGCTTCAGCGCGATCCGTGCCCACCATCGACAACGCACCGACACGCTCGCCATACAGCGCGAACGATTTGGAATACGAGTTGGCCACCACAAACGCGCGAACCGGCGACTGCGCCAGCAGCCGCAAGACCAGCGCATCCTGCGCCAGACCCCGATCAAAGCCCTGGTAGGCCATGTCCACGAACGGCAGCAAGCCGCGCTCGTGCACCAACGCAATCACCTGCCGCCATTGTTCCGCATGCAAATCCACCCCGGTCGGGTTGTGGCAGCACGCGTGCAACAGCACGACGCTGCCGGTTTCCACCTGCGCCAGATCTTCCAGCATGCCGGCAAAGTCCAGCCCGTGATTCGCCGGGTTGAAATAGCGGTACTCACTGATTGCAAATCCGGCCGCACGAAACACCACCTGATGATTGCCCCAGCTCGGATCGCTGATGGCCACCTTGGCGCGCGCGCCGAGCAACTGCTTGAGCACATCGGCGCCCACGCGCAGCGCCGCGCTGCCGCCAATGGTCTGCGCCGTGGCGACGCGATCTTCAGCCAGGATTGGTGCATCGGCGCCAAACAACAGGCGCTGGGTAAGCCGGTTGTACGCCGCCAGACCGTCGATCGGCAGATAGCCGCGCGGTGCCGCAGCCGACGCCAACGCCCGTTCCACTTCGCGGACCGTCGCCAGCAGCGGGATACGTCCTTGTTCATCCAGGTAGATGCCGATACCAAGATTGATCTTGTCCGGCCGCGGGTCGGCCTTGAAGGTTTCCACCAGACCGAGAATCGGATCACCAGGGGCCATTTCAACAGCGGCAAAAAAAGACACGACAGCTCCTCACGGATGACGCACACGAACGTGTAAAAGGCTGACATTGTAGCTGGCTCAAGCCCGACCTCGCCGTGACCCAAAGCGCAGTAGACTGCGAAGCTTATGTCAGCGGTTGCGATGCCACGCCATGCAGGTTCAGGATCACGCCGAGATCGCCCATCTGCTCGCCGAATTGCGGCTCGAGCATCGTGACCTCGACTCCACGATCAACCGCCTGGTGTGCGGGATGGGCCGTGACGAGCTGCAACTGACACGGCTGAAAAAGCGCAAGCTGCTGCTGAAAGACCACATTGCGCGGCTGGAAAGCAAACTGATCCCTGACCTCGACGCCTAGCTGGGCTCGCCGATGCCCGTTTTCACGCCGAGCACGCTGCGCGACGCTTACGTCACGCTGGAACCACTGTGTCGCGAGCACGCGCCGATGCTGGAAATCGCTGCCGCCGACGGCGAGTTATGGCAACTGTCCGTCACCAGCGTGCCGGCGCCTGGTCAGGCGCTCGCCTACATTGAAAAGGCGCTGCAGGGCCAGGCCACGGGGACGATGTTGCCCTTCGCCGTGCGCGAAGCGGGCAGCGACCAGATCGTCGGCACGACGCGCTATTACGAACTGGAGCCGGACCTGCCACGGCTGGCCATTGGTTACACTTGGTACGCCAGACGCTGGCAGAAAACTCACCTCAACACCGCCGGCAAACGGCTGCTGCTGGAGCACGCGTTCACCACGCTCGGTTGCGCCGCCGTAGCATTCCACACCGACGTGTTGAACGCCGACTCGCAACGCGCCATCACGCGCCTCGGTGCGCAACGCGAAGGCGTACTGCGCGCGCACAAGCGCCGCACCGACGGCAGCCTGCGCGACACCGTGTGCTTCAGTATCCTCGCCAGCGAATGGCCTGCAGTATGTCTAAAGCTGGAGCAGCGCCTGGCGCGGCTCGCGTCTACAACAAGCGATTGACCAGCCGATCCAGCCGCGCGCGACTGAGCCGCCTGAGGTTCTTGCGCACCTGAGCCGGATACTGGCGCTGACTCTCCAGCGCGCGGTAATCGACCAGCCGCGTGGCGTGCACGCGCAGTGCCGCCCACTCGGCCTCGTGCCGGGCATGCAGCAAACGCGCTGGATCATGCAAGACCAAAGCGTTTTCCAGATCCAGCGCCCACGCGCGCGGGTTGAGGTTGTTGCCGGTCAGCACCGCCACGTCATCGTCGACCAGCAAGCCCTTCAGGTGATAGCTGTTGTCACCATCGCGCCACAGGTAAATGTTCAACTGGCCACTGGCGATCTGTTTTGCGTGACTACGCGCAAATCGTCGCAGGTTGTTCTCGTACAGATAGGGCAGCAAGCCAATGGTCTTGAACGGTTGACCCGGCGGAATGTAAAAATCACTGGCGGTTTTGTCGCCAACCATGATGTCGATTACGCAGCCGCGGCGCAGCAATTGGCCCACCACCGCGCGCACTGGCCGCGGCAGGTTGAAATACGGTGTCAGCAGGATCACGCGCTCGCGCGCACGACGCAACACGTCCAGCAGCGCTGTATCCAATGTATTGCCAGTGCGACCGAAGCCAAGCAGTGGGGTTACCGCTACATCGCCAGCGCTCAGTGATGTGTGCGGCACGTCGTAACTGGCTTGCTGCAACGCGTGGCGCAAGGTGTGAATCGCCGGTGTCAGCTTGCGCGTGCTGGGTAATTGCGCACCGGTCAGGTGCGTCACCGCCTTGCTGGCGAGCAGGTGCTGGCGGACAAAATTTGCCAGTGCGTCGGCCAGCCCGGCGTGGTGCAACAAGTGATAACGATCGAGGCGGTAGTGCTCGTGCCGCGCCAGATAGACGTCGTTGAGGCTGGCGCCGCTGTAGAGCACGGTATCGTCAAACACGAAGCCCTTCAGATGCAGCACGCCAAAAAGCTCACGGTTCTGCACCGGCACGCCGTAAATGTCGACACCCGGACCGAGGCGCGCAGCATAGTCGTGATACATCCCCGCGTTGCCGGCGCACTTGCTCTGGCCAATCAAGCCGCGCCGCGCACGATGCCAATCGACGAAGACGGAAATCTGCAGCGCCGGCTGACGCGCTTTGGCCGCATACAACGCATCCAGCACCTCGCGACCGGCGTCGTCGTCCTGCAAGTACAGCGCGACGATCACGATGCGGCGAGTGGACTGCGCAATCTGCGCCAGCAGCGCGGCACGAAAAGCGCCAGGACCAGGTAGCGTCTCAATCGCCATCGCCGGCACGGCAAACGCCGGCCATTCGAGTACGGGCTGCCGCCGCCGTGGCGTCAACAAGCGACGCGCGAGACGCGCCGGCGCCGAGATCATTCGGTTCATGCGCGTCGCTTACCAGCCCACCCGCCGCTCAACCCCCGTGTACCGGAAACGTCTGCGTACTGCCGGGAGCGGATTTCTCCGCAGGTGTGTTGGTCGCGCGCACTGGCGTAATCACCCGCGTCCCGCACTGATAGGCGCCCCACGGCTGCGAGCCATCAGTTGGTTCCGCCAGCGGCTTGATCGTGTCTGCGTGCATCTTGGTCGCCTCGTTGCGTGCCATCACCTGCAGCTCGTCACGCACGGTGATCTGGTTGCGGTTGACCGGGCCGACGTGATCCATCACCGAAACGGTGACCTTGCCCAACTCATGACACGCGGAAACGTCACCACTCCACACCGTGCGCACGTTTTTCGACGCGCTGTCGGGCGTGATGCCCCAACTGCAGGCACCGAGCAGCAGGGCGGGGGCGAGCAACAACAGGGTCTTGCGCATGAGCAGCTCCGTGGCAGTGCGTGAAACAAGGAATGAAAAGAGGCCGGACGTTGCCGTCCGGCCTCCATCGTAACGCGCCATCAAGCGCACGTGCTGTACCCCAGCTGGCTACAGTACGCCCACAAGTATCACTTCACCGCGTTGCCATCGGCGTCGATGACTTGCACCTCACCCAGGTTCAGCGCGCGTACCGGCGTTTCGATTTTGCTCAGGTCACCGACAATCACCCAGGTCATCGCGTCAGGCTTGACGATTTCCTTGATCGCAGTTTCCGCAGCCGCTGGCGTTACGGCTTCCAGCTTCGACTTCAGCGTTTGCACGTAATCATCCGGGCGGTCGTATTGCACGATGCCACTGATCGCGCCCAGCACGGCGCCGGTGGTTTCGTAGCTGCCCGGCAACGCACGAATACGCTGGTCCTTGATCTTGGCAACTTCATCGGAAGTCAGCGGTTTGTCGCCAATCACGGCCCGTGCCTCTTTCAACACCTCGTTGGCCGACTCCGCCGTCTTGTCGGTTTGCACCGGTGCAAAGAACAGGAACGGACGCTGACCTTCGGCATCCATCAACATACTTTGCGCGCCATACGCCCACCGCTTGTCTTCACGCAGGTTCATGTTCAAGCGCGAGGTGAAGGTGCCACCAAACGCGCCATTGGCCGCCTGAATCGCCAGGTTGTTGTCGGCACGCGTGGAAGGCGCCAGCAAGCCTGCCAGGATCAACGATTGCGGCGCATCGGCGCGGTTGATCAGGAACACGCGCGGCTTGGTCTGCGCCGCAACCTCGGCGATGTTCTTCTTCGGAATGGCACTGGCGGGTGCCTTCCAGTCACCAAATGCCGCATTCAACTGCGGGATGATTTTCGCCAAGGTGGTATCGCCAGCGACCAGGATCTTGACATTGTCCGGGCGCAACCAGTCGTGCTGGAACGCCGTCAAGTCGGTCGCCGTCAACGCCTTGATCTCGCTCTCCGTACCGCTGCCGGTAAACGGAATGCCATACGCGTGATTGGCGCCATACAACAGCGGCGGCAAAGTGCGCAGCGCCAGACCGGTAGGCTGGGTTTTCTCTTGCGCGATGCTGGCCAGCCACTGGCCACGAATGCGCTCGATGTCGGCCTGCTTGAACGCCGGATTGCGCACAATGTCGGCAAACAAGGCCAGCGAGGGCTGCAACTGGTCGTTCATCGCATTCAATGACGCGGTGCAAGCGTCCAGCCCACAACCCACATCGGTGATCGCGCCCAGACGCTGTTTGCGCTCAGCCACTTCCACCGAGTCCAAGTCCCTGGTGCTCTCGTTCATCATGGTCGAGGTAAAGCTTGCGGTGCCCAACTTGCGCCCCTGATCGGCCGCATAGCCGGCATCAAACAGCAGTCGCATTTGCGTCACCGGGATGGTGTGGCGCTCGGCCAGAATGACCTCGATGCCATTTGCCAGCTTGCCGCGTTCCAGCTTGGGGAAAGTCAACGCAGGGAATTGCGTGACGGGCGGAATACCGGTGCTGCGATCGAGATCGCTCTTGGTCACGCTGTAGGCGTGTTTGGCCGGCATTCTGGCTTCCGGCCGGCCCGCAGCAGCGGCCAACGGAACTACCTTGGCGTCTTCCACTGCCGGGTCAAAACCTGCCTTGGCTGCAGGCAGCACGGTCAGCAGATAATCGCCCTTGCTCAACCACTTGTCCGCCGCTGCCTTGACGCTGGCCACGGTGGCTGCGTTGGAGCGCGCCAGGTCTTTCTTGTAGGCACCCGGATCACCGCGATAGACCTGACCTTCGGCCAGAATGACCGCCTTGCCCCCGAAGCCGCCAACCTTCTCCAGGCCGCGGATAAAGCTGGCGCGGTTGGCGACCTTGGCGCGGTCCAGCTCATCCTGGGTTGGGCCGTCAGCAAGAAATTTCTTCAGCTCCGCATTGATCACCGCTTCAACTTTTGCCGGATCCACGCCCTTCTTCACGTCAGCCTGAATCTGGAACTGGCTGGCCAAGGCGAATGCGCCCATGCCGGCCGACACGTCATCGACCAGTTTGTCCTGATAGACGAGGCGCTGATACAGCCGCGAGGTCTTGCCGCCGCCCAGTGCCGTGGACGCCAGATCAAGCTGGATGGCAGCGTCACTACCCAATTGCGGCACCACCCAGGTACGGATGATGCGCGGCTGCGAGACGTGATCGTGTTGCACGCCGCGCGTCGACTTGGTCAGCGGAGTAATCCACGCCTGCTGGCGCGCCACCGCCGGGCCGGCGGGAATGTCGCCAAAATACCTGGCGGCTTTTTCCCTGGCCTGCGCCACGGTAATGTCGCCGGCCAGCACCAAGGTGGTGTTCGCCGCGCCATAGTTGCTGTTGAACCATAGCTTTACATCGGCCAGCGAAGCGGCATTCAAGTCCGCCATCGAGCCGATGGTGTCGTGCTGATACGGATGGTTGGCCGGATAGGTGTTGGAAAGAATGTTCTGGTCGACGCGGCCATACGGGCGGTTTTCGCCCTGACGCTTTTCGTTCTGCACCACGCCACGCTGCGTGTCGAGCTCCTTCTGGCCAATGGCGCCAAGGAGGTGGCCCATGCGATCGGATTCCATCCACAACGCCATGTCCAGCGCCGTGGTCGGTACCGTCTCGAAATAGTTGGTGCGGTCAAACCAGGTGGTGCCGTTCATGTCGGTCGCGCCGGCTTTTTCGAACGGACCGAAATACGTGCCTTGGCGATTCTCCGAGCCGGAGAACATCAAGTGTTCAAACAAATGCGCGAAACCGGTCTTGCCGGTCGGCTCGTCGCCCGAACCGATGTGATACCAAACGCTCACCGCCACGACTGGCGCCTTGTGGTCTTCGTGCACCACCACGGTCAGCCCGTTAGGCAGAATGAACCGGGTGTAGGCGATATCCGGCACCTGTTGCGTGGCTGATGCGGTAGTTGGCGCGGCCACGGCCAGCGGCACTCCACCGGCCAGTGTCAGCATGCCGGCAATGAGTAGAACGAGTGGTTTCTTTGCCACGGGGAACTCCTTTCTCACGGGTAGGCCGTCGAGGCTAACGGCGCACCCAGGCAAGCGCAAATGACTTTGGTCACACTTGTCGCTGTGCCAACGGCGCCGCGCACCCCCGCGCCAGGACGCAGCAAAGAGCGCACTGGCCAAGCGCTGATCCATCGCCAGACACGGCCCTGCCGACTATGCTGTAGCTCCGTTGTGGCGCGAGTGCCGCTCTCGTGAAACCCCGTTCATCGCTCTCACCCGCTCGTCCACTATGGCTGTCCAGCGCCCGCCTGGAAGTGCTGCTGCTCGGCGTATTTGCACTGCTGATGTTGGGCATCGGCATCGGCCTGCGTGACCCGTGGCCGTCCGACGAACCGCGCTTTGCACTGGTGGCGCGAGCCATGGTGGAGCAGGGCCAGTGGTTGTTTCCACACCGCGGCAGCGAGCTGTATGCGGACAAGCCGCCGCTGTTCATGTGGTTGCAAGCCGGTGGTTATCTGCTTACCCACAACTGGCGCGTCGCGTTCATGCTGCCTTCGCTGCTGGCCGGGCTCGGCGCGTTGGCATTGGTGTACGACCTGGCGCGCCGCTTGTGGAACCACCGCAGCGCACTGCTGGCCGCACTCACGTTGCTGGTGACCATCCACTTCACCTACCAGATGCGCAACGCGCAGATCGATCCACTCTTGCTGGGCTGGATCACGCTGGCAAACTACGGATTGCTGCGGCATCTGTTGCTTGGGCCGGCGTGGCGCTGGTTCGCGCTGGGCTGCTTTGCCGCCGGGCTGGGGGTCATTACCAAGGGGGTCGGCGTCCTCGCGCTGCTGATGCTGGTGCCCTACGTGTTGGTGCGGCATCGGCGTTGGCGGATGCTCGCGGAAATTCCTGGCGGCTGGCACTGGTGGCTCGGGGCCGGCGCGTTTTTGCTGCCGATACTGGCGTGGCTGGTACCCATGGTGCTGGTCGCACGCGCCGATGGCGACGCGCAACACGCAGCCTATGTGCAGAACATCCTGTTCGGGCAGACCGTGCACCGCTACGCGGCGCCGACCGGCCATCTGCACTCGCCGCTGTATTTTCTCGGCATCATCGTCGTCGACTGGCTGCCACTGTCGCTGTTGTTGCCGTGGGCTATCCCGGCATGGTGGCGGCGCTTGCGCCGCGGTGATGCGCGCTTCGCGCTGCCACTGGGCTGGTGTGTATTGGTGCTGATATTTTTTTCCATCAGCCCCGGCAAGCGCGATGTCTATATTCTGCCCGCGCTGCCGATGATGGCACTGGCGTTGGCTCCGCTACTTCCCGGCCTGCTGCGCAAGCGTGGTGTGCAGCGCGCGATCTTCGCGCTGACCGCGCTGCTGAGCACAGTGCTGACGCTCGCCGCGGTACTGGCTCTGGTTCGCCATCCAGCATGGGCACGGCGCATTGAACACAGTCTCGATCCCCAGATCTGGTGGCTGCTGTTGGGCATTGGTGGTGCCGGCTTGTTCATCGTGGCTTGCACACGCCTACGCCGCGCCGGCGTGGGCTGGGTGGTGTTTGCCGGCGTCCTGTGGGCGGTGTACGGCTTGGGAGCCTACCCATTGCTCAACGGCGAGCGATCTGCGCGCGATGTGATGGTGCAGGCGCGCCTCGTGGCAGGCCCGACTGCCACGATCGGGCTGGTGGCGTGGAAGGAACAGAATCTGCTCATGGTGACGGGACCGGTCACTGAATTCGGCTTCCTGCAGCCGTGGCCGCAGCAATTCGCGCAAGCAACCGCATGGCTGCGTGCAGATCCCGCTCGGCGCTGGGTGTTCAGTCTGGATGAGGCGATGGGTGCCTGCGTTGATCGCCAGCGCGCGCACCATGTGGGTCACGCCAACCGCCGCGATTGGTGGATGTTCCAGGCCGACGCGGTCATACCCGGCTGCACGCCATCGCTGGGCGACGAAGTGAACGTCCGCGCTGACGATGACTGAATCAGCCCACGGTCAGGCCCGACCAAGCGGATGCTGGTAGATTACCGCAGTGCACAAGAAGACACCGCGCGCCGCTGTTCACCTTGCTTCGCCCCCGACGTACTCGTTTGCTGAAGGCTCCCGCGTGCAAGCATTGTTGAAACCTTGGCAGTCGTGGTTCCTGTCGCTCCTGCTCGCGCTGATCCCTCTGTCACTGGCCATCAGCCAGCGCATCAAGATCCTGCCGGTCGCGCTGCTATTTCTTGCCGGAGCGTGGTTTGTCGTCGCCAACGCGCCAACGCGGCGCAGCTATCGATACGCCTGGCCGGTCACCGCCGCAGCCGTATTGCTGCTCGGTTTCATCACATTGAACGTGCTGCTGCATCAACTCGGTTGGCGGCCCATGGACCGCGCCGCACACATTCTGCTGTATCTGGTGATCGGGGCCATATTCACCTGCACGCTGCGACCAGTGGCAGTCTGGGCTGGTTTCAGTCTGAGCACCATCGCGCTCGGTTCGGTGTGTCTGTTCCAGCATTTCGGGCAAGGCATCGAGCGTGCATACGGCCTCAACGGTGGCCCGTCCGCCTCCATCGAGCTGGCTACGTTGTTGCTTGGTCTGTCACTGGTGGCGCTGGCGCGACTGCTGGACCGGCGCACCGGCACGGTGGAGCGGCTGCTGCACGTCACCGCCATGGTGTTTGGTACGTCCGGCGCACTACTGACACAAAGCCGTGGCCCGTTGCTGGCATTTGCACCCGCGTTCGCGATGTTGGTGTTGCTGCACGCACGACGCAGCGGCCATTGGCGTCTCGGCGTGCTGGTAGTCGTTGGCGCCTGCGTGGGAGTCACGCTGGCAACCTACACAATGCACGACGAGATGACTGAGCGCTTTGCCGCCATCGGTGCGGAAGTGACCACGTTTGACCACCGCCACGAAGCGCGCGGTGCGGTGCGCGAGCGCCTGGAAATGTGGCGTACGGCGGGGCGCGCCGTGGGCGAGCATCCGCTGGCCGGCATTGGCATCGGCGAATTCAGCCACTACGTCGATGCGGAAATTGCCGCCGGCCGCAGCAATCCATCCATCGGACGCTACAACCAGCCGCACAACGAATATGTGGAAGCTGCAGCCACCGGAGGCATCCTTGGCCTGCTGGTGTTGCTGGCAACCTTCCTGCTGCCATTGAGCTACTTCGCCCGCCACGTGCGTGACCGTGACGACGCGGTGGTCACGCCCGCGCGCACAGGCTTGGCGATCGTCGTCCTGTACATGTTATGCGCACTCACCGACAGCGTCTTCTACCGCGTGATGCCGCAATCGTTCTATTTTTTCATGGTGTTGGGCATGGCGTTGTTGCTCGCGCGACATCGGTCATCGCCGATCGCTGACAATGACGCCGCGCGCAGGCGCACCAGTGCTTCTACGACGCCACCACCAGACCCTCCGACGTAGCCACTGCCGGCACACCATCGTGTGGTTGCGGTGTGGCTTCCCCCGTGCGCAGATCCGGCGGCGCGTGCGCAAACTCAGCCAGATGCCGATCCACCCCCAACTGGCAACGCAGCAACTGCCGGTCCCGGGTTTCCTGCAGAATGCGGTCGTTTGGATTGTCGCGCACATCATGCTTGCGCGTGGGGTGATAGAGATGTGTGGCCAGCGCGCTGAAGCGCACGTCGCGGCGCAGCAGCCCCGCATGAAACGCACGCACGGCAAGCTCGGTGTCCTCGCGCCCCCAACCATTCATTGCCTCGTTGAAACCATTGAGCCGCAACAAATCATCGCGCCAGAACCCCATGTTGCAGCTTTTGATGCCACCTTGACGCTGGCCTGGACGTGTACTCCAGCGCGCCAGCGCCGGCAGCCGCAAAGTATGCCGGCGACGTTCAATGCCACGGGAGAAAAAGCCCGGCACTGCCCCCCCGGGTTCGCCGCCAAGCATGCGCGCAGACAACGCGGCGTCACTCAGCACGCGCGAGCCCTGTACAAAGGAGCCGCGGCGCGCAAACGCACGATGGTCGGCGACGAAATGACGTTCGACCACCATGTCGCCATCCAGCAGCACCAGGTAATCACCCTGCGCCGCGGCAATCGCGCAATTGCGTGCGCGACTCATGCGTGCGCCCTCATCCGGCTGCCACAGGTGCACCAATCGGGTCGGATAATCCCGCGCCAGACGCACCAGCAGCTCGCGTGTGGCTGATCGCGAGCCGTCATCCGTGACGATGACCTCGCAGGGCAGCTCGGTTTGCGCCGCCAGCGCGCGCAACACCAGCTCCAGCGCCTGCGGCCAATTGTAGGTAACGACGGCAACACTGATGCGCATGGTATTCACGTCGCAATTGTCCGCGTATGCAGGCCCGGTTGCAGGCTCAACGCGCCGCGCGACTCGGGAAGGCGAACGATGAAGGTAACTCGCACGATTCAGCACCGTCGTTCCAAACTGCACTCAGCATATGCCGATGCAAAGTCAGGCGAGCATTCGCAGCGGCACGGGACACGCTCCGCTGCGCGGTGTAGTGCTGTGATCTTGATGCCCCTGATCAGCATGAAGCCCCCCGAGGGCCTGCTGCAACGCGTGCTCAATTCTCCGTGACGTTGTCTGCCAGCTGCTTCCCCGCACGCGGCCTACACTATATCGAATGCCGCCCGATGCAAAGCCGTTCGTACCACGTGTGCAGATCCCGATCGGCTAGAATTCGGCGCATGCGCACGCTACCACTGAGCCTCGCAGTCATTACTCACAACGAGGCGCTGAGCATTGCTCGGTGTCTGGACAGCGTGCCATTTGCCGCCGACAAGCTGGTGGTGGACAGCGGCAGTGACGACGACACCGCAGGTATTGCCTGCGCCCACGGCGCCCGCGTGGTGCATCACGCTTGGTGCGGTTTCGGCGCGCAGCGCAACTTCGCCAGCACGCAATGCGCGCACGACTGGATTCTGGTGCTGGACGCGGACGAATACCTCAGTCCGGCGCTGGCCGCCGAACTGGAGGCGCAGTTGCCGGCGCTGATGGCCAGCGCGGCGCCCGCAGCATTCCTGCGCCGGCGCACGATCTACATGGGCGCGCCGATGCGTTGGTATCGGCCCGCCGTTGGCGAGAAGCTCGCACGTTTGTATCATCGCCAGCGCGCACGCTGGACTGACGTGCGGGTACATGAGTCACTCACGTTCAACGCCAGTGCGCCGACATTTCGCGCACCATTCGAACACGCCAACAATCCAACTCTGGTACACAAACAGCTCAAGGTGCTGCGCTACGCCGAATTGAAGTGTCGCGACTGGCGGGACCGACGCAAACCCGTGCGCATGTGGCAAACGCCGTGGGTATTCGCGCTGGCATTTCTCAAAGACTACGTGCTGCGTCTCGCCTTCATGGATGGCTGGCGCGGCTTCATGATCGCGTACACCGCTGCCAGTTATGCGATCTACAAACGCCTCCGTTACTACGAAATGCAGCACAACCCCGAGTCGGTCAGCGCCGCAGCACAGGCACTGGAAAAGCACGCTATTGATCGTTGATGGAGCAGTCTGGCCACCGCTACTTGCGCACCATCCACCCGGCAGCAAGATTCCAACGGCGGCATGCATACCGCGCCGATGTTCGCAGCAGGATAATCTCCACGCCCTCTCGACCCCTTTGCCAAGGTCC
>CAJDTO010000030.1_pt1 | contig 14586 bp, 18 predicted proteins | sample 7389821 | NCBI WGS metagenome assembly CAJDTO01 (sample SAMEA7055651, study PRJEB34461) | soil metagenome | biome: terrestrial ecosystem; feature: Peninsula; material: soil | place: Antarctica | collected 2016
CACGGCGCCATTGATCTGATCGTCGACCGGCGCGAAATGCGTGACAAACTGGCCGACCTGCTCGGCATTCTCATGCGCGTGCCGCGCGCGGCGTAAACCACCGCGTTCGCTTCGCCGTCACGCTGGACGTAGTGCTTATCCACAGCGGTTGTGCACAGATGCGGCATAAGCCTGTGGACAACTGCAACGACGGCCTTGGTCAACAACGACTTGCTACGCATTGGTGAACATTTGCGCAGTCGCCGTTTGCGCTGAGCAAAGGGGCTGGCAGGCAAGCTGTGTGGTACCAGCTCCGTGGCTCGTGAAGTGGCGTGCTTTCGGGTTGCAGTGGAAACTTGCCCGCACTGCTCGTGGTGACCTTCACACGGGATGGCGGTGGCTATACTCAATCGGTCGGCAGTAGTTGGCGTGGTATCGGCTAAAATCATCGACCTCGCTTCGCCGCTGTTGAAGGCATCATGACTGTACGCACTCGTTTCGCTCCAAGTCCTACCGGCTTTCTGCATATCGGCGGGGCGCGTACCGCGTTGTATTGCTGCGTGCAGGCTATCCTGGATGCGATGCAGTGGTTGGGTCTGGAGTGCGACGAAGGCCCGTTCTACCAGACCACGCGCCTCGCGCGTTACCAGCAAGTAGCGGCTGATCTGCTCGCCGCCGGCAAGGCGTATTACGCCTACGAGAGCAAAGAGGAAATTGGCGAGATGCGCGCGGCGGCGATGGCTGCCGGCGAGAAGCCGCGTTACAACGGGTATTACCGTGAGCGCAATGAGCCGTTGCGGGATGATCCCAATCGCGTGATCCGTTTCAAGAACCCGCACGAAGGGTCGGTGGTATTCGAGGACAAGGTCAAAGGTCGTATCGAGTGGGCCAACAGTGAGCTGGACGACCTGGTGATGTTTCGCTCGGATGGCTGGCCCACGTACAACTTCGCGGTGGTCGTCGACGACATCGACATGGGTGTGACTGAGGTGATTCGCGGCGACGACCACGTCAACAACACGCCACGGCAAATCAATATCTATCACGCGCTGGGCGCCAAGGTGCCGGAATTTGCGCACCTGCCGATGATCCTGGACAAGGAAGGCAAGAAGCTGTCCAAGCGCACCAGTGCAGTGGGTGTCATGGAGTATCGCGAGGCTGGCTACCTGCCACACGCGATCCTCAATTATCTCGTGCGTTTGGGTTGGTCACATGGCGATCAGGAAATTTTCTCCATCCAGGAGATGATCTCGCTGTTTGATATTGGTGATGTCAACAAGGCGCCGTCGCGCTTTGACATTGAGAAGCTCGCGTGGATCAACCAGCACTACCTGAAAACCGACGAGCCACAAACGTTGGTGGCCGAGCTTGAGTGGCATCTGGCGCGCGCCGGCATCGACGTTGCGCACGGCCCAGCGCGACTCGACGTATTGATCGCATTGCGCGAGCGCGTGCATACATTGAAGGAAATGGCCGAGCGGGCGAGCGTCTGGTACGCGCCCATTGCGCAATGGGATGACAAGGCCGTTGCCAAACACTTGCGCAATGCGAACTCGGTAGCCGTTCTGCAGCTGGCGAAAGCCAAATTGGAAGCCGTGACGGAGTGGTCGCGAGCGCTCGTGCACCAAGTCGTCGAGCAGTCGGCGGCGGAACTGGGTCTTGGCCTGGGCAAGATTGCGCAGCCGCTGCGCGTGGCCATGACGGGAACGCAAGTGTCGCCATCCATCGAAGACACGGTGTACCTCACGGGCCGCGTCGAGGCGCTCAAACGCATTGAGGCCGCCTTGGCAATGGCGCAGGCGTAGACGGTGATGTACGCGCCGCGAGCACGCGACTGGCGCAGTCATGGATGAGTTGCTGGCACGTGCCACGCAAGGCGTGGACATCGATGCGCCCGGTGCGATCTGGCAGATCTACGCCAACCTGTTTGCGCTGGTGCCGTGGGTCGCCTTGTTCTGGTGGAGTGTGCTGTTCATCGTCGTCGGTGGCGTGCTTGGCTGGTGGCGTGGAAGCTGGCGCAGCGGTGTGTTCTGGGCAGCGGTGCTGGGGCCGATCGGCTGGATCGTGATCTTGACCAAACCCGCTGCTGCGCGCCGCCAACCGCCACCGTTGCCGCCTGCTCGAGGCAAGGACCACAATCGCCGCAGTGTATAGTCGTCTGCGAGGTGAACGCTGTGAATCACGAAGTCGCCGGCATTCCGTCTGCCCATCATCCGCATGTGCATGATGCGCGCGGATTTGTGCGTGCAGTCAAGGAAGTCAGCGAACAGCGCGGGTTGCGCCTGACCCCGTTGCGCATGGAAGTGTTGCGTCTGGTGGCCGCTGCGACCAAGCCGGTCAAAGCTTATGACCTGCTCGATTTGCTGCGCGAAAAGCACGGCAATGCCGCGCCGCCAACGGTCTATCGTGCGCTGGATTTTCTGCTCGAGAACCGCTTCATCCACAAGCTCGAGTCAATCAATGCGTTCGTGTCCTGTCATCACCCGGCCGAGGCGCATCAGGTGCCATTCCTGATTTGTGATACTTGCTCCGGTGCCCAAGAGGTGTGCGACGAGCGCGTCGCCGACCTGATTGAAGCCCAAGCCAAGGCTCTGGGCTTTCGTCCGCAGGCGCAAACGCTTGAGGTTCATGGCATCTGCAAGCGCTGTCTCAGGGCTGCCAGCGCCTGACGTTGACGCACGGCGACATGGCCGGTGACGCTTGCTGCGCTGAGGCCGGCTGGATGGTGCCTGTGCGCATGCCGCTCTCCGCAGCTTCGCGTGCGTCAGCTGCTGAGTGTCGCTGGCACTGCGGCGCTACCTGAATCTGGTCGTGATCGGGTCTCACTGCAGTGTGGTGTTATCGAGTGTTATAAAGTAACATTTGTAGTATTGGGCGGCGCGATTGACGCCCGGACAATGCTGGTGTGGCTCATGGCGTTCGACCAAACGAGAGAATCTGGTGGTTGGCAGGTGGCGGATCGCGTGGGCGCGATGGCGTCGTTCCTGTGCGCGGTGCATTGTGCAGTACTGCCATTCCTGCTCGCTGCGTTGCCGTTTGTGGGCTTGGGCTTCCTTGCAGACCATCGATTCGAGCGCGGCTTTGTGGTGTTTGCGTGCGTGTTGGCAGCGTTCGCGCTTGGTCGTGGCTTTCGCCGCCATCAGGAATTGTTGCCTTTGCTGCTGGCAACGCCGGGCATCGCATTGTTGTTGTTTGGCGTCACGTCGTACATGCAGGGCCATTCGATCGTCGTGCACAGTGTTCTGGTGACGTGTGGCGGACTGCTGCTGGCGAGTGCGCACTTCGTCAACCTGCGCAATGACCGACGCCTGCACGCTGTGCACATACCTGGCGCGCAGTGTACGCACTGAGGGCTGGTTTGCGGGTGCGCGCGGTCATTTGCATGTGGTGATTGTGTAACGCGGGGTCGGGTTTCTAGCATGTGCGAATGAGTACAACGTCTACCCATCCCCACGGTCATCCAGGTGCTCGCCGGCCTCACGCTGGCGATGGACCCAGTCGCAAGCTGCTGCTTGCCTTCGCGCTGACCAGCGTCATGATGCTGGTGGAAGTGTTCGGCGGATTGTGGTCCGGCTCACTGGCGCTGCTGGCTGATGCCGGGCACATGCTGGTTGATTCGATGGCACTGCTGCTGGCCTTCGTTGGCGCGTGGCTCGCGACGCGTCCTGCAGATGCCCGACGAAGTTATGGTTACGGTCGCATGGAAGTGTTGGCGGGTTTCGTCAACGCGCTGAGCCAGCTGCTGCTGGTCGTATGGATCATCTACGAGGCGGTGGCGCGCTTTCTGCATCCACACGCGATCCTGTCTGGTGTGATGCTGGTGGTGGCGACCATCGGCTTGCTGGTGAACGTACTGGTGTTGCGCATGTTGCATGGCCACGCCAGCGACGACGTCAACATGGCTGGCGCCGCCTTGCATGTGCTGGGCGATCTGCTCGGCTCGGTGGCGGCGATAGCCGCGGCCTTGCTGATTCGCGGGTTTGGCTGGCTGTGGGCGGATCCGGCGCTGTCCATCCTGGTCGCGCTGCTGATTTTCAACAGCGCGTGGCGATTGCTGCGGCGTTCCACGCATATCTTGCTGGAAGGTGTGCCCGATGGCATGGATAGCGCCGAAGTGGAGCGCGCGCTGCGGGCGGTAGATCCGTCTATCTGCGGTATTCATCACCTGCATGTGTGGCAGCTCGCCTCGGGATCGCGCATGGCGACGTTGCACGCACAGTTGCGCGAATACACCGAGGCCGGGCGGGTGATGCAGCTCATCCGGGAGACGCTGCGCGAGCGATTTGATATCCAGCACGTCACCGTGCAGGTGGACGCGGCCGACTGCCCAGACGTGCATCAGGACTGCAGTGGCCACGGCGTACCCTGACGCTGGCGCTTTCGCCGGGCGCTGTTATCATGACAAGCCATTCATTCAATAAATCAAGGAGTTCCCATGGGTAAGGGCGATCGCAAGACGCGCCGCGGCAAGATCAATCGCAGCAGCTACGGCAATACCCGGGCGCACACCGCGGCACCGGCGGTCGTTGGTGGCAAGGCTACGGTGACCAAGCCGTCTGCCACCAAGCCGACTGCTGCCAAGCCGGCAGCAACGCGCGCCGCAGCGGCAAAGAAGCCGGCAGCGAAGAAAAAGTCTGCCTGACCTGCGCTTGGATATTGCAGATAGAGCCCCGCCTTGCGGGGCTTTTCTGTATGCGCTACGTGGTCGGGTAATTGTCATCCGGGTATGGGCGATATCCACAGGGGATATCGCGAAGTGTGTGGGGTTGCAGCGGGTCGAGGGTGTAGAGCCGCCTGATTTGTCACACACGATGACGGGGAATGTTGTCTGCATGGTTTGCCGCTTGCGCAGACCGGAATTGACGGTTATCCTGCGCTCCACTGTATTAACGCATTAGTACGCTATGAAACGTCGATCGCTTGATCCCGAGAAACCTGACGCACAGGCGCAGCTGAGTTTGTATGCCGCGTTGTTGTCATTGAAAAATACGGACGAGATGGCTGCGTTCCTCAGCGACCTGTGCACTCCGGCTGAGCTTGAGGTGCTGATCGACCGCTGGCGCGTCGTGCCATATCTGCAAGAAGGCTTGTCGTATCGCCAGATTCACGAGCGTACGGCGGTCAGCATCACCACCATCGGTCGGGTTGCCCGCTACCTCAATCAAGGCAGCGGCGGCTATCTTGCTGCGGCATCCCGCGCGGCGCGACGGCAGGCGTTGGCCGCACGCAAGGCGGACGCATGAAGACGCGCGATCGTTTGCGTATCGCCATGCAGAAGTCCGGGCGCCTTACCGAGCCCGCGCTGGACTTGCTTGCGCGTTGTGGGCTGACGTTTCGCCAAAGTCGCGACAGATTGTTCTGCTTCGGCGAGGGTGAACCGGTCGACCTGCTGCTCGTGCGCGACGACGATATTCCCGGCTTGATCGCGCAGGGAGTGTGCGACATCGGCATCGTCGGGCGCAACGTACTCAACGAGTTTCAGCTCACCGCTGGTAGCGAGTTGGCACCGCTGGCCGAATTGCGCCCACTCGGTTTTGGCGCCTGCCGACTTTCCATCGCGGTGCCGGATGGGCTGGACTATCAGCAGCCGCGGCAGCTCGCGGGGCTGCGCATTGCCACCTCCTATCCCGGTTTGCTCAACGCGTGGTTACTCGAGCGCGGCGTGCAGGCAGCCGTGGTAACCCTTTCGGGCTCGGTGGAAATTGCTCCCCGGCTGGGTACGGCTGAGGCTATCTGTGATTTGGTACAAAGCGGCGGCACGCTCGTCGCCAATCAGTTGCATGAGGTCGAAGTGCTGCTGCAGAGCGACGCCGTATTGGCCGGTCGGGTGATTTCGCCGGTTGATGAGCGTGGCGACATGCTCGATCTGTTGTTGCAACGACTGGATGGCGTGATTCAGGTGCGCAGTTCGCGCTTGTTGTTTTTGCAGGCGCCGCGCAGCGCGTTGGAGTCCATTACGCGCCTGTTGCCGGGCGGCCCGTTGCCCACGCTGTTACCGGTGGCCGGCCAGAGTGACGAGTTCATGCTGCAAGCGTTATGCACTGGCACCCTGAGCTGGCGCCAACTGGAAGAAATCAAGAAGGCCGGCGGACGCGACATGTTCGTCTTGCCGGTGGAAAAAATGCTGGCTTGAGCATACGGCCGGCGTACACGCAATCCTGGAACAAATCGCGATGAAGCACTTGGACTGGAATCAACTTGACGTCGTCGGGCGCGCGACGGCATTGGCACGCCCGCCGCAAACGCGCAGCGACGATCTGCGTGAGGGCGTAGCGCAGATCATTGCTGACGTTCGTGCGCGCGGTGATGTTGCGCTACGTGAGTTCAGTGCAAAATATGACGGCTGCACACCCGACATGTTCGAAGTCGGCGCAGCCGAACTTGCCGCAGCGGAGGGCACCCTCATACCGAGCCTGAAGGCGGCGATTCGCGAGGCCGCTGCGCGCATCGCGTTGTATCACCGGGCGACGGCGATAGGGCCGTGCGCGGTGGACACAGCGGCAGGCGTGCGCGTCGAACGCATGTTGCGCCCAATTGACCGCGTCGGTTTGTATGTGCCAGCAGGTAGTGCACCACTGCCATCCACGGCGCTGATGTTGGGTATCCCGGCGCACATTGCCGGTTGTCCGCAGGTGGTGTTGTGCTCGCCGGCGCGGGCCGATGGCCACTGTGATCCGGCCGTGTTGTTTGCGGCACAGGTAGCTGGCGTGCGACGCGTGTTTCAGGTTGGCGGCGCGCAAGCGATCGCCGCGATGGCGTACGGCACGGCCAGCGTGCCACGCTGCGACAAGCTGTTCGGTCCCGGCAATGCGTGGGTGACCGAGGCCAAGCTGCAGGTCTCGGTGGATCGGCGGGGTGCGGCGATCGACATGCCGGCCGGCCCGTCCGAAGTGATGGTGATCGCCGATGCCGAGGCGAACCCGGTATTTGTCGCCGCCGATCTGCTGTCTCAGGCCGAACACGGTCCGGATTCGCAAGTGATGTTGCTGGCGCCCTCCGCAGCGCTTCTGGACGCGGTGGAAATCGAGGTCGCACGCCAGTGCGCGGACTTGCCCCGGGTGGAGATCGTTACCCAGTCGCTGGCGCAGAGCCGGCTGATTCTGGTGGCGTCACTCGCGCAAGCGGTCGAAGTGGCCAATGCCTACGCGCCGGAGCACCTCATCCTGCAAGTCGGCCAACCACGCGAGTTGCTGGACAGTGTACGCAACGCAGGTTCGGTCTTTCTCGGGCCGTGGGCGCCCGAGTCGGTTGGCGATTATTGCAGTGGCAGCAACCATGTGCTGCCGACTTACGGCAACGCGCGCACTTTCAGTGGGGTCTCGGTAGCCAGTTATCAAAAGCAGATCACCGTGCAGGAGCTCAGTGCCCAGGGCTTGCGCACCATCGGTCCGTGTACCGCCACGCTCGCGGCGGCCGAACAACTGGAGGCGCATCGGCGTGCCGTTACCTTGCGTCTTGCCGAGCTGGATCGATGTGGTGTGGCCGCATGAGCGTGCTCGATCTGGCCCGCCCGGAGATCCGCGCGCTGCAGCCGTATTTATCGGCGCGCATGGAAGAAGACGGTGGCAGCGTGCTGCTCAACGCCAATGAATCGGCGTGGGCACCGACCGGCGATGATGGTGTCGGCTGCAATCGCTATCCGGAGCCGCAGCCGGCCCAGCTCGTCGCGGCGCTGACTGATTTGTACGCGGTGCGCAGCGAACAATTGCTGATCACGCGCGGCAGCGACGACGCCATCGACTTGCTGGTGCGCGCGTTCTGCCGCGGCGGCGTCGACGCGATCCTGGTTCAGCAACCCACGTTCGGCATGTATGCGGTGTCCGCGCAGATCCAGAACGCGGCGGTGATTGGAGTGCCGCTGGCTGCCGATTTCACGCTCGACGTGGATGTGGTCCTGACCGCGCTGGTGCCGGCGGTGAAACTGGTGTTTGTCTGCGCGCCGAACAACCCCACGGGACAGAGCGTTGCACCTGTGGACATTGAGCGTCTGGCGCAGGCACTGAGTAGCCGCGCCTTGCTCGTGGTCGATGAGGCGTACATCGAGTTTGCAGATTGGCCGAGTGTGGTCGGCTTGCTGGATCGCTACGAACACTTGGTGGTGCTGCGCACCTTGTCCAAGGCGTGGGCGCTGGCGGGGGCACGGATCGGCAGTGTGTTGGCGCATGCCGATGTGATCAGCCTGCTCAGTCACATCATGTCGCCCTATCCGCTGCCGCGTCCGAGTGTACAGGCGGCGTTGCTGGCGTTATCCGGTTGGGGGCGTGCCAACGTGCGTGAACGCATTGCGCTGGTGCGGGCGGAGCGTGTGCGCATGGAGAGCGCATTGCGCGACTTGCCGTGCGTCCGTGAGGTGTTGCCATCGCAGGCGAATTTTCTCACCGTGCGTTTTGCTGATGCGGGCGTGACTTGTCAGCGGCTGCTGGATGCTGGCGTCGTGGTACGCGACGTCAGCCGGTATCCCGGCCTCGACGACGCCTTGCGCATCACCATCGGCAACCCACGGGAAAACGATCTGGTATTGGCTGCGCTGCAGGAGTTGGCAAAGTGACTACCCTCGTCGAGAGTGCGCCCTGTGCGCGAGGGCGTTTTATTTGCGCTCCAGTTCAAGGTGTCGCGCGCAACCAAAGGTTGTCGTGCGTGGACTGTCTGCACGCCTGCATGGTCGCGGTTGGGACAGGGAGCGACGCATGACCGACAAGATCCTGTTCCTCGACCGCGATGGCTGCCTGATCGAAGAACCTGCTGACGAACGAATCGACAGTTACGAGAAGCTGGCGCTGATGCCTGGTGTGATTGCCGCTTTGCAACGCTTGGTTGCTGCCGGCTACGAGTTGGTCATGGTGACCAATCAGGATGGACTTGGCACGGCCAGCTTTCCGGAAGCCGATTTCGCCGGGCCGCAAGCGCTGTTGCTGCGCCTGCTTGCCTCACAAGGCATCAATTTCCGCGAGATACTGATTGATCGCAGCCGGCCGACTGACGGCCTCGATACGCGCAAGCCGGGTGTCGGCATGCTGCGCGACTATCTTGCCGATGATCGCTGGAGCCGCAGTGCGTCGGCAATGGTGGGTGATCGTGAGACTGACTTGTTGTTTGCCGCCAACCTCGGCGTGCGTGGTTGGCGTGTCGGACCGCAAGGCGTCAGCTGGGCAGAGCTTGCCCATCGTGTGCTGGATGCTCCGCGCACGGCGCAGACGCAACGCATCACCAACGAGACCTGCGTTGTCGTGAGCGTGGATCTGGATCAGGTCGCGACACCTGAGGTGCACACCGGCTTGGGCTTCTTCGATCACATGCTGGAGCAGCTCGGCAAGCATGGTGGCTTTGCCTTGCAACTGAGTTGCGCGGGCGACTTGCATATTGATGAACACCACACGATCGAAGACTGCGCGCTAACGCTTGGCCAGGCGTTGCGTGAAGCGTTGGGCGACAAACGCGGCATCGGCCGTTATGGCTTCACGTTGCCGATGGATGAGTCGCAGGCGAGCGCTGCGCTCGACCTTTCCGGGCGACCTTGCTTCGTTTTCGACGGGAATTTCCCGCGTGAACGGGTGGGCGACTTGCCGACCGAAATGGTGACGCATTTTTTCCGTTCGCTGTGCGAAACGCTGGGCGCCAACCTGCATCTGCGCGTGCGCGGCGACAACACCCACCACATGGTTGAAGCGTGCTTCAAGGCAGTCGCGCGGACGCTGCGCGCCGCTATCCGCCGCGACGGCAGCGAGCTGCCCAGTACCAAGGGCACGTTGTGATGCCGGTCGGTCGGGGTGGCGCGCAGGCACTGCCCTTGGTTGCAGGAGCCCGCTCGCGGGCGATGCTTCCTGGTTACATGCGTGGCACAGCATCGCCCGCAAGCGGGCTCCTACAGGTTCGTTACCGGGCGGGGCCCGCATGAGGATCGTGCTGGTCGACGCCGGCGGCACCAACATCGGCTCGGTGCGCTATGCACTGCAGCGATTGGGCGTGGATGCCGCGCTCACTGACGACGCAGCAACGATCCGCCATGCCGACAAGGTCATCCTGCCCGGCGTGGGTGCGGCCGGGCCTGCCATGGCGCGCCTGCGCAAGTTGGGTCTGGTCGAACTGCTGCGCTCGCTGACGCAACCGGTGCTGGGTGTTTGCCTGGGTATGCAACTGTTGTGCGCGCACTCGGAAGAGGGCGATACCGAATGTCTGGGCCTGATCCCCGCGGCGGTACAACGCTTGCGTGATCGCCGTGGTTTGCGCGTGCCGCACATGGGCTGGAACACCATGGTGGCGCAGCGGGAACATCCGCTGCTGACCGGCTTGGGCAGCGACGAACAGGCTTACTTCGTCCACAGCTACGTGGTGCCGATCGGCGACTGGACCGTGGCCAGCAGCGAGTACGGCGAGACCTTCTCTGCGGTCGTCGCCCGCGCAAACTTTTACGGCATGCAATTCCATCCTGAGCGCTCGGCCACGGTTGGCGCGAGGCTCCTGCAGAATTTTCTCGATCTATGACTTTTGAAGTGATTCCCGCGATCGATCTGCGTGGCGGCCAGGTGGTGCGCCTCAGGCAGGGCGACTACGCGCAACAGACCACCTACGCTGCGGACCCACGCGCGCTGGCGCAGCGTTATGCCGATGCCGGCGCAAACCGGCTGCATCTGGTCGATCTGGATGGCGCGCGCTCGGGACAGTTCGCCAACCTTGCCGTGATCGAGGTGATCGCCGCTTGTGGCATGACGATCCAGGCCGGTGGCGGCGTGCGTGACGAAGCGGACCTGCAACGTCTGTTTGACGCTGGCGTGCAGCGCGTGGTGCTGGGCAGCGTGGCGATTCGTGCTCCCGAACGTGTCGCCAGTTGGCTGGCGAAGTACGGCGCTGAACGCCTGACCCTCGCGTTGGACACGCGTCGCAACGGTGAGCGCTGGGTCTTGCCCAGTGCAGGCTGGACCAAGATCGAAGGGCCAACGCTGGACGAGCTGGCACCTTGGTACGCCGCGCGTGGCGCGCGTCACCTGCTGTGTACCGATATCGACTGCGACGGGATGCTACACGGGTGCAATCTCGACCTGTATCGGCATCTTGCCAAAACCGTCCCGCAACTGGCCGTACAGGCCTCCGGCGGTGTGCGCTCGCTGGAGGATATTCGTGCCGTACGGGCGGCTGGTGCGCAAGGCGTGATCCTCGGTCGCGCGTTGCTGGAAGGGCACTTCACTGTGCACGAGGCGTTGCTCGCATGAACCGTGCTGAGCGTCGCCAGCAGCTGTTGGTTTGTCTGCATGCAGGCGCTGCTGTCCTGCCTTTTTTCTGCCGCGTGCGTGGGGAAGGGAGCATGGTATCGCCCTCGGCCGTGACTCGGTTGCTGCGACAGATTGGTGCACGGCCGTGTTGAGTCGCCGCATCATTCCCTGCCTGGACGTGCGTGATGGTCAGGTGGTCAAGGGCGTGCGCTTTCGCGATCACGTCGTGGTGGGTGAGATCGTGGATCTGGCATTGCGCTATCGCGACGAAGGCGCCGACGAGCTGGTGTTTTACGACATCACCGCCAGCCCCGAAGGGCGCAGCGTGGATCGCGATTGGGTCAGCAAAGTCGCCAGCGTGATCGATATTCCGTTCTGCGTCGCCGGCGGCATTCGCTCGGTCGACGAGGCGCGGGCCGTGCTGCACGCTGGCGCGGACAAGATCTCGGTGAACTCGCCCGCGCTGGAGCGCCCCGAACTGATCGGCGAACTGGCCGCCGCGTTCGGCGTGCAGTGCGTGGTAGTCGGCATCGACTCGCTGCGCGATGCCGACGGCGAATGGCGCGTGCGCCAATACACCGGCGACCCAGCGAGAACCCAGGCACTCTCACGCCGCACCATGGATTGGATAGTTGAAGCACAGCAACGCGGTGCGGGTGAGATCGTGCTCAATTGCATGGGCAGCGACGGCATATGCGGGGGCTACGATCTGGCGCAACTGGCGGCCGCGCGCGCGCTGTGCCATGTCCCGCTGATTGCCTCCGGTGGTGCTGGTGCACCCGAACATTTCCGCGACGCTTTCAACCGGGCCGATGTGGACGGCGCACTGGCCGCCAGCGTATTTCATTCTGGAGCCATCGCGATGCCTGCACTCAAACAATACCTGCACGGGCAGGGTGTTCCGGTGCGTTTGTGAGTTTCGAGAGAAGTCAAGCATGAGTGATTCAAACACCGACATCAATCGCCTCGATTGGGCCAAGGGCGACGGCCTGCTGCCAGCCATCGTGCAGCACTGGCTGACCGGCGAGGTACTGATGCTCGGCTACATGAACGCCGCAGCGCTGGCGCAGAGTGTGGCCAGCGGCCACGTTACTTTCTACAGCCGCAGCAAGCAGCGTCTGTGGACCAAGGGCGAAAGCTCCGGCCATATGCTTGCGCTGAAATCCATCCGCATCGACTGCGACGCTGATACCTTGCTGATCCATGCCGACCCGCACGGCCCGATCTGCCACACGGGCACCTCGAGCTGCTTCGGCGAAAGCGCCGAGGTGTGTCCGCCGATGGGGTTCCTCGCCAACCTCGACGCTTTGGTCGCACAGCGCCGCGTTGAGCGGCCTGCCGGCAGTTACACCACCAAGCTGTTTGACAGTGGCATTCACCGCATTGCGCAGAAGGTCGGCGAGGAGGGTGTTGAAACCGCGTTGGCGGCGGTGGTGCAGGGAGATGATGAGCTGCTGGGAGAAGCTGCTGATCTGATTTTTCATCTTACCGTGGTGTTGCGGGCAAGAGGATTGGGGCTGGGTGAAGTGGTCAAGGTATTGGCTGATCGACACCATGCCGAACAACGAGAGTAGGCCATCAGCCGCGCTCTGCCGGCGAGATCGGGCGGTAGTGACGAAATGCGCACTGCTCGTGGGGACCTCCTGAGTGCAGCTTCGCAGGACTTCAGCAATGCGCCGCATGCTCGGGCTCGTGCTGACATCCGTTAGCGAGGCAGTGGCAGGGGCCGGACGCCGTTATTGGTGAATGCAGCCACTCACCGTGCATTGCAGGCAACGCCGCCCGTCGACGCGATGGTCTGTCCCGGTTTGAGTGGTGCGAGCCGGGCCTGCTGCATGCCCTTTGTCCACCATTGCCAATGATCGCCCACGTAGCGCGCGCCGTCCGCCGAGATGGCAACATGCAGGCGATGAGTGTGGCGGTCGAGGGTCAGCACGGTGGTATCGGTGTCGGGGTAGACGGCTTGCACGATGCGGCCGTCATCACAGGTATAGATATGAGTCAGCGCGTGTGCCGCAGTGTTCGGGGCAGGCGGCTGGCAGCCGAGGGTGAGCAGGGCGGGGGCGACCAATAGCGCGCTTCGTAACCTCATGTGCGAGCTCCGTTGCGTTCGAGTTTTCGGTAGTGCGGCTCGGGACGCGTGCGGCCAAGGCCGACCAATGGTGCGTTTCCGGGTGGCGCGGCACCAGTCTGTTCAGGGCGTAGCCGTGGCCGCCGTTGTCGCGGGTGCCACCGGTTGAAACGGAACGACTGCGCCGGGCTTGACTCCCTTGCGCCACAATGTCAGCTGGTTCCCGATACCGGTGCCGATGTCGATCTGCGGTTCGGATGGCGTGAGCCTGTCCCGGGTTTCCCATGCGGCAATGTCGGCATTGGCCTGCTGGAACGCGGTGATGAAGTTGTCGGTGTGGTTCAGCGCGTCCACCAACCATGCCTTGCCGAAATAGGTGATGTCCGAATCGCTGCCGCAGCCAAATGAGCTGCGATCGCTGCGCGCGGAGGTAAGTACCAGTGTGCCTGCGCCACGCAAGGGCGGTACAAAGCCGCCGGAGTAGCAAGCGTTCACGACGACGACTTTCCACTTGAAGGCGCGCTTGCTCAGCATGCCGGCAAGGTCGGCGGCACCGATCTGGTCCAGCGGTAGTGGATCCATGTCAACCAGCAGATTGTGGTCCTCGTCGCCATGCGTGGTGATGTACAGCAGCAGGATGTCCTGCTCGGGCTGCATCACCCTGGCCAGACCGTCGAGCGTAGCTTCCAGATTGCTCCAGCTGGCAAGTGGATGGATGGACAGGCTGGCCGGATTGTTTTCCAGCATCACGCTGTGGGTGGTGGCGCCGAAACGTTGTGTATTCCACTTCGTTGCGAAATACGTCTTCAGCGCCGTCGCCGGCAAGTGCCAGGAGGTAGAGATTGGGAGTGCCGGAGACGCGCGGCGTGAGTCTGGCCAATGCATCACGTACCATCTTCGGCTGTGCATACAGCACTTGTTCGGGTGATGGTCCACCACGTGGCCACTCACTGCCGGTGTCAGCAGTCGCGTTGCCGTCTGCGGGTGATGCTGCGGCCGGTTCGTTGCCCGGCGGGAACGTGCCACTGTGGGTCGTTACGACGGTGTCACCGCTGGCATGTCGGAATGCCATGCTGCCAACCGCCAGAGTCAGCAGCACCCCGGTGGTCAACGCGAGCAGGACAAGCAGAATGCTGCGCATCGTGTGCGGCCTTACGGGATGATGGCGTTGAAATCACGGAAGAACGGGTGCCGCGGTGCTATTGGCAACGGTAACGGCTCGCGCACCAACCACGCGGTTTGCCACCCGGCCGCAGTGGCAGCATCGAGTTCCTCAGCAATATCGGACAAGAACAGGATGTGCTCTGGCTTCTCATTGATGGCTTTGGA
>CAJDTO010000104.1_pt1 | contig 14540 bp, 12 predicted proteins | sample 7389821 | NCBI WGS metagenome assembly CAJDTO01 (sample SAMEA7055651, study PRJEB34461) | soil metagenome | biome: terrestrial ecosystem; feature: Peninsula; material: soil | place: Antarctica | collected 2016
TGCAGAGCCTGCAGCGCATGCGCGAAGCGTTGGTGGCGTGCGAAATCATCGGCCCGAAATCCAATATCGGTTTTCTCGAACGGCTGATGCGCCATCCCGCGGTGATCGAAGGACGCATCGACACCAGCTACCTCGACCGCCACCTGGACGAGTTCGTCATCGGCGACGCGGCCCCCACTGACATGGCCTTGTTCGCTGCAGCCACGGCAGCACTGCTGCACGATGAACAACACGCACCGACCCAGGGCGGTGATCCAAACTCACCATGGTCGCAAACCGACGCATGGCGCATCGGCCGCGCCGGCAAGCGCATCGTGGCCTTGGCGCTCAACGGAAAACGCTACGAACTGGAAGCGTTTGGCGGCGGCGGCAACTACGAGCTGAAGCATGACGAGGCGCGCTGCGAAGTACGCGGCGCCTTGCTCGACAACAACAGTCTCAGCGCACGCTTTGACGGCGAAGCGCGACGCATTCCGCTGCGCGTCGACGCCGCGCACGTACTTCTGCACGACGTCAATGGCCAGCGCTACAGCTTGTCGCGTGCGGCCGCTTTCGTCTGGGAAACCACCGACACCGCGGGCGGCAATCAGGTCATCGCGCCCATGCCCGGCCGCATCGTGTTGGTGAAGGCCAAGGTTGGCGAAACGGTGGAGCAAGGGCAGGATTTGCTGGTAATGGAGGCGATGAAAATGGAGCTGGCACTGAAAGCGCCGCGCGCCGGTACGATTGCAAGCATCAACGCCACCGCGGGCGAGTTTGTCGAAGCCGATGCCATATTGGTGCGCTTTGCCAACTGACATGCCAGTAACTCATGGACAAGGACACGCGCGGCGCTGCCACTACTTCGTGGGGCGGGCACTGCCCGCCGGCTCTCCGATGCCCGTTGATTATCCGGGCCAGACGCAGCGGGCAATGCCCTCCCTACAACCCCTTGCGCCGCAACGCGGAACCATTGCCCACGCAGCGCATTCACACGTGAGCACAAGGGGGATGACATGACTTCTTCCGACTCCGTCCGCATTGTCGAAGTCAGCGCTCGTGATGGCTTGCAGAACGAAAAGACCCTGCTGCCGGCACGCTTGAAAATCGAGCTGATTGATCGCTTGTCAGCGACCGGCCTGACCACGATCGAAGCCACCAGTTTTGTCAGCCCGAAGTGGGTACCGCAACTGGCGGACGCTGCTGAAGTGTTTGCGGGCATTCGCAAGGCACCGGGCGTCAGCTACCCAGTGCTGGTACCGAATCTGCACGGCTACCAACGTGCGCGCGAAGTCGGCGCCACCGAGATCGCGGTGTTCACCGCCGCCTCCGAAGCATTCAACCGCAAGAACATCAACGCGTCGGTAGACGAATCCATCGAGCGCTTCATCCCCGTTATGGAGCAGGCGCAGACCGACGGTGTGCAAGTGCGTGGCTACATTTCCACCGTGCTTGGTTGCCCGTATCAGGGCGACGTCCCGGTGCGCGACGTGGTGCACGTCGCGCAACGCCTGTACACGCTCGGCTGCCACGAGGTTTCCCTGGGTGACACCATCGGCATCGGCACCGCGGCCAAGGCGCGGGCGATGTTGCGGGCGGTAGCCCATGAAGTACCGATGGCCGCGCTGGCAGTGCACTTCCACGATACCTACGGTCAGGCGCTGGCGAATATTCTGGCGTGTCTGGAAGAAGGCGTGCGCGTGGTCGACAGCTCGGTATCCGGCACCGGTGGTTGCCCGTACGCGAAAGGTGCCACCGGCAACGTCGCCAGCGAAGACGTGGTGTACATGCTGCACGGCATGGGCATGCCGACCGGCATCGATCTGGACCAGCTCATCGCCACCGGTGCGTGGCTGGCGCAGCAGTTGCACAAGGACACCGCCAGCCGGGTCACGCGCGCCCGCACCGCGCCTGCTTGAGCAGCTCGCTGGACGACCCGCGTCGTCGCTATCATCGGCACTTCGGCCGACGGGGATGACGGAATGCGCACAAGCCTGAAAACGTGGTGGCAGAGCGCAGCAATTCTGTTGCTTTTGCTGTGCTCTGTGCCGGATGTTGCCGCCACGTCAGGCGGTGACTGGTTGCTATTGCCCGACCGCGTGTGGACCGGTGACAGCGACACTGCACATACCGGCTGGGCGGTGCTGGTGCACGATGGTTTGATCGCCGCCGTGGGGCCGGCCGGCTCGATCAAGGCCCCGGCCGACACCCACCGCGTCGAGTTGCCCGGCACCACGTTGACACCCGGTCTGATCGACCTGCACTCGCATCTGTTTCTGCATCCATACAACGAGACACTGTGGAACGATCAGGTGCTGACCGAGCCGCAGGACTACCGCACACTTGCAGCGGCCGCGCATGCCAAGGCCACCTTGCTCGCCGGCTTCACCACGTTGCGCGACCTCGGCACGGAAGGCGCCGGTTACGCCGACGTGTCGGTCAAGCGTGCGATCGACGAAGGCTTGATTCCTGGTCCGCGCCTGTTCGTGGCGACGCGAGCCATCGTCGCCACCGCCAGCTACGGTCCCGGCCCACGCGGCTTTCGTCCCGACCTCGATCTGCCCGGCGGCGCACAGGAAGTCAGTGGTGTCGACGCGGGGATGGCCGCGGTGCGCGAGCAGGCCGCACGCGGTGCCGACTGGATCAAGATCTACGGCGATTACCGCGTGGGCCCGGACGGTACTACGGTGCCTACATTCACCCCGGCCGAACTGAAGGCGCTGGTCGCTACCGCGCACCAGATCGGCCGTCCGGTCGCCGTGCACGCTGCCAGCGATGCCGGGGTGCGCATGGCAGTGGAAGCCGGCGTGGACAGTGTCGAACACGGGTACGGCGCCAGCGCGACAACGTTCAAACTGATGCAGCAGCACGGCACCGCGTACGAGCCCACGCTCACTGCAGTCGAAGCCACCGCCGAGTATTTTCAGCACTACGTGCCCGGCATGAGCGCACCGACCGACCGCATGCGGGAGGCCGAACGCGCGTTTCGCACCGCGTTGCAACTCGGTGTCACCATCGGCAACGGCAGTGACGTCGGGGTGTTCGCGCACGGCGAGAACTGGCGTGAACCGGCCGCGATGGTGGCCGCTGGCATGACCGCATCGCAGGCGCTGCACGCTGCCACCGACGTGGCGGCGAAGATCCTGCGCCAGTCAACGCACTTCGGTCGCGTTGCGACCGGCCTGAACGCCGATCTGGTCGCGTTTGCCGGCGATCCGAGCACGCACATCGACGATCTGCGTCACCCCACATTCGTGATGAAGGCCGGCATCACCTACCTGACACCAGCCACGACACCATGACCAACACTTTTCTGATTCGTTCGATCCAGGCTGCCGACAACCGGGTGATGGCCGCGATCATTCGCGCCGTCATGCCCGAGTTCGGTGCCGGTGGCCTCGGCTTTGCGATGCATGACGCCGAAGTGGACACGATGTACGAGGCCTACGCGCAACCGCGCTGTCGGTATTTCGTGCTCGAACAAGGCGGTGTGGTCTCGGGTGGCGGTGGCGTCGCACCCCTGGAGAACGCCGCGCCGGAGGTGTGCGAACTGCGCAAGATGTACTTCCTGCCCGAAGCGCGTGGCCTGGGCGCGGGGACGGCGATGATGCAGCGCTGTCTCGATGCAGCGCGTGCATACGGTTTTGCCCGCTGTTACCTGGAGACACTGACCGGCATGGATGCGGCGCAAGCCTTGTACAAACGCAGCGGATTCACCGCGCTCGGGACGCCCATGGGCGGTACCGGTCATTTCAGCTGCGACCGCTTCTTCATCCGCGATCTGTGAGCCGACGCTCCGGCAAAGTACGAGCGTTGACGTCTTAGCCTGGATTGCCGAGCTCGCCGGGTTCGCCGGGTTCGCCTGCTGGATCCTCGATTACCTGTGGGCGTTGGTGCCAACGCAGTCGCCAAAACCACCATCAGTGCGCAGCAAATCACCCCGCCACTCGCTTGCGTGTGAATGAGATGGTTTCTCCTGGGACAGCGCAAGTCGGGGGAACGATGTGCTCCAACCATCCCGGGCGGCTACCTCAGTCTGCCGCCCGACGGCACGTTTTTCCCTTGCTCAAATGCGTCTGCACCAACCACATTGGTGTCGGAATGTCCCCATGCAACACTCCGACACCAAGGGCGGCGCAAGCATCAATTGGAAAGAATGATGCTGGTGATGATGCCGGTGGCAATGGCGACCAGCAGGAACTCATTGTTGTCACTGCGCACCCAACGATAGCCACGCGGCGGTTCACGCAAACGGCGCGCGCGCCAATCAGTGACGTAGTAGCGGCTTTCGCGATACTGCACAGGCAGATAACCGCCGCGCTTGTACCAACCCTCATGCCGGCCGTGGTCATGCACCACGTAGTAGCGGCCGCCGTTGTCACGCAGGCCACGGTCGTCACGCACATATCGGCTGCGGTCGTACTGATACCGATCACTGCGGTCGTCACGGTGGCCCCGATCGTCCTGATAGTCGCGACGATCGCCTTTGTCATGCTTGTCGTATTTGCCATGCTTGTCGTGCTTGCCATGGTCATTCTGCTGGTTCTGGTTTTGCTGGCCACCCTGACCACGCCCCTGCGGTGGATCGGCCATGGCGGCCGTGGCGACGAACAACAAACCGCTCGCGAAAACGATCAGATACTTTTTCATGGCGTAACTCCTGGATGGAAAGTGCACGTCGGCGGCCGCCCGTACCACTGTATTCTCCGCAGAACCAAGCCTACCAATTGTTCCTGAACGCACGCGCCCCACCGCCACCCCAAGCTGAACCTCGCACCAGGCGACCAATCGGAACGGGCCGAGCACGGCGCTGATTTGGTCAGTTAATATGGTGGTTTTCCTCCACACGGACACGCCATGCAACTCAACCAGGTCAAGGCCATCATCACCGGCGGCGCCTCCGGCCTCGGCCACGCCGTGGCACAACTGTTGGTGGCCAACGGCGGCAAGGTGGCGCTGTTCGACGTCAACGATGAAAAAGGCACGGCTGCAGTGACCGAGCTGGGCGCTGCGGCACATTTCTTTCGCACCGACGTCACCTCCGAAGATGGCGTGGCCACCAACGTCGCCGCCGCGCACAGCATCATGGGCGGCTTGAACATGGTGATGAACTGCGCCGGCATCCTCGGTGCCGGCCGCGTGCTGGGCAAACAGGGTCCGATGCCGCTCGCCACTTTCACCGGCACGGTCACGGTCAACCTGATCGGCAGCTTCAACGTGGCCAAGGCCTCTGCCGCGTTGATGCAAGCTAACGAGCCTGACGAAGACGGCGAACGCGGCGTGATCATCAACACCGCCAGCGTGGCCGCGTACGAAGGCCAGATTGGTCAGGCCGCCTATTCCGCCTCCAAGGGCGGCATCGTCGGCATGACCTTGCCGATGGCACGGGAGTTGGCGCGCTTCGGCATCCGTGTCGCCACTATTGCCCCGGGTATCTTCTGGACGCCGATGGTCGACAGCATGTCGCCGGAAGTGCAAGCGTCACTCGGCGCATCCATTCCGTTTCCGTCGCGGTTGGGGAGACCCGAAGAATTCGCCAACACGGTCGCTTTCATTCTCGGCAATCGCTATATCAACGGCGAAACGATTCGCCTCGATGGTGCAGTGCGCCTGCAGCCCAAGTGATCCCTGCCCAGACCTCATCGTCATTCGCGCACAGGCCGGAAGAGCTGTTCAACCGGGGATGACACGACGGCACCGTGTATCAGGTACGCGACGTCGAGCGCAGCTCGCCCAGCGCGCGGGGCGGCAACGTCACGTTTCGCTTCACGCTGTACACCATCCCGGGCGGGCGCAAATACGACCTCAGCCTGCGCGCCGAGGACGAGCTGAAGGAGATGGATCTGGTACGCCGCGCGGCGAACTTCTCATACAAGGATGGCGACATGTTTGTCTTCATGGACGCCGAGGATTACACGCAGTATCCCTTGTCACCGGAAACCGTCGGCGACAGCGCCGGCTACATCGTGGAAGATATCGAAGGCTATTTCGTGCAACTGATCGACGACGTGCCGGTAGCACTGCAAGTGCCCAGCAGCGTATCCCTGACCGTGCTCGATACCGCCCCGGAAATGAAGGGCTCCAGCGCGACCAAGCGCAATAAGCCGGCGACATTGAACACTGGTATTGAACTGCAGGTGCCCGAATACATCAGCACTGGCGAGAAGATCTGGGTCAACACACTCACCGGAGAATTTGCCGGCCGCGCCTGACCGGATTGATTGCCCACCGCGCGCTCAGCCAGGCGCAAGTCGTGGCAGCTCGTCCAGCCATGGGCCAGAATGAGGCATGTCCGAACACTCGCCCAGCGCCAACGTCAGCCCCGATCTGCGAGATGCCAGACTGTACCTGAGTCGCGAACTGGCGGCGCTGGAATTCAACTTTCGCGTGCTGGCGATGGCACGCGACGGTACCGTGCCGCTGCTGGAACGAACGCGTTACCTGAGCATCGTCGCCAGCAATCTGGACGAGTTTTTTGAAGTACGCGTGGCGATGCTCAAGCATCACCACGCTTTCGGCTCAGCCGCGCCTGGCCCCGACGGTATGGGCTCAGGCGAATTGCTGACGCGTATCCGCGCGCGGGTGCTGGATCTGGTCAGCGAGCAATACGCCGTGTGGCGCGACGAGCTGTGCCCGCAACTGGCCAGCGAACGCGTCTACGTCGTCGACCGTACGCAATGGAACGCGGATCAGCGCAACTGGCTGCATGGCTACTTCGCACGCGAGGTATTGCCAGTACTGTCGCCACTCGGGCTGGATACTGCGCAGCCGTTTCCACGCATTCTCAACAAGACCCTGAACATCGCCGTGATGCTGCACGGGCGCGACGCTTTTGGTCACGAGAGTCATGCAGCACTGGTGCGCGCCCCACGCTCGCTGCCGCGCATCGTCCGCATACCTGCCGAAGTCGGTGGCGCCGGTGAACACTTTGTGTTTCTCGCCGAGCTGCTCCAGGCGTTTGCCCCGCAGATGTTCCCGAGCTTTCAGGTAGCCGGCACGTATCAATTTCGTGTCACGCGCAACAGCGAATTGCTGGTCGAAGAAGCCGAAGTGGAAAACCTCGCGCAGGCGCTGAGCGAAGAGTTGCCCGGGCGCGGCTACGCACGTTCCGTGCGGCTGGAAGTGAGCAGTGATTGTCCGGCAGCCATGGCCGCCTTGCTGGTGAAGAATTTCGAGCTGGAAGACACCGACGTCTACCGCTGCGCCGGCCCGGTCAACATCATCCGCGTCGGGCTGATCTACGAGTGGCTGGATCGCCCAGACCTGAAGTTTGCCTACTTCAATCCACAACTGCCGGCGGCACTGGAAAGCAAGAAGAACAAGTTTGACCTGATCGGTCAGCGTGACGTTCTGCTGCATCATCCCTACCAAAGCTTTGCCGCGGTGATCGACCTGCTGCGTCAGGCCACCACCGACCCGGGCGTGCTGGCGATCAAGCAGACGCTGTACCGCGCCGGCGAAGACACACCGCTGGTCGACCTGCTGGTGGACGCGGCAAGGCATGGCAAGGACGTGACCGTGGTCATTGAGCTGCGCGCGCGGTTCGATGAGGCAGCCAACATCCGGCTGGCCACGCGCCTGCAGGAAGCGGGCGTGCAAGTGGTGTACGGCGTAGTGGGCTTCAAGACACACGCCAAGATGCTGTTGATCGTGCGCCGCGAGCGCGGTGCGCTGCGCCGCTATGCGCACCTGTCCACCGGCAACTACCACCAAGCCAACAGCCGCGTGTACACCGACATCGGCCTGATGACTGCGGACCCGGACATCACCGAAGATTTGCACAAGGTGTTTCAACAATTGTCCGGGCTGGGGCCCATCATCCAGTTGAAGCGGCTGCTGCATTCACCATTCACGCTGTACTCCGGCATCATCTCGCGGATCGAGCGCGAGACCGCACACGCACGCGACGGCCGACCAGCGCACATCGTGGCCAAACTCAACGCCTTGAACGAACCACACGTGATCGAAGCGTTGTACCGCGCGTCACAGGCCGGGGTGGAAATCGACTTGGTCGTACGCGGCGCGTGCATTCTGCGTCCGGGACTTCCCGGCGTCAGCGAGCATATCCGCGTACGCTCCATCGTCGGCCGGTTCCTTGAACACAGTCGCGTTTACTGGTTCGCCAATGACACCGCGCCGGAGTTGTTTTGCGCCAGCGCCGACTGGATGGAACGCAACCTGCTGCGGCGTATCGAAATCGCGTTCCCCATCCTCGACCCGGCACTTGCCGCACGCGTGTTCGAAGAAGCGCTGGCCAACGCCCTGGCCGACAACACCCAGGCGTGGCTGCTCGGCAGTGACGGTCATTACGTGCGCGCACAACCAGGCAATCATCCGCCCTACAGCGCCCAACGCGACTTGCTGAAGCGCTTCAGCCGATGATGGCCACGCGTGTTTCGTCAATACTGTGCGCGCATGCCAGAATCAGTGTTTCGCCACGTTTGGAGCTGCCGCGTGAGTCCAGTTGAGCAGACACCGATTCGCGACGGCGAACTGATCGCAGCGGTCGACATTGGCTCGAACAGTTTCCACATGGTGGTGGCGCGCATGGAGCAAGGGCAGCCACGGGTGATCGATCGCCTGCGCGACACCGTACGCCTCGCTGCCGGCCTGCGTGCTGACGGCACGCTGGAATCGGCGCAGCGCACCCGCGCCCTGCATTGCCTGGCGCGCTTCGGCCAACGTATCGCCGGTCTGCCGTCACAACGCGTACGGGCAGTAGCGACAAACACCGTGCGCCAACTCGCCCACCCGGAAACCTTTCTTGCCGCTGCGGAAGCCGCGCTTGATCACCCGATTGAAATCGTCTCTGGTCGCGAGGAAGGCCGCCTGATCTTTCTCGGCGCAGCGCACGATCTGCCAGCATCGCGTGAGCCGCGTCTGGTCATCGACGTCGGCGGCGGCAGCACCGAGTTCATCATCGGTCGTGGCCTTGCGCCCCTGCACACGGAGAGCGTGCAAGCAGGTTGCATCGCGTCCAGGATGCTTACGGATCATCCGGCACCGCCAAATCCATCGGTGCGGTCGTGCAAGAGTTGAAGTTTTCCGACGACGGCATTACTGCCGCAGCGCTGGCCGCGCTGCGCGACGAGCTGATTCATCAAGGTCAGATCAGCGCACTCAAACTACCCGGGATGATGAAAGACCGCGCGCCGGTGCTCGCCGGCGGAGTCGTGATTTTCGAGGCCGCGTTTGCTGCACTGGGCATCGAGCGGCTGCAGGTGTGCGAAAGCTCGATGCGTGAAGGCTTGCTTTGGGATCTGCTTGGCCGCGCCGGCGGCAGCGACCCGCGTACCGCGAGCGTGGACGCACTGGCTACGCGCTACGCCGTAGATCGCGCGCAGGCGCGCCGCGTCGAAGCAACCGCGCTGATGTTGTTTGATCAGGTCGCCACATCGTGGAAACTCGGCCCTGACGCTCGCGAGTGGTTGTCATGGGCTGCTCGCGTGCATGAGATCGGCCTGGCCATCGCGCACAGCCAGCATCAACATCACGGCGCATATATCCTGCGCAACGCGGATCTGGCGGGATTCTCGCGACAGGAGCAGCAACTATTGGCTGCCGTCGTCGAATCGCATCGACGCAAGCCAGACCAGGCCCTGATTGCGGCGTTGCCACAGCGCTACAGCGACCTTGCCCGCTACATCACCGCGTTGCTGCGCCTGGCCGTTCTGTTCCGCCGCGCGCGACGCGCCGAATCCCTGCCGCCGATGTCACTGCACGCGACGCGTCGCCGCCTGCGCCTCAGCCTGCCGGCGGCGTGGTCGAAGCAGCATCCACTCAGCGACGCTGATCTGCAGCAGGAACATGCGCCGATGGCCGAGTTGGGACTGAAGCTGGAATTGTCGAGCGCAGCGACACCATGACAACCCAGAGCCACGCGTTTGCCAAACGGCTCAGGAACGCTCGCGTATCATGGCTAAAACACGCTATCGGCCGCACATCCATGCTCAAATCTCTGCTCATCACAGTACTCTTGTCGTTGCCGTTCGGTCTCGCCGCGCAGTCCACAAAAACCGTACCAACCGCCGGGGCTCCCGCGCCTCAAGTAGTGTTGACCACCTCACAAGGCGACATCACGCTGGAGTTGTACCCGGACAAAGCACCGAAGAGCGTCGCCAACTTCCTGCAGTACGTGCACGACGGCTTCTACGACGGCACCGTCCTGCATCGTGCAATCCCCGGTTATCTGGTTCAAGGCGGTTTGTATACGCGCGACTTGCAACCCCGGCGCACGCGCTCGGCAGTGCCCAGCGAGGCGGACAACGGACTGTCCAACCTGCGCGGCACCGTAGCGGTTGCACGTGGCGCAGACCCGAATTCGGGCACCGCACAATTCTTCATCAACCTGGTCGACAACCGCCGACTGGACTTTGTCGGCAACCAGAGCGGCCTCACTTGGGGCTACACCGTATTCGGCAAAATCACCAAAGGCATGGACGTGGTCGACAAGATTGCCGCGCTGCCGACCCATGCGCTCGGTCCGTTTGTTGGTGACGTCCCTGATCCATTGGTGGTCATCACGCATGCCGGCGTTGTCGGTGAAAGCCCGCCGGCAGAGGCCGGCAGTGCCCCCGCCACGGCGGCATCAACACTCAAAACCAAGCCTGCCAAGAAAGCCGCAGCCAGCACCAGCAAAACCCACAAGGGCCTGTGACGGCGCATGAGCACCCTGTTCATCGCCGACCTGCACCTGGATCCGAGCCGGCCGCACATCACTGCCTTGTTCGAGCGCTACCTTGCCAGCGATGAAGTGCGCCACGCCGACGCGCTGTACATCCTCGGCGATCTGGTGGAAGCATGGATCGGGGATGATGACGACGCTGAACTGCCGCAACGCATCGCGCAAGCCACGCGCGCGGTACGCGACGCCGGCGTGCCGGTGTACTTCATCGTCGGCAACCGCGACTTTCTGCTCGGCGAAACTTTCGCCGCGCGTGCTGGCTTCATCCTGCTGGACGATGGCACCGTCCATCGCATCGCCGGCCAACCGACGCTGTTGATGCACGGTGACGTGCTGTGCACTGACGACGTCGCGTATCAAGCCGTGCGCGCGCAAGTGCGCGCCACACCGTGGAAACAGCAAATCCTGTCCATGCCGCTGGAAGCTCGTCGCGCGTTTGCCGCCAAGGCACGCGCAGACAGCAAAGCACATACCGGCAGCACGATGGAAAGCATCATGGACGTCAACGCCGAGGCGGTGAGGACCGCAATGCGCAACGCACACGTCACTCGACTGATTCATGGCCACACGCACCGACCGGCGGTGCACGCGTTCGAATTGGACACCAAACCGGCAGAGCGGATCGTGCTCGGAGATTGGTACGAGCACGGCTCGGTGTTGCGCGTGGATGCTGTCGGGGTCGAGCTTCGCGGGATGGCGGCGGGCTGAAGCGGTGCATGGCTGTCTGACCTTGCCCCGGAGAAACGTATCCCTTGCCGTGTGATTCAATCCACGCGAAGAGGGACGGATGGGCGGAGGCAACACATAAGCCCCTGGATCCAGGGGCTTATTTGTGTATATGGCGGAGAGAGAGGGATTCGAACCCTCGATAAGGCTATAAACCCTATACTCCCTTAGCAGGGGAGCCCCTTCAGCCACTCGGGCATCTCTCCGGGGTTTGTTTCCGCATTGCTACGGAGCCGGCAAGGATACTGACCGGCGTGGGTGACGTAAAGTGTGGCTGCTCGATCAGTCGCCAGCTGGCTCGTCAACGGGTTCAGCTTGCGTGCCGCCTTCTTGCTCAGCTTTTATGCGCAGGTAAATTTCTTCGCGATGCACCGCAACAGTTTTAGGTGCATTGATACCTATGCGCACTTGGTTACCTTTCACGCCCAGAACGGTAACGGTCACCTCGTCGCCGATCATCAGGGTCTCACCGACCCTGCGCGTCAGAATCAACATGATTGCCACTCCACAATGCTGTAGGTCACAGGCCTGCCGTTGACTGAGACCTCACCCCTGAGTCTCCCGGTCACCGATAGTTCGTCACGACCCGCCAGTGCCTGGTGCCTGGGCCCGCTGGCGTACAGCCAAAACACTCCTAAAGCGTCCTGACTGGCGACGTGGCGTTTTCGCGACGTCAACACGCACATGATACTAACTGAGCGCAATTACTGCACGCATTTTGCACCAGACAAGCACTATTTCCTTTGGAAAATTATCCGCACTGCGCGGCGACCCACATCGGCAGTTCGGCCAGCAGCGCGGGCAATTGCGCTGCGTCCACGCCGCCACCTTGCGCCATGTCAGCTCGACCGCCACCTTTGCCATCAATCTGCCGGGCAATGTGTGCCACGACATCGCCCGCCTTGAGCCGTCCAAGCGCGCTGCCGTGTACACCAGCCACCAAAGCCACACGACCATCCACAGCACCTGCCAACACAATGACGCAGTCGCCGAGTTGCTGCTTCAACTGATCGACGCTGTCACGCAAGGATTTAGCGTCCAGCCCCTCCAGCCGCGCGGCAACCACCTTGATGCCCGCCACGTCGGCAGCCTGAGCCGCAAGCTCGGCAGTGGCTGATCCTGCCGCCTTGCTGCGCAAGGAATCCAGTTCGCGCTCAAGTTTCTTCTGGTGCTCCAGCAACTGATGCAATTTCCCCACGACCTCGTCGCCATTGCTGGACAACAACTGCGACAGTTCGCCGAGACGGCGTTCTTCGGCATCGACATAAGCCAGCGCACCCTCGCCAGTAACCGCCTCGATGCGTCGCACGCCAGAGGCCACGCCTGCTTCGCTGACGATCTTGAACAAGCCGATATCGCCAGTGTGTTGCACATGCGTGCCACCGCACAACTCGGTGGAAAAATCCCCCATGCGCAACACGCGCACCACGTCACCGTACTTTTCACCAAACAGCGCCATCGCCCCAGTGCCGATGGCATCGTCGTAGGCCATCTGATCAATCCGGGCGTGCGCATTGCGACGCACCTGGACATTGACCATGGCCTCGACCTGCGCCAGTTCATCGTGGCTCACCGGTTGGAAATGCGCAAAGTCGAAGCGCAAACGCTCCGGTGCGACTAGTGAGCCCTTTTGCGTGACATGCGTGCCGAGCACCTTGCGCAGCGCGGCATGCAGCAAGTGGGTGGCCGAATGATTGAGCACAATCGACTGACGGCGCTGCTCGTCCACCTGCGCATCCAGCAGATCGCCGGTGCACAACGGTTGCTCGCCATGCCAGACGCCGGCGTGGCCGAAGAACACCCCGCCCATCTTCAGCGTGTCGCCGACTTCGAACCGACCGGCAGGATTGAGCAGCTCACCGGTATCGCCAACCTGACCGCCGGATTCGGCGTAGAACGGCGTACGATCAAGGATCAACAAACCCTGCTCGCCGTCGCCAAGCTGCTCCACCCGGCGTCCATCGCGTACCAGCCCGAGCACCTTGCTCGACGAGCTGCGCAGCGTTTCATAGCCAAGAAACAGTGTGGGTTGCAACTGGCTGGCCAGCTCCGCGGGCATCAAGCCCTTGGCAGTGAAGCGCCCCGCGGCACGAGCACGCGCACGTTGCTCACCCATGGCCCGCTCGAAGCCGGCCATGTCCACTTCCAGCCCGCGCTCACGCGCGATATCAGCGGTAAGGTCGACGGGAAATCCGTAGGTGTCATAGAGGCGGAACGCATCGGCGCCGGCGATCGTCTTGCCAGGTTTCTGCGTAACCTCGTCAAACACGCGCATGCCGTGTTCCAGCGTTTCGCCGAAGCGACGCTCCTCGGCGCGCAAGGCGTCCTCGACAAACGCCTGCTTGGCCGCCAGTTCCGGATAGGCCACGCCCATTTCCGCCACCAGCGGCTGCACCATCTTCCAGAAGAAATCACCGCGCACGCCGAGCATCCAGCCGTGTCGCAGTGCGCGGCGGATGATCCGCCGCAGCACGTAGCCACGGCCTTCGTTGGACGGCAACACGCCATCGACAATCAGGAACGCACACGCACGAATATGATCAGCGATCACGCGCAGCGACTTGTTCCCAAGATCCACCGTGGCGGTGAACTCGCCGGCGGCGCGAATGAGATGCACAAAGAGATCGATCTCGTAATTGGAATGCACATGCTGCAGCACAGCGGCCAACCGTTCCAGCCCCATACCGGTATCCACACACGGCGCCGGCAGCGGGCTCAGCGTGCCATCCGGCGCGCGGTCAAACTGCATGAACACGAGATTCCATATCTCGACGTAGCGATCACCATCTTCGTCGGCGGAACCGGGCGGACCGCCGGCAATATCCGCACCATGGTCGTAGAAGATTTCCGTACACGGGCCACATGGACCGGTATCGGCCATCTGCCAGAAATTGTCCGACGCGTATGGCGCACCCTTGTTGTCACCAATGCGCACGATGCGCTCGGCGGGTATGCCGATTTCGTCGTGCCAGATGCCCCAAGCCTCGTCATCATCGGCATAGACAGTGACCCACAGCCGGTCTGCCGACAACTTGAACACGCCGGTGAGCAGCTCCCATGCATACGCAATCGCGTCATGCTTGAAGTAGTCACCAAACGACCAATTGCCGAGCATCTCGAAAAACGTGTGATGCCGCGCCGTGTAGCCCAC
>CAJDTO010000103.1_pt1 | contig 14102 bp, 15 predicted proteins | sample 7389821 | NCBI WGS metagenome assembly CAJDTO01 (sample SAMEA7055651, study PRJEB34461) | soil metagenome | biome: terrestrial ecosystem; feature: Peninsula; material: soil | place: Antarctica | collected 2016
GCGAGCGGTCCACTGGGAGACCTCGATGCACTTCATGCAAGCACTGCAACAAGCGTGGACCGGCAACGACTCGCTGGTGTGCGTCGGCCTTGACCCCACGCCGGCAAGATTTCCGCCGCACCTGCACGACGCCGACGACGCGGTGTTCACTTTCTGCGCCGCCATTGTCGACGCCACCGCCGATCTGGTCTGTGCGTACAAGCCGCAAATTGCGCACTTCGCTGCGCTGCGTGCCGAAGACACGTTGCAGCGGCTGATCGCGTATATCCACGACCGCTACCCCGGTGTACCGGTCATTCTTGACGCCAAGCGCGGCGATATCGGCAGTACCGCGCAGCACTACGTCAGCGAAGCGTTTGATCGTTACCAGGCCGATGCCGTCACGGTGAATCCATATCTTGGTCGCGACTCGGTGCAACCATTTCTGGATCGCGCCGACCGGGGCGTGATCATTCTCTGCCACACCTCCAACGCCGGTGCGGCCGATTTGCAGGATCTGTTGGTGCACGATACGGACGGGGCGCCGTTGCCGCTGTATCAACACCTGGCGCGGGCCATCGCGCGCGACTGGAACGCCAACGGCAACTGCGTGCTGGTGACCGGTGCCACCTGGCCGGCACAACTGGGCGAAGTGCGCGCACTGGTCGGTGACATGCCGTTGCTGGTACCGGGGATCGGCGCCCAGGGTGGTGACGTGGAAGCGGTAGTGCACCAAGGCCGCACGTCAGCAGGCAACGGGTTGCTGGTCAGTTCATCACGAGCCATCTTGTACGCAAGCGCAGAGGCCGACTTTGCGCAGGCCGCGCGTAGCGCAACCTCGACACTGCGCGACACCATCAATCGCTTTCGCCACGCCTGACCGGTCCCGGCCCGCAGTCAGGACATGGCTTCAGCCGATTTCGCGGCCTGCAAGGTCTTGGACTTCAAGTCCATCGCGTCGGCAGCATCCAGCAGCGCGCGTGCAAAGCTGCGCACTTCGCCCGGCCGCAGTGCGTACCAGTTGCCCTTCTTGGTTGTGCCGGCCACATCACTGCCCGATCGGTGCAGGTAATGCGGACGAAAAATCACCATGCCGGTGAGCGACTCTGAGCTGATGTCCGCAGAAACAATCTGCATGTGTGTTTCGCTTTCTTTCTTCACAACCAACCTCCCGGCGGACATCCGCCGTGTACAGCCTACGCCCCTGCTGGTTCAGCGATTGTTGCGACAGGTCATGCGAACCGCGAACACGTATCAAGTCGCACGGGTCAGCACAGCCCCGTGTATGTGCGCGGCTGGCGTAACGCGGGCAAGCTCAGTCCTGGCTGCAACACACTGACGACCGTGGCAGCTTTGTCCATGCGCGGCGACGCTGCACGCTGCAGGCAAGTACCGAGCTGCAACGACGGGCGCGATGCCGCTGGCGCCTGCCGCGTCAAGCGACCACATTGACCCCTTTCCAGAACGCGACGCGATCGGTGATCTGCGTAGCCGCCGCTTGCGGCTGCGGGTAATACCACGCAGCCTGTGCATTCACTGCGCCAGCAACCACGACGTCGTAGTAGCTGGCGGTACCTTTCCACGGACACACGCTGTGCTGGTCGCTATCGCGGAAGTATTCGCGATGCAACGATGCAGCGGGAAAATAATGGTTGCCTTCGACGACTACAGTGTCATCGCTGTCGGCGAGCACGACGTCTTTCCAAACGGCTTTCATCAACTGTCCACCACGTTCTCATCGGGAAACAGCACGTCGGTGTAACCGAACTTGCTGAAGTCGGTGATCCGCGAGGGATACAGCCGGCCGATCAAATGGTCGCACTCGTGCTGGACCACGCGCGCATGAAAGCCCTCGGCGGTACGCTCGATCGGCACACCGTGCGGATCGATGCCGTCGTAACGGATCAAGCTGTAGCGGCTGACGCTGCCACGCAGACCAGGCACGGACAGACAGCCTTCCCAACCATCTTCCATGTCCTTGGACAGTGGCGTGATCGTGGGATTCAGCAACACCGTGCGCGGCACGGATGCCGCATCCGGATAGCGCTCGTTGCTGTCAAAACCGAAGATCACCAGTTGCAGGTCGACACCAATCTGCGGCGCCGCCAGACCCACCCCGTCGGCCACTTCCATCGTCGCAAACATGTCGGCAATCAACGTGTCCAGCTCCGTACTGTCGAGCATGGCTTTGGGCACCCGTGGCGCAATGCGCAACAGTCGGGGGTCACCCATCTGCAGAATCTCACGGATCATCACCACCTCATCAACTGTGCTCGAGCAATAGCCTTATTGCGGTCGCCACCATGTGAATGCAAGGTCGCGGAGGCAGACGCACACCGACCCGTGGCAAAGCCCGCACCGGCAGCGTGAAGGCGCTCCGTGCCAGACCCATGATGCCGCAGCGTGAGGAGAGATGCATGACGAAATCCCACGTGACGAGGATTCCGGCGGTGTACCCGCCGGGTCGGGAACAGTCCGCGTCGCGTCCATCTACACTTCGTGATGAATGGCCTCGGCGCGCGCCGCGCGTGGCAATCCATCAGCGCGGCCAGCACGGCGTGGTGTCAGCTCTACCAAGTACATCGCTGCAAGCACCAAGCCACCACCGGCCAGCATGCGCCAAGTCAAAAGATCGCCGCCAAACACCACGGCAAACGCGGCGGCAAATACCGGCTCGGTGGTCATCACGATCGCCGCGCGTGTAGCTGGCATGTGGGCCTGCGCCCAAGTCTGCATCAGCATCGCCCCAGCGCCGGCAATCAGCGCCATGTACAACACCGCAAGCCACGCGCTGCGATCGGGCGGCAATATCGGGCCATGCGGCGCGGTGGCGAGCAGACACACCACGGCGATGGCCACCATCTGCAGGGCCGACAAGCCAAGCGCTTCACCCGGCCGCGACCACTGGCCCAGACCGACAATGTGCAACGCGTACACGGCCGCCGACGCCAGCGTCAGCCACACGCCCAGATCCACCGCCACGCCGTTGAGCGACAACAACCCCAATCCGACAGTCGCCAGTGCCACCGCCAACCACACCACCGCGCGCATGCGCTGACGCAACAGCACGGTCGCCAGGATCGGCGTAAACACCACATACATGCCGGTGACAAAGCCACTGACGCTGGGTGCGATCAACGCCAAGCCCCACGTTTGCAGCAACTGGCCAATACCATAAAGACCGCCCAGCGCCAGACCCTGCATCATTTGCACGCGTCCCAGCCGCAACACCGGTCGCGCAAACAACGCCAACATGACGACGGCAGCAATGCTGAAGCGCACGGCCAGAAAATCGGCGACCGACATGCGCCCCAGCACGTCCTTGATCAAGACAAACGTCGAGCCCCATACCGCGGTCATGACGATCAGGCCAAACGTGGCAAGCGTGGTGAGGCGGCGTGGCGAGGTCATGGGTTGGCGAGAATGAGTTGCCGAAAGCGGACAGTACGCCAGCGCGCGAGGCGCGTGGGCAAACACTGCAGAAAATCGATGACGCAACCCGATCAACCGCGCATGCGCGCCTCGCTGTCAGCCGTCACGTCTGCCCGTCAGTGCAGGCAGCGACTCACGGCGGGCTGCGTTCGCTGCCTGCGTGTTTCCGGCTGCGTGCATGCAGCCGCCAAAGTTGTCCGGGGATCTGCGCCAGAAAATGCACCCAGATGCCGGCCCATACCAGACCAGCCAACAGCGGCTGGCGCGCGGCCGGATCAAACTTGCGAAACCAGCGCCACATGCCGCGGTGTTTGTACCGGCTGACGAACACCGGGCGATGGGCACTTGAGCTGCCTTTGCCGTGCAGCACATGCACGTCACCTGCCAGCAACACCCGGTAGCCGGCATCGCGCACGCGCCGACACAGATCCAGATCCTCGCAGTGCAGGAAGTACCCTTCATCGAAGCCGCGCAGGCGCTCGAACACCGCGCGCGGCAGCAGCATGACCGCGCCAGACACCGCCTCCGCATCCACGACATGATCGGGCAGCGGTCCGGTGACATGGATACCGTCGCCCAGCTTGCCACGCAGGGTGTTCAGCGCGCGACGCAGCAGCGGGTCACGCCGCAGCGATGCCGGATCAGGCACGCCATCGGCGTCGCACACCACCGCGCCAAGCAACCCCGCATGCGGCTCGCTGGCGAGAATGTCGCGCAGGCGCTGGATACCGGGTTGGTCCAGCACGCAATCCGGATTGAGGACCAGGAACTGGTCACCACGTGCGTGCGCCGCCGCGCGATTCACCGCTGGGCCGAAGCCAAGATTGGCGTAGTTGTAGATCAGTCGCAAACGCGGGTCGCCATTCAACGCGCGATCCAGCGCCTGCGGCACGCCGTCGCTGGATCCATTGTCAATCAGCAGCAACTCCAGCGGCAGCGACCACGCGAGCACGGCGCGCACGCATTCGCGCAGGCTGGCACCGCTGTCGGCGGCGACCACGATGACACTGAGGTTGGGGACACTGGAGTTGAACGACGACACAGGCGTGGCCACGCTAAACCTGAAGGCTGCGACTGCGCAAGCATAGCCGAGCGTCACTCACTCGGTGGCGCTGGAATCCACTGCATCTTCGCCCAGCACATGTGGCAACGTGCACGGTGCGGCGTCCGCAGTGCGCTGCAGCCATGGTTGCTCGCGATACCAGCCGGCCAGCTGCCAGTCGCGCAAACGATGCAGGCGATCATTGCGGCGATCCCACAGCAGCACGCCGTGCGCCCGCGGCAGACGCGCCGCAAACCAGCGGCCATCCGTGCTGAAGCACGCACAAGCAGCAACGCCCTCGATGCGTCGACCGCCGGCAAACCGGTAACCGGCATCGCGATACTGCACTTGATCACCCCACGGGTCGGGCAAATCCTCCGCAGTTGCATGCCACTGCGGTACTTCCAGCGTAATGATTTCCGCTGGTGGCCCGATCGCTGAAGACATCATCCGTGCCGGCCACTCGGTCGCCACATCGACCGCTGATGCAGCCTCCCCAGCGGCGCCAGAAGGATCCAGCAAGTGCGGTGCAGCACGATCGAGCCACAGCTCCAAGCCAACAATCAGCATGTAGCCAACGAGTGCGCCAAGCAGCGCGACGCCCCATGCCAGAGCATCACCACCGAGCGCCCGCTGCAGCGCAAACAGCATGCCCGGCAACCCCCAGCGCAGACCGTTGCGCAAGCTGGTCGAATAATTATCGGCCAGCCGCAAGCCTGACAGCAGCAGCACGACCAGCGCCAACAACAACGACAAGCCGAGCCACCACGGCAACAGCGTGAGGACCAGCAACCATGTCAGCAGCGACAACGCGACATTCCACGGCGGTAGTTGCTGCAGGTTCACGACCTTGGCTCGTCAGCAGAAAAGGGAGTGCCTCAACCGCACCACACGCGTGCATTGCGAAACATGCGCATCCACGGCGAATCCTCGCCCCAGCCCTCAGGATGCCAACTCATCTGCACGCTGCGAAATACCCGTTCCGGATGCGGCATCATGATCGTCACACGGCCATCAGCAGCGGTGAAGCCGGCCAGACCGCCGGGCGAGCCGTTGGTATTCAGCGGGAAGTTTTCTGTCGGCTTGCCCCGGTTGTCGACAAAACGCACGGCGGCGGACGCCCGCGACGGGCTGCAGGCCTGCGGGAAACTCACGCGCCCTTCGCCATGCGCCACGGCCACCGGAATGTGCGAGCCGGCCATGCCCGTGAACAGGATGCTGGGTGAATCGAGCACTTCGAGCGTGACCAGGCGGGATTCGTACTGTTCCGACGCGTTGTGCAGAAACTGCGGCCAGTGCTGGGCGCCGGGAATGATCTCCTTGATCTGCGCCATCATCTGACAGCCATTGCAAACGCCCAGCGCAAACTTTGCGCCCCCAGCACGTCGCCGTAGGAAAACCCGCCACAGGCGGCAAAGCCGCGGAAATCCGCCAGCCGGTAGCGTCCGCTGATCAAGTCGGACATATGCACGTCGACCGCGTCGAAACCGGCACGCGTGAACGCTGCGGCCATCTCCACCTGACCGTTGACTCCTTGCTCGCGCAGCACCGCAAGACGCGGGCGCGTGCCACTGGCGACGAACGGCGCGGCGACATCGTCCGCCGGATCAAACGTGAGCGTGGGCGTAATGCCGGGATCGGCGTCGTCCAGCCGCCACTCCAGCTCGGCGTCGGTCGTCAGCGGGTTGTCACGCAGGCGTTGCATGGCATGACTGGTTTCACTCCAGGCGCCAAACAGCGTGCGCCAATTCCACTTGAACAAAGTGTCATTGCCGAGATACAGCCTGATCCCCAACTTTTCCTTGGGTCGGCCAATCCGGTGACTGCACTCGGTCAAACCATGTTTGTCCAACAGCGCGGTGAACGCCTCACGTTGCGCGTCCGCAACCTGCAGCACCGCGCCCAATTCCTCATTGAACAGAGCCCGCAGGGTGGCTTCGGCCCAGCCATCCAGATGGATTTCCAGGCCGCAATGGCCGGCAAACGCCATCTCCAGCAAGGTGGTGATGACGCCACCGTCGGAGCGATCGTGATACGCCAGCAGCAGGTCCGCCGCATTCGCTTCCTGCACCAGCGCGAACAAGCCCTTGAGGCGGGCCACATCTTCCAGATTCGGCGGCAGTCCGCCGGCGCGATTGAACACCTGGGTGAGCGCCGAGCTGCCCAGACGATCGCGTCCACCACCCAGATCAATCAGCCACAAATCCGACGTCCCACGATCGAGCCGAAGCTGCGGCGTCAGCGTGCGCCGCACATCGCTGACGCGCGCGAAGCCGGTCACCACCAGCGACACCGGCGACACCGTGCGTTGTTCGCGGTCGCCGTCATGCCACACGGTTTGCATGGACAGTGAGTCCTTGCCCACCGGGATGGAGATATCCAGCTCCGGGCACAGCTCAAGGCCGATCGCCTTGACCGCATCGAACAACGCCGCGTCTTCGCCCGGATGATTGACCGCAGCCATCCAGTTTGCCGACAGCCGAATGTCGCCGAGTTGCGCGATCGGCGCTGCCGCCAGGTTCGTGATCGCCTCACCCACCACCAGCCGTGCGGCATCGGCACTACCCAGCAATGCCACCGGCGCGCGCTCGGCCAGCGCCATTGCCTCGCCGGCATAGCCGGCAAAATCGTGCAACATCACCGCGCAATCGGCCACCGGCACCTGCCACGGCCCAACCATCGGGTCGCGATGATTCAAGCCACCAATCGTGCGGTCGCCGATGGTGATCAGAAAACTCTTGCTGCCGACGCCGGGCAAGCGCAGCACGCGCAGCAGCGCTTCATCCATGCCGATGCCGGCCAGGTCCGGCAGCAGATCCACGCGCGGCGGGATGCGTGTCGTGTCGCGATGCATCTTGGGTGGCTTGCCGAACAGCACATCCATCGGCAGGTCAATGACCGTCAGCTTGCGTTGCGGATCGGTCAGCACCAGCTGGCGCGCGATCGTGGCTTCGCCAACCACGGCATACGGACAGCGCTCGCGTACGCACAACGCCTCGAAGCCGGCCAGGTCATCGGCACCGATCGCCAGCACGTAACGTTCTTGCGCCTCGTTGCTCCATACCTGCATCGGCGAAAGTGACGGGTCATCGCAGGGAATCTTCGCCAGATCGATCACGCCGCCCACGCCGGCATCATTGAGCAGTTCGGGAATGGCGTTGGACAAGCCGCCGGCGCCGACATCGTGAATGCTGACAATCGGCGTCTGCTCGCCGCGCGCGCAACAGGCATCGATGACTTGCTGGCAACGTCGCTGCATCTCCGCGTTGTCGCGCTGCACCGAGGCAAAATCCAATTCGGCGCTGGACGCGCCCGCGGCCACCGAAGACGCCGCGCCGCCGCCCAGCCCGATCAGCATCGCCGGCCCGCCGAGCACAATCACGGCATTGCCGGGCTGCACCTTGTGTTTCAACACCAGGCCCGGGCGCAAATTGGCCAGCCCACCAGCCAGCATGATCGGCTTGTCGTAGCCGCGACGCAGACCCGGATCGGCGGTTTCGTGTTCGTAGCTGCGAAAATAGCCGCCCAGACACGGGCGGCCAAACTCGTTGTTGAATGCCGCCGCACCGAGCGGTCCGTCGCGCATGATCTCGAACGCGCTGGCCACGCGTGGCGGCAGCGGCCGCTCCACTTCCCACGGCTGCGGATGGCCGGGAATGCGCAAGTCGGAAACTGAAAAACCGGTCAGGCCGGCCTTCGGCTTGCCGCCACGACCGGTCGCGCCTTCGTCGCGAATCTCGCCGCCAGCTCCGGTCGCCGCGCCCGGCCACGGCGCAATACCGGTGGGGTGATTGTGCGTTTCCACCTTGATCGCAAAATCGATGCGCTCAGCGTGACCTCGCCACACATCATCGGCCGGATCGGCGAAAAAGCGCTGTCCGGCGCTGCCCTCGATCACTGCGGCATTGTCCGAATACGCGGACAAGGTATGTGCCGGCGCATGTTGGTGCGTATGCTTGATCATGCCGAACAGGGTTTGCTTCTGTTCCACGCCGTCGACCGTCCACGTGGCGTTGAACACCTTGTGCCGACAGTGCTCGGAGTTGGCCTGCGCAAACATGAACAGCTCGGCGTCCGTCGGGTCGCGACCCAGCTCGGCATAGCGCGCGGCGAGATAGTCGATCTCGTCAGCGGCCAGCGCCAGACCCAGTCGCGCATTCGCCGCAGCCAGCGCCGCGCGTGGATCAGCCCCCAGCGCGATATGCACCAGATCCCCAGGCGCACCCGCCAGAAACAGGCCTTGGGCATCCTCCAAGCGTGTCAGCACGGATTGTGTCATCGCGTCGTGCAGGGCGCTGACGATCAGTGCGTGCGCGGGTGCACCGGCACTCGGCAAACCGGACAATTGCCACGCGAGACCGCGCTCGACCCGGCGCACGTCAATCCCGGCGCCGCGCAGAATATCCGTGGCCTTGCTCGACCACGGCGAGATTGTGCCCAGGCGTGGCACCACCCACAGCGAAGCGGGCTGCGGCGGCGCATCCTTGGCCTCCAGCACGCTGAGCAGGCGCGCATGCAGCTCGCCGACGGGTGCGGCGTCGGCATCCAGCACGTAGACAAACCACGCCGCCTGCACACGCACCCCACGTTGCAACGCGTCGAGGCGCGCATTGAGGCGATCAAGGCGAAACGGTGAAAGGGCGCTTTGCCCGTCGAGTGCGATCATGCGGGAACAGCGCCATGCGACGAAAACGCCCATTCTAGCTGATGCTGCAACACGGCATCAGCGTCGACCCCGGCGCCGCAGCCACGTGAGGTGCGCGATCCGGGTTCAGCCGCCCTCGCGCAACGCCGCCAGCAGTTGTTCGGGTGTCAGGTAGCCACCTAGCACCCGCCCATCCGGGCCGATGACGCTGGGCGTGCCGGCGACGCCCAGCCGCCTCCCCAGCTCGAACTCAGCTTTCACCGGGTTGGTGCAGGTGGCGGATTGCACATGTCCGCCCATCGCGGCATCGAACGCCGCCTTGCGGTCACTGGCGCACCACACCGAAACCATTTCCGTGTAGGTGGGCGTTGGCCGCCCCGAGGTCGTGGTCAGCCCTTCGCGCGGCCAGGCCAGATACTCCACCGCAATACCCGCGGCATTGAGCGCTGTCATATGTTTGTGCAATGCCTGGCAGAAACTGCAGTTGACATCCGTGAACACGCTGATCGTGTAACGCGGATGCTTCGGTGCATAGACGATGCGCTCGGACGCCGGCACTTGTGCCAATTCATGCTTGCGGAATTTGGCCCAGGCCGCTTCCGTCACGTTCTGCTTGGCTTTCAGATCCAGCACATCACCATTGAGCATATAGCGCCCATCGGTGCTCACGTAGAGCAGTTGTCCGGACGCGATCACCTGATAGAAGCCCGGCAACGGCGCGACCTCCACCGACTCTACTTGCGCCCCGGGCGCCAACCCGGTGACCGCCGCACGCACCATCTTTTGCGCTGCGGGCGACACCGCCTGCGCCGCCACCGGCGCAAGCGCCAATGCGCTCGCGCCCGCCACCAACCAGCCCAGCTTTGCCATCTCGTACCTCGTTACATTGCAAACAGCGCGTCGTCACGACGCCAACTGTGATCATTCTGGCACAGGCCAGCCACGCATCAGAGCCACCGCATGGAAACGTCCGTACGCCGCGATGGACACCGCGGAATCGCCGGCCATACACACCCACCTTCCGGCAGTGACAGCGATCCAACGCTCGACGTGCGGCATCATCCTCGCGGATGATGCATCGCATGCAGGCGCTTGAGCCCTTCCTTGGCCACCAAGGTGTAGATCTGCGTGGTGCTCAGCGAGCTGTGACCGAGCAGCATCTGCAGTGCGCGCAAGTCGGCGCCGTGATTCAACAAATGCGTGGCAAAGGAATGGCGCAGCACGTGGGGCGAGATACGCGCGCCGTTGATGCCGGCGGTCCGGGCATGGCGTTTCACCAACGTCCAGAACATTTGCCGAGACATGCCTGTGCCGCGTTGGCTGAGAAACAACGCCGAGGGCTGCCGGCCATGCGCCAGCTGCGGGCGAGTGCTGGCCAGATAGGTGCTGACCCATTGCAGCGCGATCTCGCCTACCGGGACCAAGCGATCCTTGCCACCCTTGCCGGTGACGCGCAATACACCCTGGCGCGGATTCAGCGCGGCGAGCGGCAGGCCGACCAGCTCGGATACGCGCAAGCCACTGGCGTACATCAGCTCCAGCATGGCGCGGTCGCGCACACCCAGCACGGTGTCGACATCTGGCGCGGCCAGCAGGTTTTCAATCTCGCGTTCAGGCAAGGCCTTGGGCAGGCTGCGCGGAATCTTCGGGCGCTCGATGCGCAACGTGGGGTCGACGAAGCTCGGCTCGTCGCGCGCCACGAACGCATAGTAACGACGGAACGCTGACTGGCGGCGCGCCATCGAGCGCACCGCGCCAGCACACGCACCGTGATACGCCGAAATATCCTCGCGTCGCGCGCCGTGCAAATCCCGGCCTCGCGCCGCCAGCCAGGCAGCCAGTGCCTCCATATCGCGCCCGTAGGCTTCCAGGGTGCGCTCGGCCAGACCGTCCTCAGACCACACTCGTTCCAGAAACGCGGCAATGCTGCGCTGGTCGGCATCGGCAATACTGGCGCCACTGGATTCCTTCTTCATGCGCACGATGCTGAGCATTGCACGCACTCTACGCAAGCGACTGATGCCAACAACTTCACTGACTGCTCCCCGATCCTGCCCGCTGTGGCGCCGTCTGGCGGCGCTGGTATACGACTTGCTCGCCGTGGTGGCCATCGTGATGGTGGTGGGTTTGCTGTGCCAGTTGGCCACTGGCGGCAAGCTGGTCACGACCGGCGCACAAGTGCTTATTCCGTGGTGGTATCGCCCGCTGCAAGGTCTGGTGGTGGCGGCGTACTTCATCAGCTCGTGGCGTCACGGCGGGCAGACGCTGGGCATGCGTCCGTGGCGCATCCGCTTGACGCGCCGCGACGGTGGTACGCCGTCGTGGCCGCAAGCGCTGATCCGGGTACTGGTCGCAGCCGCACCGTTACTGCTGTTGATGCTGGCACCGCTGCTCGGGGTGCGCACGACACTGTGGGTCACGCTGCTGGTCTGGACCGGCTGGTTTGCGCCAGCCCTGGTCGACCGGCGACGGCGCACCTTGCACGATCTGCTGGCTGGCACTGAACTGCGCCGCATCGAGTCTGCCCGGTAGGGCGGGCACGGTCCGGCACTCCTGCCTCTTCGTGAATTGCATCATGCGAGACCAACGACAGGCGAACCACAGCGTGCCTCGCTGCGCACGCGCGGCCGTCGCACCGCAAAGGCCGGCGGGCAGTGCCCGCCCTACGCACTTCGATTCCGCAGCTTGCCGAACGCCACCGCAAGCGGAGACAAAAATCGTTGGCCAAGTGTCTACCGAACTGGGGCAAGCGCGTATCGTTTGGTGTTGAGGCACTGGAACCTGGTAGCCCACGCCCAGCACAACACTGGCGCGCCGCAACACCCGACCGCTTCCCTCGGCTGCAGTCGTGTTGCGCCTCACGCTGCCGCCATTTGTGCGGCGGCGCACAACACCAACTCCAAACACCGTTATCATCGGTCACTTCCGTCGCTCGCGCACTTTTCGGCCCGATGAGCTACTTCGCCCAAGCCAGCGCGAGCCTGCTCACCGATCGTCACGTACCATTCGCCCAACTGCCTGGCGCGCCGCGCTTGGCTGCCGGCTATGAGTTGATGTACCGCCTTGGCAAGGAGTACGAGAAGCCCCAGTTTGGTATTCACAGCGCCACCGCGCACGAGCATGAAATCGCCGTGATCGAGCGCGTCGCGGTGGATAATCCGTTCTGCCAACTGAAACGTTTCAAGCGCTTCAGCGACGACCCGGCCACGATTGAAAAAATGAAGGTCGATCCGATCGTGCTGGTGGTGGCGCCGTTATCCGGCCATCACGCGACCCTGCTGCGCGATACCGTGCGTACGCTACTGAACGACCACAAGGTTTACATCACCGACTGGGTCGACGCGCGCATGGTTCCGGCAGCAGCAGGGACCTTCGGCCTGGACGACTACGTTGCGTACATCGAGCAATTCATTCGCCACATCGGCGCGCACGAACTGCACGTGATTTCGGTGTGTCAGCCGACAGTACCCGTGCTGGCAGCGGTGTCGTTGATGGCCGCACGCGGTGAGGACACGCCACTGAGCCTGACCATGATGGGGGGCCCGATCGACACCCGACGCAGTCCCACCAGTGTCGACAATCTCGCCACCACGCGGCCCTTGTCGTGGTTCAAAGGTAATGTGATCCAGACTGTGCCGCCGAACTATCCGGGCCATGGACGCGAGGTCTATCCAGGGTTTCTGCAGCACACCGGATTCATCGCGATGAATCCGAATCGGCACATGAAATCGCACTGGGATTTTTATCAGGATCTGCTGCGCGGAGACCTGGAAGACGCCGAGTCACATCGCAAGTTCTATGACGAATACAACGCCGTGCTCGACATGCCGGCGAAGTTCTATCTTGAGACCATCGAAAAGGTGTTCCAGAAGTTCCTGCTGCCACGCGGCCTGTGGGACGTGGCTGGTGAACGGGTAAACCCCGCTGCGATCACCACCAGCGCGCTGCTCACGATTGAAGGCGAGCTGGATGACATCTCCGGTCTCGGTCAGACCCAGGCCGCGCACGACTTGTGCACCGGCATTCCAGCCACGCGACACGCGCACAAAACCATCGAAGGTGCCGGCCACTTCGGCATTTTCAGTGGCCGCCGCTGGCGCGAAACCGTGTATCCGCAGGTGCGCGATTTCATTCGCAAGTTCGACCGCGTGGCCCAGCACCACGGGTCAAATGGCGCACTCGCTGCGGCCAAGCCAGCCAAGCGCAGCGCCCACGCCGCTGCCGCACTGTTGACTCACTGAGGAACGGCACCATGCTGCGCGCTGCAATCGCGTGGCGTGGCAGCCCATCGCGATTGCGATCTGTGCGCATCTGGAAGCACCCAGCGTGCCGCGACGCGCAGGCGCCGCAGGGGCTCGGCCCGCACTGGAACTCTCGCGTACAGACGCAGGCTTGTCTGGTGCCTAGCCGCGGGCGAAAAATGCGCGGAATGCGTGGGCTATGCGCTCGATGCCCGCATCATCCACATCCAGATGCGTCACCAGCGCGCAAGTGACCAGCCAGTGTCGCCGCACGCCGGTGATCATCGGCCAGACGTGCAACGTGATGATCCAGCGCATATAGTCCAGCGGCGGCCAGGATCCCGGCCTGACGCCAGCCGCCACCGGTGACTTTGCGCCAGCGCCGCGCCTTGTCGATCAACGCGTGCGACCCTACCAGCACGGAACCCACGGGTGCCCCTAATCCCTTGGACAAGCACACGGACACGGTATCGAAATACTGCGTGATCGTGCGCGCCGGCACCTTGCATGCCAGCGCCGCATTGAACAGGCGCGCGCCATCGAGGTGCATGCCCAAGCCATATTTGCGCGCGAGATCACGCGCCGCCGGCAAGTAGTCCAGCGGCAGCGCACGCCCGTTCCAGGTGTTCTCCAGCGCCAGCACGCGGGTACGCGCGTAATGCGAATCAAGTGGCTTGATCACCGCCTCGACACGCTCCAGCGGCAGGCTGCCGTCAGCGGCCTGCACTATCGGCTGCGGCTGGATGGAACCGAGCACAGCGGC
>CAJDTO010000108.1_pt1 | contig 14030 bp, 13 predicted proteins | sample 7389821 | NCBI WGS metagenome assembly CAJDTO01 (sample SAMEA7055651, study PRJEB34461) | soil metagenome | biome: terrestrial ecosystem; feature: Peninsula; material: soil | place: Antarctica | collected 2016
CAAACGCGCGACACCACGTTTCGTCCACGTCGGCAATCAACGGGAACGGCAAGGCCTGCTTGCTGGCGAAGTTCGCGTGCGATTTTGCCGAGTCGCGCGATACGCCGATGATTTGTGCGTGATGCGCCAGGAACTGCGCATGCAAATCCCGGAACCCCTGCGCTTCGGTCGTGCAGCCGGGCGTGCTGTCTTTCGGATAGAAGTACAACACCACCCATTGGCCCTTGAAGCTGGCGAGTTTGAGTGTGTTGCCATCGCCGGCCTCGCCACTGAGCGCGGGCACGCGCTTGCCGATGTCCGGCATCAGGCGCGTTCCCTATGCGCGTAGAGCAAGCGGGTTGGCGGCTGCAGTGCGGTGCCGTGAATGCCAGTGCGGTGTCGGGTGCGGCGCATGCTGGGTGTCTGCCGAGTGTGGAGTGCCACCAGATTAGCGCTTGTGCAGCGGTGGAAAACAGCCCTTGCCGAGACGCGCCAATCGCGCCATCCTCAGAATTTCACCGGGTCCATGATCGCATCCAGATTCAGCCCGTCGCACAGCTCGAGGAAATCGTCGCGCAAGGCCGCGATGTGGATCTCGGCGGGGATGCCGATGGTAAATTGCGCCTGGAACATCTCCGCGCCGGTCTGCATCGCCTGATAGCGCGTGGAGTTGAGTTGTTCGACGCTGATCTCGTGCTGGCTGAAAAATTCCACGATGCGCGCGACGATACCCGGACGATCAGCGGCTACGACTTCCACCAAGTAAGGCAACTGATGCGAGCTGGTTGTGCGCGGGTCCGTGCGGTAGTGTACCAAGCGCAGGCTTTCGTCACGCGCCAGCTTGGTCAATGCCGTTTCCAGTTTGGCCAGCGCATCCCATGCGCCGGTGGCCAGCAGCGTCAGTGAGATTTCCTGGCCGATGGTGGATACGCGCGACTCGGCAAGGTTGCAGCCGGCATCAGCGATGCGTTTGGACAGCTCCAGCAGCGGTGATTTGGCGGTTGGTGCCAACGCGTGGATCAACAGCTGCGTATCGGCGCCAGCACGCGCGGGAACGGAAGTGGGTTTCAAGTGGTTGCGCCTGCGGTGTTGGTTCCGCATGGTGCGGAAACATCAGCTTACTCTGCCCAAGCTTACTTGCCCGCAGTGCAACGCGGCAAGTAACATGCATGGCTTGCCCGAGGCCAGACCTGTGTTGAGTATTCGCGGAAGTATTTGTGCGTTGGCCACGCCGTTCACCGCCGATGGAGCACTCGATCTGGCGGCGTTCGGCCGCCTGCTTGACCATCAGCTTGCCGGCGGCACGCAGGCATTGGTAGTGGCCGGCTCCACCGGTGAAGCGCACATGCTGGAGCACGACGAGCTGGATCGGCTGCTTGCGTTTACGCTGGAGCATGTGGCCGGCCGCGTGCCGGTGATCGCCGGCACCGGCGAAGCAGCTACGGCAAAGACTGTCGCTGCGACGCGACACGCGGCAGCTCTGGGTGCGGCCGCTGCGCTGGTAGTGGCGCCGTATTACGTGCGCCCCACACAGGAAGGCCTGCGTCGGCATTTCCTTGAAGTAGCCGAGCATGCGGGTGTGCCGATCATCCTGTACAACGTGCCCAGTCGTACCGGGTGTGATATGCAACCGGCCACGGTGGCCGCGTTGCGCGAGCATCCAGCTATCATCGGTATCAAGGAAGCGCGTGGCGACAGTGAGCGAATTCACGCGCTGGCGGAACTTGCAGGCGATGATTTCGTCTATCTGTCCGGCGACGACGGCAGTGCCGGCGCGGCGATGCTGGCCGGTGCTGCAGGCACCGTCTCGGTGGTAGCCAATCTGGTGCCGCAGGCGTTTCGTGCCTGGTGTGATGCGGCAACTGCTGGCGATGCCACTGCGGCCGACGCGTGCCGCGACGGGCTGGAGCCATTGCTGCAAGCGCTGGGTTGTGCGCCCAACCCGATCCCGGTGAAGGCGGGGTTGTCGATGCTTGGTCTGGGTTTGGCACGAGTGCGCTTGCCGCTGGTGGAACTGAACCACGGTCCGGAACGCAACCGATTGCACGCGGCGCTGTCCACTCTGGCATCCTTGGCGCCGATGGCGGCCGGATAACGGTTGTCCGACCTATCTCACGGAATCTCATTACATGAAGAAAACTTCGCTCCTCATGGCCATCCCGGCCGTTGTGCTCAGTGCTTTGCTGGTATCCGGTTGCGGCATGTTTCGTTCGCACAAGGCATGGAATACCGCCCAGCAGGAAGCACCGCTGGAGATCCCGCCGGGCATGGATCGTCCGTCCACGTCAGACGCGCTGGTCATTCCCCCGCCCGGTGCCAATAACGCGACGGCAAGCGGTGCGGTAGCCGCCAGCGGGCAAGTGACTGACGGTTTCGTGCTGACTGATTCGGTGGATAGCGCCTATCTGCGTGTCGGTCAGGCACTGGAAGGCGGCAGCCTTGGGCAAGTGGTCAGTCACGATGACAGCGCGCACAGCTACACCTTGAGTGTCACCGGCGCTGCCGCCGAGCAGCAGAAATCAGGCTTTTTCGGCCGATTGTTTGGCGGCGACAAAAAAGCTGCGGATAGCGCGCCCGGTAGCGCGGCGCATCAGGTGCGCGTGGACATTGGCAGCAGCGGGACCAGCGGCAGCGAAGTACGCGCCCAAGGCAACGCGGGCGCGGTGGGTAAAGTCATTGACGGGTTGAAGTCACGCCTGGGCGGTTGATGCCATTGCGACGACATTGCGTCAGGCACAAAAAACGCCGCTTTCGAGCGGCGTTTTTGCGTCGTGCCAGCGTGTTGTCGGGTGACGATGTGGGTGCGACGCTCAGCGCTCCAGCAGCGGCAGCTTGTCCGGCTTGCCATCCCATTCAGTGGCATCTGCCGGCGGTTCGATGCGGGCCGTGATCACTGGCCAGTCCTTGGCCAGATCGGCGTTCAGCGCAACAAAGCCTTCCTGCCCGGCGGGCACGTCGTCTTCCGGGTAGATCGCGTTGGCCGGACATTCGGGCTCGCACAGCGTGCAATCGATGCACTCATCGGGATCGATGGCGAGAAAGTTCGGGCCTTCGTGAAACGCATCCACCGGGCACACCTCGACGCAATCGGTGTACTTGCACTTGATGCAGTTGTCGACGACAACGAAGGTCATGGAACGAAACTCCCGGTCTGTAGTGCGCCCAAGTATCGCGCTGCACAGCGCTCTTGTCAGGAGTGCAGTTGTCGCCGGTTGCCTCTGGGCTGCGCCGGAGGCCCGGACTGCACACGACTGATCACCATCCGGACAGCGGCGATCACGGATCGCAAACGTATGTGGTGCTCCCTACGAGACTCGAACTCGTGTTCCCGCCGTGAGAGGGCGGTGTCCTGGGCCACTAGACGAAGGGAGCGTTATTCTTCGGAGCGCGCTAGTATAGCGGAATTGATTCGCCCGGCAATGCCAGAAACCGCGTTCGCGTGACACCAGGTTCATCTGGTAACGCTGCGCGCAGGCGCCCGCAGCCGCATCGTGGCTCGCTGTGTCTGCTGGCACGTCAGGGCACTCCAGCTCGCAAGGATTCCAACCGCTTGAACCTCCAATCAGGGACCGCCATTACGCCGGCGCTGCGGATCATTCCGCGTGACCAGCACAACATCTCCCGCAAGAACATCAGCAAGGCTGCGCTACGCGTGCTCTACCACCTCAACGAGGCGGGCTACACGGCGTACCTGGTTGGTGGTGCGGTGCGCGATTTGTTGCTGGAGCGTCGGCCGAAGGATTTCGATGTTGCCACCAGCGCCACACCGGAGGAGGTGAAGCGCCTGTTCCGCAATTGTCGGTTGATTGGTCGCCGCTTTCGTCTGGCACATGTGGTGTTCGGCCCCGAGATCATCGAGGTTGCCACGTTCCGTGGCTTGGGCGAGGAAGGTGGCGAGGGTGATCGCCGACTTGTGGACGGGCGCATCGTGCGCGACAACATCTGGGGATCGATCGAGGAAGACGCGGTGCGCCGCGATTTCCGGGTCAACGCGATGTACTACGACATCAGCGATTTTTCCGTACGCGATTACGTTGGTGGCATGCAGGATCTGCAAGATCGCGTACTGCGCCTGATTGGCGACCCAGAGACCCGCTATCACGAGGATCCCGTGCGTATGCTGCGTGCGGCGCGGCTGGCGGCGAAGCTGGATATGCACATTGACGCTGCAGCCATGGCGCCATTTGAAACTCTGGGCCCGCTGTTGGGTGATGCCGCGCCAGCCCGATTGTTCGACGAGTCCCTGAAAATGTTTTTGAGTGGTCAGGGCCTGAAAAGCTTTCGCATGCTGGAGCACTGCGGGCTGCTGAAATTCATGTTCCCGGCCACGGCGCGCGCGCTCAAGCGTGGCGATGAGGCGCTGCGTTCGCTGGTTGAACAGGGCTTGGCCAATACTGACGAGCGTGTCAACGCTGACAAGTCGGTTACGCCGGCGTTCTTGTTTGCCGTGCTGCTGTGGGGTGAGGTACGCGATGTCGCGACGCGCTCGATGGCTCAGGGCGTACCAGCCGCCGATGCATGGGCGCGTGCCGCGGCACAAACGGTTGCCGAGCAATGTCAGCGGGTGGCCATTCCTCGCCGTTTCACCTTCACCATGGAAGAAATCTGGGCGTTGCAGCCGCGCTTTGAACAGATTCAGCGCAAGCGGGTGTTTCGCTTGATGGCGCATCCGCGCTTCCGCGCGGCGTTTGATTTCCTGTTGCTGCGCGCTTGCGAATCACCGGCACTCGCCGAGCTTGGTCAGTGGTGGACCCATGCCCAACAACTGCCGCCAGATATCTTGTCTGCGGCATTGCCGGCAACGACGGGCAATCAGGTTGCCGACAGCGCGGCCTTGCCGACACCCGGCAAACCCCCGCGTCCGCGGCGTCGACGCCATCGGTCAGGCAAGCCAGGCCCGACGTGACTGCTGCCTACATTGCGTTGGGCAGTAATCTGGACGATCCCCGACGCCAGGTGCTGGACGCCATGGATGCGCTGACCCACCTGCCACGAACGCAGGTGCTGCGACGCTCGCACTTGTACAGCACGCCGCCGTGGGGCGTGCTGGAGCAACCGCAATTCATCAATGCGGTGGTGGCAGTGGAGACGCAGTTGACGCCGCATGCGTTGCTTGACGCGTTGCTCGCCATTGAGCAGCGTGCCGGTCGCGTACGTAGCCTCCGCAACGGTCCGCGCACATTGGATCTGGATTTGCTGCATGTCGATGGCGTGCAGTGTCATGATGGGCGCCTGACCTTGCCGCATCCACGCATGGCCGACCGCGCCTTCGTGTTGTTGCCGCTCAACGATGTCGCGCCGGCGCTACAGTTGAGCAGCATGCTGACGGTGGCGCAGCAGCTTGCCGGGCTTGATCTTGCCGGATGCGAGCGCATCGTGTAATTCCACAGCGCCTGGTCGGCGGTGCAGTCCATGCAGTCCATCCATGAGGTATGCCGTGTACGTGCAAAGCAGCAGTGTCCCCGAGCGCAAACCGGTCACCGTGCCCGCCCTGCAGGCGATGAAGGCGGCCGGACAGCGCATCGTGATGTTGACCGCCTACGACGCCAGCTTTGCCTGGCAACTGGAGTCGGCCGGGATTGACGTGGCGCTGGTCGGTGATTCGCTGGGCATGGTGATTCAGGGTCATCGCAGCACCTTGCCGGTGACGCTCGAGCACATGGTTTATCACACGGCTGCCGTCGCGCGCGGGCTGACGGCAACCTTGCTCGTGGCGGATGTGCCGTTCATGGCTGATCGTGATGTGACGCATGCGTTGGAAGCCGGCGCGCGTCTGATTGGCGAAGCTGGCGCGGCCATGGTCAAGATCGAGGGTGCTGCGCCACACACCCTGGAGGCGATTGCCGCGCTCACTGCGCGCGCCATTCCCGTGTGTGCCCATTTGGGGTTGACGCCGCAGTCCATGCACAAGTTTGGTGGTTTCCGCATTCAGGGTCGAGAGGATGCCGCTGCCCAGCACATCCTCGCGCAAGCGCAGGCAGTGCAAGCTGCAGGCGCTGCGTTGCTGGTGCTGGAAGGTGTGCCCACCACACTGGGGCAGCGGCTGACGGCGTCGGTGACGATCCCCGTCATCGGCATTGGTGCTGGTCCGCATTGCGATGGCCAGGTGTTGGTGATCCATGACATGCTCGGCATCACGCCGGGCAAGCGACCAAAGTTCAGCAAGGATTTCCTCGCCGGACGCGACTCGGTAGCAGCGGCCATTGCTGCCTATGCACAGGACGTGCGCAGTGGCGTGTTCCCCGCGCCGGAACATTGTTTCAATTGACTGCGAAGCACTGATCATGCAGACCGTTCAAGATGCACCGGCGCTGCGTGCGGCCATTCGCAACTGGCGTGGCAAGGGCGAGACCGTGGGTTTTGTGCCGACCATGGGTAACCTGCACGCCGGCCATCAATCGTTGATCAAGCTGGCGCGAGCGCGCACGGATCGAGTCGTCGCCAGCATATTCGTGAACCCGACGCAGTTTGGTCCGAACGAGGATTTCGAGCGTTATCCGCGCACGCTTCCGGCGGATCAATCAGCGTTGACCGATGTGGGTTGTGATCTGCTGTTTGCCCCCGAAGTGGTCACCATCTATCCCTACGGTGCACAACAAAGTGTGAGTCTGCGCGTGCCGGAGATTACCGAACTGCTCGAGGGTGCGCACCGACCGGGACATTTTGATGGTGTCGCCACGGTGGTGTGCAAGCTGCTCAACCTGGTGCAGCCAGATGTTGCCGTGTTCGGGCAAAAGGATTTCCAGCAGTTGAAGGTGATCGAACGTCTGCTGCGCGACCTGTCGCTGCCAGTGCGGGTGCTTGCTGCGCCGATCTTTCGGGCTGAGGATGGGCTGGCGTTGAGTTCACGCAATCAGTATTTGTCGACTGCCGAGCGCATGCGCGCGCCGGTGATCCACGCTACATTGCGAAAGATGCGCGAGTTGCTCGCCGCCGGCCACGCATGGGAGGCCATTGAGCACGTTGCCGACTCGCGCCTCATCCGCGCTGGTTTTGTCCCCGACTACGCGGCTATCCGGCGCGTGGATGACCTGTCGGTGCCAGCAGCGCACGAGCGTAACGGGCTGATTGCACTGATCGCTGCGCGTTTGGGCAGCACCCGATTGATCGACAATCTGCTCCTCGATTGACGAAAACAGGTAGGAGTTGCGCGGTCGTTGTTGCGGTGCAGCGCCAGCGGTTCGATAATACCGAGCTTTGCAGGCTGTCCCTGCCGGAAGACGTCATGCACCTGAACATGCTCAAAGCCAAGCTCCACCGCGTTACCGTGACTCACGCCGAGTTGCATTACGAGGGATCGATCGCGATCGATGGGTTGCTGCTCAAGGCCTCCGGTATTCGGGAGTACGAGCAGATTCACGCGTGGAACGTCAACACCGGGCAACGCTTTGTCACTTACGCGCTGCGTGCGCAGGATGGCTCCGGCATCATCTCGGTCAACGGCAGCGCGGCACGCAGCGCGCAGGCCGGCGACATCATCATCATTGCCGCGTTTGCCCAGGTGAGTGAAGCCGAGCTGGAGAAATTTCAGCCCACGTGCGTGTATGTCGACAGCGCCAATCGCGTCAAGCACACCAATCGCACCATTCCTACGCAAATGGCTGCTGTTTGAGGTCTGGTGTCGCGCCCGGGGGTGCACGACTGCGATGGGATGGCTGCGCCCAGTTCCGTCGCTAGCGATCGTTACTGCGTAGCAGCCGCCATTTCAGCATGGTGTGCCAGCGCCCACGCCACATGCTCGCGGACGATGGTGGACGGGTGTTCTGCGCGCGTGCGCAAGGCGTCACACACGACGGTTGAGGTTGGCGCGTTACCCAGCGCCACGGCGATGTTGCGCAACCAGCCTTCATAGCCGGCGCGGCGGATCGCCATGCCCTCGGTGCGGGTGAGGAATTCCTCTTCGCTCCACGCGAACAGTGCCACCAGCTTGGCGCCGTCCAGGCTGTGCCGCGGGGCGAAATCGGCCTCGGTGGCAACGTGCGCAAATTTGTTCCACGGGCACACCAGTTGGCAGTCGTCGCAGCCGAAAATGCGATTGCCCATTGGCGCGCGCAGGTCTTCGGGAATGCTCCCTTTCAACTCGATGGTGAGATACGAGATGCAGCGTTTGGCGTTGAGTTGATACGGACCGATGATCGCTCCCGTGGGGCACGCGGTGATGCAGCGCGTGCAGGTGCCACAGTGGTCGGCCTCAGGGGCATCCACCGGTAGCGGCAGATCGGTGTACAGCTCGCCGATGAAGAAATACGAGCCGGCGTCGCGATTGATCAGCACCGTGTGCTTGCCGATCCAGCCCAACCCGGTGTTGCGTGCCAGCGCTTTCTCCATCACCGGCGCCGAATCCACAAACGCGCGATAACCAAAATCGCCGACTACGGTGTGGACGCGTTCGGCCAGCTTCTGCAGGCGACCACGCATCAGTTTGTGGTAATCGCGCCCCAGTGCATAGCGCGAAATGTAGGCGGCATCCCCGTCGTTGAGTACATCCCACGGGTCGCGTGTGCCCGGAGCGAGGTAGTCCATGCGCACGGAGATCACGCGTTGCGTGCCGGGTTGCAACTCGGCCGGACGCGTACGCTTGGTGCCGTGGCGCTCCATGTATTCCATCTGCCCGTGGTAACCATGCTCGAGCCAGCGATTGAGGTGTTGCTCGTCTTCACCCAGTTGGGTGCCGGTGATGCCTGCGGCGGCGAAGCCGAGTTCACGTGCCCACTGCTTGATGTCGCTGGCGAGCGTCGTGTAGTCGATAGTCGGGTGGATGTCGGTGCTGGTCACGACAGCATTGTAGCGACCTGCCAAGGTCGTGACCTGTATACCGTAACGCAGGTACGCGTGATCGAGCACGAGGCGCTGACCACGCTGCAAATCACCGGCTTTGAGTTGATGCGCCGAGCCGTGACGGCCGCGTTGGCAAGCCTGCGGCGACACTGGCCCCAAGCACGACGCATCGCGATCTATTGCGGCCCCGGCAACAACGGTGGCGATGGCTTCCTGTTTGGCGTGCTGGCGCGCGAAAGCGGTTTGCAAGTCGAGATGCTGGCTCTGGCCGAGCGTGCCCGTGGCGACGCCGCGCTTGCACGCAGCGCATGGGAGAGCGTTGCTGGCGCGGCGCCCGTCTGGGACGCGGGCGATGCTTTGTCCGACGCCGACGTGCACGTGGATGCGTTGTACGGTATCGGTTTGAATCGCGCGCCCGAAGCTGCAGTTGCGCAGCTCATCGAACGCATCAACGCGAGCCACGCACCCGTGCTGGCGCTGGATGTTCCCTCCGGACTGAATGCGGATACCGGCTATTGCCCCGGGGTCGCGATCCATGCCGACGTCACGGTGACGTTTGTGGCGCACAAGCGCGGGCTGCACACCGGACGCGCTACCGATTGCACCGGCGCGCTGGAGTTGGCGACGCTGGGCGTGCCGGCCACACTGCCAGCTTGTGCGCTGATTGACGCCCACACATTGTCTGCAGGCGGGATGCCGCCACGCTCGCGTTACGCCAACAAGGGTGACAACGGTCACGTGCTGGTGGTGGGTGGTGCTGCGGGCATGAGTGGCGCGGTGTATCTGACGGGCGTTGGCGCGTTGCGCGGTGGAGCGGGTCTGGTGAGTGTCGCAACCCATCCCGTGCACGCGCCCATGTTGAACCTCACGCGTCCGGAGTTGATGGTGCACGCGGTCCGTGACGCACCGATGCTGCAGCCGTTGCTGGCGCGCGCCAGTGTCGTCGCGCTCGGCCCGGGTTTGGGCAGTGACGTGTGGGGGCGGGCGCTGTGGCAGGCCGTATTGGCGACACGCAAACCACTGGTGCTGGACGCCGATGGTCTGAATTTGCTGGCGGAGAAGCCGCACCCATTCAGCACGCCGAGCGTATTGACGCCGCATCCCGGCGAGGCGGCGCGCCTGCTCGGCGTATCCACCACGGAGGTCGAGTCTGACCGCTTTGCCGCCGTGCGCGAACTGGCGCGTCGCTATGCGGCGGTGGTGGTGTTGAAGGGAGCAGGTAGTCTTGTGGCACGTGCGGATGGCCGTATGGACGTCTGTCCATGGGGTAATCCGGGCATGGCCTCTGGCGGCATGGGGGATCTGCTTACGGGCATCATCGCCGCCTTGCTCGCACAGGGGTGCACCGCGTGGCAGGCAGCCTGTCTTGGTGTCAGTTTGCATGCGCGCGCGGGTGACCTGGCGGCGCAGTCGGGCGAGCGCGGCTTGCTCGCCACGGATTTATTGCAACCGTTGCGGACCCTGGTGAATGAACGGCCGTGCGAGGAAGTGGATGATGAGTGTTGAGGTAACCGCGACACATGATTGGACTTTGCCCGATGAGGTGGCCACTGCGGCACTCGCCGGTGCTCTGGCCGCGGCATTGGACGGTGGTCTGGTGCTGTATCTGCACGGGCCATTGGGTGCCGGCAAGACCAGCTTCGCGCGTGCCTTGCTGACTGCGTTGGGCGTCGGCGAGCGGATCAAGAGTCCAACCTATACGCTGCTGGAGAGCTACACGGCAGCAGATCGGCCGGCGTGGCATCTGGATTTGTATCGCATCGCCGACCCCGCCGAGCTGGAATGGTTGGGGCTGGATGCGCTGGTGGATCCAGCGGCGTTGATTCTGGTGGAGTGGGCCGAGCGCGGCATTGGCGCGTTGCCTGCAGCCGATCTGGAGTTGTATCTGGATTACGTCGGCGCTGGGCGCAGCGCGTCGTTGAGCAGTTGCAGCGCACGCGGTGAGCAAGTGCTTGATCGCCTGCGTACCTGGGGCGTTTGACAGCAAGTAATTGTTTGGCAAGGGAATGTGCAGAGGCCAAAGCCTCGCTCAAACTGGTGGAAAGTGCGTCCACCTGCGCCATGAGCTTGATACTGCTTGATGAGTATCACGCAGGTTACGGATATCCAAGGGAAAGTATCCTTGCATTCGGCAATCGACTGCGTTTCAATGCAGCCATGTGGAACTACCTGAACATGCGTGGCGCTGCGGTTATTGCCGCTGTCCTCTGGGTTACGCCGCTGGTGGTCGCCCACGCGGCCGACGTGAGCAGCGCGCGCGTGTGGGCCGATGCAGCGCATACGCGGGTGGTGCTGGTCGCATCCGGACCGCTGGAATACAAGATCACCCAAACTGGTGGCCGCATGCTCGTGGATCTGGGCGATAGCCGTCTCGCCGACGGCTTTGCCAGCCCCACTGCGCAAGGCTTGTACAACGGCATGACATCCGCGCGCCGGGGTAACCGTCTGGAGTTGGTGGCCACGGTCAACCCGACCAGCCAAATGAAGGCTTTTGTGTTGAAACCGGTCGCCGGTGGCGACTACCGTTTGGTGATTGATCTGTACCCGGGCAGTGGGGTTGCGGCCGCATTTCAAGCCAAGCCAGCCGTTCGCGCAGATTTGGCGCCGGCCAAGTCGACCGCGACGCCTGCGCCCATCCTCACCGTGCAGCGCGCACCCGTGGATCTCGCGCCTGCCGTGGCGCCCGAGGGTTCGACGCATCCGCGCAGCCAGATGGTGGCTACGCGTCAGGCCGCAGCACTACTCGATGGTCAGCGCAAAGTGGTGATTGCCATTGACGCGGGGCATGGTGGCAAGGACCCCGGCGCGCATGGGGCCGGTGGAACTCTGGAGAAGAACGTTACGCTGGCGGTGGCGCGGGATCTTGCGGCGCAGATCAATCGTCAGCCGGGGATGAAAGCGGTCCTGACTCGCAGTGGTGACCAGTTCATCCCACTCCAGCGGCGCTATCAGATTGCCCGCGACAACAGCGCCGATCTGTTTGTCTCGATCCACGCCGATTCGTTCTCCAGCAGTGATGCCAAGGGCTCGTCGGTCTGGGTGTTGTCGCCACGCGGCAAGACCAACGCGGCGGCACGCTGGCTCGCTGATGGGCAAAACCGGGCGGACCTGATCGGCGGGGTTTCGCTGGATGACAAGGACGATGGCTTGGCCAAAGTGCTGCTGGATCTGCAGCAAGGTTATGCGATGCAGGCCAGTGACGCGGTAGCGGGCAATGTGCTCAAAGCCTTGGGGGCGCTCGGGCCGACACATCGAGGTTATGTTGAACGCGCCAACTTTGTCGTGCTGCGCTCACCCGATGTACCGTCGATTTTGGTCGAGACGGCGTTCATCAGCAATCCACTGGAGGAGCGCAAGCTGCGTGACCCTGCGCATCAGCGCTCACTTGCCACCGCGGTGATGAGCGGGGTGAAGAATTATTTCGAGTCCACGCCCCCGCAAGGTAGCTGGTTTGCCGCGCAAGCGGCCGCGCGCAATGGTGCGCCGGTGGCAAGGGACGACCGGTCCGCTGCAGCCGACGCCGCGCCGCGGGGTACGTTGACCAGCACCAGTACACGCACGGTCGCGCTGGCCAGACGGCCAGCACCCCGTGGCGGTGTGCGCGACATGCACAAGGTGGGACGTGGCGAAAGCCTGGGCAGCATTGCGCGCCAATATGGCGTCAGCGTTGGTGTGTTGAAAAGTGCCAATCGCATGAACAACGACGTCGTCCGTGCCGGGACCGTGCTGACTATTCCCACCATGTAATGGGCGACGCTGGACGCGGTCGTGGGTTTGTTGTTTGCTCGCGCCCTGCATGTTCGCGCTGAACTTCGCCGTGGATTCGCTTAAGCTTGGCGGATGCCAGTCATCCGCGTGTTGCCTCCTGAACTGATCAACCAGATCGCCGCCGGTGAAGTCATTGAGCGCCCGTCGTCTGTCGTCAAGGAGCTGGTTGAAAACAGCCTCGATGCCGGGGCCACCCGGGTTGAAGTGGATATCGAGCTTGGTGGGGCACGCTTGATCCGCGTGCGTGACGATGGCATCGGCATTGCATTGGATGAATTGCCACTGGCCGTCGCGTCACACGCCACCAGCAAGATTGGCAGTTTTGCCGATCTGGAGCACGTTGCCAGCATGGGGTTTCGTGGTGAGGCATTAGCGTCCGTGGCATCGGTATCGCGGTTTGTCATGACTTCGCACGTGCGCGGACAAGAGGCGGCGTTTCGCATCGAGGTCGATGGCGGCAAAATGCAGGCTGCTCGCCCAGCACAGCACCCAAGCGGCACCAGCGTGGAAGTCCGCGATCTGTTCTACAACGTGCCGGCGCGGCGAAAATTCATGCGCGCGGAGCGCACCGAGTTTGCTCATATCGACGATTTGCTGAAGTCGCTGGCGCTGGCGCGTGAAGACGTCGAGTTTCGCCTAAGCCACAACGGCAAGCCTGTACGTACATGGAAGGTGGCGACCGATGCGCAGGCCGCGTTGCAGCGTGTTGCGGGCGTGTTGGGCGAGGATTTCCCCGCGCAAAGCTTGCGTGTGGAGTACGCCGCTGCCGGCTTGCAGTTGTCGGGTTGGGTGGGGCTGCCAACCGCTTCGCGCGCGCAAGCAGACGCGCAATATTTCTACGTCAATGGCCGCTTGGTGCGCGATCGCATCGTTGCGCATGCGGTGCGTCAGGCCTACGCCGACGTGTTGTTCAACGGGCGCAACGCCGCATTTGTCTTGTACCTGCGACTCGACCCGGCATTGGTCGACGTGAACGTGCATCCGGCCAAGCACGAAGTGCGTTTTCGTGAGCAACGGCTGGTCCACGATTTCCTGTTTCGCACGCTGCATGAGGCGCTCGCGCAGACCAGTGCGGGGCATCCGGCAACGCCTGCGCTGTCGGGTGCGTGCCCTACCGATGGTGGCACGGTAACTCCGGGGCGAACGGGCGGTGTCGCACATGGGCTCACTTCGTTCAGTCAAAGTCGTTTGTCCTTGGGTGTGCGCGACGCACCCTTGGCGCAATACGCGGCCTTGCTCGGCGACCCGGCAAGCGCGCCGAACCTGCCCATGGCGCTGGCCGAAGATGGCGAGGTGCCGCCGCTCGGCTTTGCGCTTGCCCAGCTCAAGAATATTTTTGTTTTGGCAGAAAACGCGCAGGGGTTGGTGCTGGTGGACATGCACGCGGCGCACGAGCGCATCACCTACGAGCGGATGAAGGCCGACCATGCGCAGGACAATCTGCGTTCACAAATATTGCTGGTGCCGGTGTCAGTAACGGTCAGCGCGACTGAGGCTGCAGCCGC
>CAJDTO010000029.1_pt3 | contig 13687 bp, 16 predicted proteins | sample 7389821 | NCBI WGS metagenome assembly CAJDTO01 (sample SAMEA7055651, study PRJEB34461) | soil metagenome | biome: terrestrial ecosystem; feature: Peninsula; material: soil | place: Antarctica | collected 2016
GGGCTGCATGCGCATCCCCAATACTGCGGTTTGCAAATCGTCAGCGACGCGATCCAGCTCGTTGGCGGCAAGTTGCAGGGCCTCGCTCCCGTTGGTCGCCGCCAGCGTCAGCAAGCGATTGCGTACCAGCACCAATTCGCCGGCGCGATTGACCAATACATCCAGCCGGGCCGTATCCACGCGCACCGTCGTTTCGGTCGTGGCGTGATGGACGGGCGCAATGGCAACGGGCGGGGCCACTTCCGGCGCTGCGACACTCGACGGCGCGGCCGGCGATGGTCCGGGTTGACCGTGCAGCGTATCCAGCAACGCTTCGAATTCATCGTCGCTGATCGTTGCTCCAGCGGCCGCAGGTCTGGCGGCCAGCACAACGGCCGGCGTGGTCAAACCAGGCGCGCTGGTGCCATACAGGTTGTCCAGCAGCGCTTCAAATTCATGATCATCAACCGGCGCGTCACTGGCGGCCGGCAGCACTGATGCCAGCGGTGGTGCTGCCGCTGCCAAGCCGGGTGCCAGCGCACCTGTCTGCGCCGGCGGCAGCAAGCGCTGCAGCAAGGCAGGCGGCGCGGCGACCAACGCTGTCTCGTCAGCCAACGCGCGCATCATCGCGGTGAGCAGATCCAGTGCCTCCAGCAACGCGTCCATCTGCGCGGCGGCCAGCACCACGGTGTGATTGCGTGCCGCGTTAAGCAGGTCTTCGGCGTGATGGCACAGCTCCACCATCGGGTCCAGTGCCAGAAACCCGGCCCCGCCTTTCACCGTGTGAAAGGCGCGAAATACCGCATTCAACAACTCATTGTCATCCGGTGCCGATTCCAGCCCGACCAACTGCTCGCCGAGGCGCTCCACCAGCTCCCCAGCTTCTACCAGGAAATCCTGGCGCAGCTCGTTGTCAAACTCGGCGTTCACGCAGGGCGGCCTTAAAAACCGAATTCGCTGAGCAACCGATCGGCATCGTCCTGACTGGAAACCTGTGCGACGTTGGCAGGAGCCTCGCTGCCAGCCAGCGCACCGGTCAACCGCACCAGCTCCAGCAGCGACGATTCCACCGTGCCAATGAACGCTGCCACCTTCTTGATGCGTTGTCCGGTCAGGTCCTGCCACGACTGCGCCAGCACCATGTCGGCCAATCCGGTGCGGCTGGCGTCGGCAAACTCCAGCGCCTGACGCGCCAGCACCGCCGCCGCGTCATTGCCGCTGGTCCAAGCCAGCACTTCGCTGGCATTTTGCGACAGGACATCGGCCTGCGGGCGCATGCGTTCGGCAAAGTCCAGGCTGCGATTGGCCGCCTGCGCACTCATTTCCAATACGTCCTGCAAATGGCGTCGCGCGTCCGCCACAATGTTGGTTACACCTTCGTGCGCCAACTCACCGCCGAGGCGCTGCATGGCACCGTGCAAATCACGCGCGAGTTGACCGAGCGCACGAAACAGATGCTGCTCGCGCTGGCGCACGATGGCATCCAGCGCCGCTTCAAATGCTGGACCATCCGCACTGTTGAGCAAGTCGCGCAACTGCGGCGGCAGGTTGTCATCGATGGCAAGCGGAAACTCTGCGTTCATGCTGTGGCTCCGCTGGCGGCAAGGCGTTCAAAGATGCGAATGAGTTTTTCCTCCAGCGTGGCGGCGCTGAACGGTTTGACGACGTAGCCATTCACGCCGGCCTGTGCGGCGGCAATGATCTGGTCACGATTGTTCTCGGCGGTAACCATCAACACCGGGAGCGCTTTTATTGCCGGCTCGGCGCGAATGGCCCGCAGCAGGTCGATGCCGCTCATCTTGGGCATGTTCCAATCGGTAACGACCAGATCAAACGGCATGCTGCGCAACATCGTCAGCGCGTTGTCGCCATCGTCAGCCTCCTGGATCAATGGATTGCTGAAGCCCAGCTCCACCAGCAGGTTGCGGACGATCCGGCGCATGGTGGAAAAATCATCCACCACGAGGATTTTCATGTTCTTGTCCAACGCCTTCTCCAAGTACTCTGTGCGGCGTCTTTGCGCCAAGGTCGTTTCAGGTCAGCGCAGCATTCAGCCGCGCCAGTCGGCCATCCTGGCACGCAGACGGAGCACCGCCTGCCCATGAATCTGACACACGCGGGATTCGCTCACCCCAAGCACCGCGCCGATCTCCTTCAAGTTCAACTCCTGTTCGTAGTACAGCGACATCACCAACTGCTCGCGTTCCGGCAACTTGCCGATGGCCGCGGCCAATGCTTCGCGCATGCGGTCACGTTCAATACTCTGCGCCGGCTCCAGCGCTACCTCATCGGCCACGTCCATGACCGCACTGTCTTCGTTGTCGTCTGCTGCGGTGAGGCTGAGCAAGCGCACACATGCGGCATCGGCCAGCACCTGGTGATATTCATCGGCACTGATGCCAAGCCGCCGCATGATCTCGGTGTCTTCCGCCTCGGCACCGGTCTCGGTCTCGATCTGGCGAATGACCTCGGCCACTTCACGCGACTTGCGATGCACCGAGCGCGGGGTCCAGTCGGTGCGCCGCAGTTCGTCCAGCATCGCGCCACGAATGCGGATGCCCGCATACGTTTCAAAGCTCGCGCCACGATCGGTGGCGAAATTGCGCGATGCTTCCAACAAACCGATCATCCCCGCCTGGATCAAATCACCCACGTCCACGCTGGCTGGCAAACGGCCCATCAGGTGATAGGCAATGCGCCGGACCAGCGGGGCGTGCCGACGCACCAGTTCGTCGGCACTCTCGCGCGAGTGCTGCAGATATTCCGAAGCCACGCTCATGTTGTCACCTTGCCTGCCGGCATCGTCCGGTCACCAAAAAACGCGATCCGGTCGAGTCCTGCACGCTCAGGCTCAGCCCATGTATCGACCGCTGTTGCCAATTGCTTGAATGCCAATCCGGATCGGCTGGACGGCCACAGATCCACCACCGCGCACTGGCGCCGGATGGCTTGGCGCAAACGCTCGTCGTGGGGCACCCAACCACTGAAATCGATGACCACTTCGAGGAAGCGGTCACATACCCGCGACAATTTTTTGTGCAACTGGCGCGCGTCGCCTTCGTTCTGCACCATGTTTGCCAGCATGCGAAAACGGCGCACACCAAACTCGCGACTGAGCACTTTCACCATCGCATAGGCATCGGTCAGCGACGCGGGCTCGTCGCACACCACCAGCACCACATCGTCGGCCGCAGCGGCAAACATCGACACGTTGTCGGACAAGCCGGCCGCGGTATCCACCAGCAGATATTTGGGCGGGTGCTGCAACTCGTCAAACGCACGGATGATCGCCGCGTGTTCGCCATTGGCCAACTGCGCCAGACGTCGCGCACCGGAGCCGGCCGGGATCACGCGCAAGCCGTGCGGCGCCGTGAGCAGCAGCTCTTCGAGCGTGCACGTGCCATCCAGAAAATGACCGATATGTCGCGACGGCGCCAGACCCAGCAGCACGTCGACATTGGCCAGACCCATGTCGGCATCCAGCAACATCACGTCGTTACCGGCGATTGACAACGCCATGCCCAAATTGACCGCCACGGTACTTTTGCCGACGCCACCCTTGCCACCCGCGACCGCAATGGCGCGACAGCGTTGACGCGAGACACGCTTGGGCGACAACAGGGTGGTGAGCACGCCAGGCGGTTCGGCGCTATCGATGCGCTCACTCGCGCCTGCGAACAGGGATTTCAGTCCAGAGGCTTGATCAATGGTCGGCACGTTGTTCATGCTCCAGCCAGCGCGAGACCGAAGCGCTCGGCCATGACACTGTCATCAGTTTCCCCATCGCGCGGCGACCGCGCCGCGCGACAGACCAGCTTGCGCGCGTCGGCCAAGGCAATGTCTTCAGGCACGCGCTGGCCGTCTGTGGTGTAGTCCAGCGGCAGACGCTGGCGCACCAGCACCGACAACGCACCACCCAGATTCGGCGCCTCGTCGAGCTTGGTCAGGATGCATGCACGCGGCTGCAGCGGTTGATAGGCCCGCACGGCGTCGTCCAGTGCCTGCCCCTGGGCATTGGCGGCGAGCACCAGGCAAACCCGCAAGGCGCCGGCATTGGCGAAAATTTCCATCTGTTGCACGAGCCGTGGATCGCTGGCGGCGATGCCCGCGGTATCCACCAGCACCGTGTGGCGATCACCCAGCAACTCCAGCACCTTGCGCAAACTGTTGGCGTCATACGCTGGATACACGCGCACGCCAAGCAGGCGGCCGTAATGTTCGAGCTGCGCGGCGGCGCCAATGCGGTAGTGATCGGTGCTGACCAGAGCCACGTTGTCGACCCCCAGTTGCAACACCGCACGCGCGGCGAGCTTGGCGATGGTGGTGGTCTTGCCCACGCCCGTGGGGCCAACCAGTGCCGTCACCGCTGGGCCGTCGACCAGCGCGCGGCCGCTGACAACCAGGTTGCGCGTGAGCAATCCCAGTGGCAGATAGCGCGCTTGCGCCGCGTTGAGCTGGCCCGGCAACTCGGCAACCAGCGCACGGGCAACATCACTTTCAATACCCATGCGCGTCATGTCGCGCAGGACGCGCGCCTGCAGCGGCTGGCGCCGTTCCATATCATTCCATGCCAGGCTCGACAGCTGTATTTCCAGCATCTCGCGCATGCTGCCCAACTCTTCACGCATGTGGGCAGTTTCCTGCGCGGCGTGCTCGATCGACGGCTGCATGGCCAACGTCGCATTGGCATCAAGCCGCACTGCCGGCGTGGCCAGCGGCGGCGGCAACACCGTAGGGCTTGCGCTGACGGCCGCACGTGACGAGCGTGCCGTGGGTACGACCGCAACGGGAGTGGGTAGTGGCTGCTCGCTGCCAGTGGCTGGCTCCGCCACGCGCGGCGACTGGACTGCACTGGCAGCAGGCGCGGCGCCTTGGCGCACGGCTTCGTTGATCAGCGACTCATCGTAATCGATGGCGGCGATCAGCTCGATGCCGTCGGCGAGCCGACGCGTGGAGAGGATGACCGCATCGGGCCCCTGCTCGTCGCGCACCAGACGCATGGCCTGGCGCATGTCCGCTGCCACAAAGCGTTTGATTTTCATGCCTGTCCCCAAAGTGCAGCCGCAGGCACGGAGCCCATATCGCGCGGTTGGCCGGCGGGGCGACAGGGATCTTCCTGGCAGTGCCACGTCACGCCGGATTCCCCGGCACCGTTGCCGCGCACCACGCCGTCATGCAGATTCATCGTTCCGTTCCTCATGTCGCCACTAACGCCCCAGTGCCTGGACCAGACGCACGCGGCGGTTGTCCGGTACCTCGTTGTAAGCCAGTACGTGCAGGTTCTGTGCCACATGGCGCGTGAAGCGTGCAAGCCATGGCCGCAGCTGTGGTGCAACCAGCAAAACTGCCGGTTCGCCATTCACTTCCTGACGCCGCGCGACGTCGGCCACACTCTGCTGGAGACGGTCGGCAAGGCCCGGTTCCACAGCCGCGCCGGCTACTCCGCCACCGGCGGCCAACGAGGTAATCAGGATCTGCTCAAGCTCGGGCGCCAGGGTGATCACCGGCACCTCGGTACCCAGACCAGTGATCTCCTGCACGATCTGTCGGCCCAGCGCGACGCGTACGGCAGCGGTCAAAACGCCGGGATCCTGACTTTGTGCCGCGTGTTCCGCCAAGGATTCGACGATGCTGCGCATGTTGCGAATCGGTACGCGCTCGGCTAGCAGGTTCTGCAGCACCTTGACCACGGCGCCTAGCGCCAGACGTTTTGGCACCAGGTCTTCGACCAGCTTCGGCGCGGTGGCTGCGAGGCGATCGAGCAATTGCTGTACGTCCTGATGGCTGATCAACTCGTGCGCGTGGCCCTGCAGGATGTGCGACAGATGGGTGGCGATCACCGTTGCCGGATCGACCACCGTGTAACCGTAACTTTGTGCCAGCTCGCGCTGCCCGCTTTCGATCCACACCGCTTCCAGGCCGAATGCAGGGTCCTGCGTGGCGATGCCCTGCAAGGTGCCATGCACCTGCCCGGGATTGATCGCCATCAGGCGTTCGTTGTGCACCTCCGCCTCGCCCATCGGCACGCCCATCAGGGTGATGCGATAGGTATTCGGGCCAAGGTCCAGATTGTCGCGAATGTGCACCGCCGGCACGAGGAAGCCCAGCTCCTGTGACAGCTTGCGACGCACCGACTTGATCCGCCCCATCAACTCGCCCCCCTGGTGCACATCGACCAGCGGGATGAGCCGGTAGCCAACCTCCAGCCCCAGTGGGTCGACACTGGCCACATCCTCCCAACTGAGTTCCACGCGCTCCGTCGGGGCGACTGCGGCCGGCGTCTCGATGGCAGCTTCGGCGAGCTTCGCCTTGGTATCGCGCTCACGCTTCAACAGCAACCACGCCGCGCCGGCGCAACTGGCACCAAGCAGCAGAAACGCCACGTTCGGCATGCCCGGAATCGCGCCCATCACAATCAGCACCGCCGCCGCCACACCAAGCGCACGCGGCTGGCCAAATACCTGCCCGATCACCTGCTTGCCCATGTCCTGCGATTTGGACACGCGCGTGACGATGATCGCCGCCGCCACCGACAGCATCAGCGCCGGCACTTGCGCGACCAGACCATCGCCGATGGTCAGCAAGGTGTACGTCTTGGCCGCCTCGCCGGCCGACAAGCCATGCTGCATCACGCCGACGAAGAAGCCGCCGACAATATTGATCAGCAAAATCAGGATACCGGCGGTGGCGTCGCCACGCACGAACTTCGACGCGCCGTCCATCGAGCCATAGAAGTCCGCTTCCTCGCGCACTTCCTGGCGCCGCTCGCGCGCCTGATCCTGGGTGAGCAAGCCGGCATTGAGGTCGGCGTCGATCGCCATTTGCTTGCCGGGCATCGAGTCCAGGGTGAAGCGCGCGGTCACTTCGGACACGCGGGTCGCACCCTTGGTTATCACCACAAAGTTGATGATGGTGATGATCGCAAACACCACCAGACCGACGGCGAAATTGCCGCCGATGACAAACTCACCAAACGCCTGGATCACCTTGCCTGCGGCGCCGGGGCCGTCATGCCCATGCAGCAGCACCACCCGCGTGGAAGCGATGTTCAACGCCAGGCGCAGCAAGGTCGCCATCAACACCACGGTGGGGAACGCGGCAAACTCCAGCGGCCGCATCACGTACACGACGGCCAGCAGGATCACCAGCGACAGCGCGATGTTGAAGCTGAACAGCATGTCGAGCAAAAACGGTGGCAGCGGCAACATCAACATTGCCAACATCACCAGCAACATCACCGGGGCGCCAATTCCCCGGCGCGCGATGGTTTTGAAACTGCCTAGTACGTCTGCACCCGTCATGGATTTGACTCGTCAACGATCCCGATAAGGCCCCATCAAGTCAGGATCAACTTCCGGGGAAGGTGCTGCAGGTGGTGTCTCACCCTGTGCTGTGGCTTGCTTGAGCTGATAGACGTAAGCCAAGATTTGCGCCACCGCCACATACAACGCCGCCGGGATTTCATGTCCCAGTTGAGTGGTTGCATACAAGGCGCGTGCCAACGGCGGCGCCTCGACCAACGGAATGTGATGGCTGCCCGCCACCAGGCGGATTTGTGCCGCCAGAACGTCCATGCCTTTGGCGACCACGCGGGGCGCGCCCATGTGCCCATCGTCGTAGCGCAACGCCACCGCAAAGTGCGTGGGGTTGACGACGACCACGTCCGCCTTGGGCAACTCCTCCATCATGCGTTGGCGCGCCTGCGCCTGTTGCACCTGACGGATGCGCCCCTTCATCTCGGGGTTGCCCTCGGTCTCTTTCATCTCGTCGCGAATTTCCTGCTTGGTCATGCGCAGATTTTTGTTGTGGTCGTATTTCTGGTAGCCCGCATCGATCGCACCGATGAACGCCAGCACGGCGCCAAACCACAGCGCAGCACGCGCCAGCAAGGTCATGCATTGCGCGATCCCGGCCATCACCGTGCCGCGCCCGGTAGCCTGCAACGCGTCATTCCAGTTGTTCAACAGCAACGCCAAGACGCCGCCAATGAACAGCAACTTGAGCAAGGCCTTGCCCAGCTCCACCAGCCCGCGCATGGCGAAAATCTTCCCCAGACCCTTGATCGGATCAAGCCGCTCGAACTTCGGCTGCAATGCCTCGACACTGAAATTCAGGCCACCCAACAGCAATGGTCCAACCAGCGTGGCCAGCACCGTGGCCGCCGCCACTGGCCAGAACAGACCCAGCGCCTCCAGCATCGCCGCGTGCAGCGCGCGCCCCGGTAACGCGTCGGTGAACAAGGCCTCGCGCGAGTAATCCAGCCCCAGCGCAAAGATGCGCTGGGCGTGACGCAGCGAATTCTCGCCACCACTCATCAATGCCAGCACGCCGGCCAGCACCACGGCCGCGCCAGACAGATCGCGCGAACGCGCCACCTCGCCTTTTTCGCGCGACTCGCGCAGGCGTTTTTCAGTAGGTTCTTCGGTTTTTTCCTGATCGCTGCCTTCGGCCACGACGTCAGCTCCCGACCAGGTTGCGCATCAACGCCCACGCACTGACCTGCAACGCGTCAAACGCACCGGGCAGGCTGCGCAGCGACAACCACAGCGCGATGAAGCCGAGTGAGACCGTGATGGGAAAACCCACCGCAAACAGGTTCATCGACGGTGCCGCGCGGCTGATGGCGGCAAAGCCGATGTTCACCACCAACAGCGAAGTCATCGCCGGCAACGCCACGCGCACGCCGCCGGAAAACAATTCCGCGGCAAACGCCACGACTGCATGCAGCCCGTTCGCGTTGATCGCCAACTGGTCCGGTGGCAGGGTCTGAAAGCTGTCGGCAAGCAACGCAATCAGGCGCAAATGGCCGTCCATCACCACAAACAGCAAGGTCACCAACAACATGTAAAACTGGCTCAAAACGGTCGAGCTGGCGCCGCTTTGCGGATCGGCCACCGAAGCAAAACCAAGGCTCATGGCTTGCGAAACCAACTCGCCGCCCAGCGCCACCGCCTCGAACGCCATGCGCAACACAAAGCCGACCGCGGCGCCAATCAGCACCTGTCCGGCCATGGCCGCCACGCCAGCGCCGCTCAACGGATCAATCGAACTGGACGCCAACGGCGTCAGCACCAGCGTCAGCACAACTATCAGCCCGACCCGGATACGTGCGGACACGACCTGGGAGCTGAACACCGGCGCCACCAGACATAGCCCTGCTACCCTGCCCATGGCCCAGAACACACTGCCCAGCCACACCGGCAACTGCGCCAGATCCAGCGCGTTCATCTGATCGCCCCCGGCAGGTTCTCGATCAACTGCCGGGTAAACTGCACCAGCAAGCGCAACATCCACGGCCCAGCCACCAGCGCGACGGCCGCCATCGCCAGCAGCTTCGGGATGAAGCTCAAGGTCATCTCGTTGATCTGCGTTGCCGCCTGGATCACGCCCACCAGCAAGCCCACCGCCAGGGCCGTCAGCAACAACGGCGCGGACACGAGCATCGCGATGTACATCGCGTGCTGACCAAACTCCATAACGGATTCAGGCGTCATCGACAGGCTCCGGATGGGCACTGCGCGGTGGCTGTGTGGTGCTCAGGCGCCGTGGCGGATGTGGCGCGCGCAAACGTGTGGCTGGCTGGGAAGCAAAAGCTTTCGTTCGCCTGCGGCGAACGAAAGCTCGCGAGCACATACTCGCCGGTCATGTGTAGAAGCTCCCGGCCAGGGTGCCGAGCAAGAGCGTCCAGCCATCCACCAGCACAAACAGCATGATCTTGAATGGCAGCGAGATGATCATCGGCGAGACCATCATCATGCCCATCGACATCAGCACACTGGCAACCACCAGGTCGATGATCAAAAACGGTACGAACAACATGAAGCCCATCTGGAACGCGGTCTTCAGCTCGCTGGTGAGAAACGCCGGCATCGCCACCTTGAACGGCACATCGGCCTTGCTGGCATACGGCTGTTCCTTGGCCAGGCGGGTAAACAACTGCAGATCCGCGTCGCGCGTCTGATCGAGCATGAAATGCTTGAACGGTGCCGCCGCCGCCGGCAGTGCCAGTTCCGCGCTCAGTTGGCCATCCATATACGGCTTGATACCATCGGCGTAGGACGTATTGAGCACCGGCGACATCACGAACAGAGTGAGAAACAACGCCAGGCCCAGCAGCACCTGATTGGGTGGTGTGGATTGGGTGCCCAGCGCCTGGCGCAGGAACCCGAGCACGATGATGATGCGCGTGAACGAGGTCATCATCAGCGCCGCTGCCGGCAGCAGCGTAAGCGCGGTCATCAACGCCAGCACCTGCAGCGACATCGTCCAGCTCTGTCCGCCATCTGCCGCGGGCTGCACGTTCAGCAGCGGAATGCCGGGGGGCGCGGCGGCCGCCACCAGCGGCAGTCCCCACAGTGCCAACGGGATTAGCCAGCGCAGGGCTTTCATGCGCGGCGCTTCCAGCGTGCCAGCAGGTCACCAAACGCGGGGATGACCACTGGCGGCGTCTGCACGGCAATCGGCGGCGCACCAGCCGCGTCATCGTAGACATGCAGTGTGCGCATGCCGCCCGGACCAGTGCCGATCAGCAGGCGCTTGCCGTCGGCCTCGAGCAGCACGATGCGTTCACGCGTGCCAATGGCAAAACTCTCCACACAGCGGATGCGTCGCCCACCCGCACCGCGCGTGCGCTGCATGCGTCGACTCAACCAGCCGGCAGCAAAGATCAGCACCACGATGCCAACCAGGCTGATCAGCACCCGCAGCAATTCACCGGTGGCATTGAATTCGGCAGCAGCCGCTGGCGCCGTGGCCAGGATGTCGGCGACGGCGATCATCAGCGCAGCTTGCGTACGCGTTCGGCCGGGCTGATCACGTCAGTCAGGCGGATACCGAACTTCTCGTTGATCACCACCACTTCGCCGTGGGCTACCAGTGTGCCGTTGACGAACACATCCAGTGGCTCGCCGGCGGCACGATCCAGCTCGACTACCGAGCCCTGATTCAACTGCAGCAGGTTGCGGATGCTGATCCGCGTGCGCCCGACCTCCATGGCGAGCGTCACCGGCACATCCAGGATCATGTCCAGGTTGACCTCACCGACATCGGCGGCGCCTTCGTGCAGGGCATCAAACGCGACGCGTTCGGTGGCGTCGACGGGAACTTCTTCGGCGGAAACTTGTTCGGCTGTCTGGTTCATGCGGGATTCTTCTCTGTGGAATGGCCGCCACCGCGGACGCGCTCGCGGCGGCCGGCATGGGCTTGGAAACTTACGGCGTTGTGCCCGTTGGATTGCCCGTAACGGCCACGGAATACCGGCACGTCTTCGGCGTACACCGTGGCCAGCTCAGGCAGTTGCACCGGGATCACGTCACCCGGGCGCAGGTGCAGAAACTCACCGATGCTCATCTGCGCCTCCAACAGCAGCGAACTGAGGTCAACCTCGGCATCCAGCACCTCCTGTTGCAGCAATTCTGCCCAGCGCCCATCGCCATCGACGCGATCACTTTGCACGCCGGCATCCAACAGGGTGCGCAACGGCTCGATCATCGCGTATGGCAAAGTCAGGTGGACTTCACCGCCACCACCATCAAGCTCGACATGGAAACGCGACACGACCACGGTTTCGGTGGGGCTGACGATGTTGGCAAACTGCGGATTGATCTCCGAGCTCAGATATTCAAACTCCATCGCGAACACCGGCGCCCACGCTTCGCTCATCGCAGCAAACAACTCGACCAGCAGGATCTGGATCACGCGGCTTTCGGTGGGGGTGAAATCGCGCCCCTCGATGCGCGCGTGAAAGCGCCCGTCGCCACCGAAAAAATTGTCTATCACGGTAAACACCAGGCGTGGTTCAAACACCACCAATGCCGTACCGCGCAACGGCTTGATGCGCACCATGTTCATGTTGCTGGGCAGCGCCAGGCTGTGCACGTACTCGCTGAACTTGACCATCGACACACCCAGCACCGACACGTCGCACGTCTTGCGCAACACATTGAAGACGCCGGCGCGAAAGAACCGCGCAAAGCGTTCGTTGACCATCTCCAGCGTCGGCAGCCGGCCGCGCACGATGCGATCCTGCTGGGTGAAGTCGTAGGCAGCCACCGCGCCGGGCGGTAGCGGCTCATCATTACCGGTGGACACCGCACCGCCTTCCACACCATCCAGCAGCGCGTCGATTTCGTCCTGTGACAGCAAATCGCTCATGAGCGTTTCCCCTTCATCACTGCATCACGAAGCTGGTGAAATACAGCGCATCGATACCTGGTCGGCCGAGCCGCGCCTGGACCACTTTCTGCACTGCCGCCAACGCCTGCGCCTGCAATTTCTGCCGGCCCGCTACACCGCTGATGACCTTGCCGTCCTGGCTGCTGAGCAGCGTCAGCAATGCGTCACGGATCACCGGATCAGCAGCCTTTGCGGTGTCGATCGCCGCTTGTTCATGCGCCATCAACGTGATGCCAACCTGCAGGTAGCGGGCCGAATCGTCATCGTGGAAATTCACGACAAACGCCGGCTCCAGCGCGAGGTACAACTCTGCCTTGGTTACCGTCGCCACGCCGCTCTTGGCGGCGCTCGCCTTGCCAGGGGCAGCGCGCTTGGTGAACAGCATGTAGCCACCAACCCCGACTATCAGCAGCACCACGACCACCGCCAGCAACAGCGGCAGGCGACGCTTCTTGCGCGGCGCAGGCGGAGTGATCTCCTGCACCTGCTCCTGCTCTTCTTCTTCCTCGACCATGCTCAACCTCGAATCTGCAATGCGGCGGCGGTGCCCGTACGTGGGCTTCCACTGGCATGAAGCAATCGCCGTGCCATGGTGAAGATTCCTTGCTGACGTTGAGTTTCCCGGTCGCTGCGCGGGGATAGAGATACTCACGCGGCGTTTTCTTGACGCATGGCGAGTTGCTGGCGCAGGTGCAGAAAGATGTGACGCGCCAGCCGGCGTGGGTCGACGCCGCCGCACGGCCTTGGGCGGCGTGAGCGCGAACGTGGCTCTGGCGGTCCCGTCCTGCGGCAGCCGCGGCCGCAACGCGCAGCAGCCGAGTAGCAGCGGTGGGCCGGGCATCGACCCTGAACCACCCTCCTCAGCTTCCGCAAGCGCTGAGCTCGCTGCGCACGGCGCTGACGCGGAGCCGCAGACGGATCAGCGCCAAATTTTTGCGTGACGGCTGACCGCCGACGCCGTCTCAGGCAAACGCATCCAGCAGGCTGGATGGGCGTACCGGAATCGTCGAAGTGACCGAATGCAACTCACCGATAGCGTCCCCTGCCGCCGTCCCGGCACCGTGATGCTGTGAGGAAGAACCGTCACTGCCGTCGCTGCCATGTTGGCCCACTTCGGTGTGGCCCAGTGACAGCCCGTGCTGGGCCAGCATCTGGTCCAGTTGCGGCAGGCTTTGCTGCACCGCCTGCGCCGCACCGGGATGCTGCACGCTGAACACGACATCAACGCGCCCGTGATCCAGGGTGATCTTCAGGTCGACCTGGCCGAGCTCGTCCGGGTGCAGCCGGATACGCGCCTGCTTGAGGTCTTGCGTGGCCAGCCAGGTGATCTGGCGACCAAAATCCTGTCCGAACGCAGGTGTGCCGACCGGGGTTGTCACGGTCACCACCGGGACGCCAGCACTCAAGGGCGGCAGCGGCGGCAACAGTGTCGAGCTGATGCCGGCTGGCGTCGTCGCCGACCCGTGCACCTCATCGGCGGCAGGTGACTGTACGGCATCCAGCACAACCGACAGACTGACTGGATTCAGTGCCA
>CAJDTO010000049.1_pt1 | contig 13475 bp, 14 predicted proteins | sample 7389821 | NCBI WGS metagenome assembly CAJDTO01 (sample SAMEA7055651, study PRJEB34461) | soil metagenome | biome: terrestrial ecosystem; feature: Peninsula; material: soil | place: Antarctica | collected 2016
ACACTCGCCACGGCATCCCGCTTGCCGCTACGACGCCGGCACAAGGGTGCGCCACAGCGCCGCGTCCGTATAATCCCCGATTCACCCGAGCCGGCGCGGTCACCGCGTCCGTGGAATGACGATGAACGATTTTTTGCACAAGTTGCCCGAGTTCGTGGGCAATCACCTGGCGCTCAGCGCACTGTTCGTGATCCTGTTGGTGGCACTGCTGGTCATGCAGTTGACCAGTCTGTTCAGCAAGACCCGCGAGCTGAGTCCGGCCGGATTGACTGGCTTGATCAACCGCGAGAGTCCGCTGTTGATTGATCTGTCCGCGATTGCTGATTTTGAAAAGATGCACGTGCCCGGCGCTCGTCATGTGCCAATGAGCCAGTTCGACCCCGAGAGCAAGGACCTGGCCAAGGTCAAGGAACTGCCCGTGGTGCTGATCGACCGCGATGGTCGTGGCAACGCGCTGAAGGGCGCCTCGCGGCTGGTCAAGGCCGGCTTCACCAAGGTGCATACGCTGGCTGGCGGCACGCTGGCCTGGCGCGAGGCGCAGTTACCTGTGGCCAAGGGCAAGAAGTAGTCACGCAGCGCGTGCGTGATGCGCCTACGCGGCGCTGAATCCGGCCCGCGCATGGATGATCTGCGCGAGCACGTCGGGCGCGTAATCAAACGAATCGAAGTACAACCGCGATTCCGCCGCGCCCGCTTCGACAAACCATTGGCGTCCGGCGTCGACCATTTCCGGTGGGCCGCTCATGTACACGTCAAACGTGGACAGATCAGGCAAGTCTTCCAGCACCGCCTCGTGCACCAGGCCGGAGCGCAGCCCGGAAGCCTGATCCGGGTCGGAGACCACGGCACAAAAGCGCAAATTGGGCACGTCGTGTGCCCAGCGTTCGGCCAACGCGCGCAGGTACAGGTCACCTGCAATACGCGCGCCCCAGTACAAATGCATCGGCCGCCGCGTGCCCAGCGCGATGAAGTGTTCGACGATGGCCTTGATCGGCGCAAAACCGGTACCGCCAGCCATGAACAGCATTGGTCGTTCGGAATCCTCGCGCGGCACAAACGTGCCCAGTGGGCCGTCGATGCGCAAGGTATCGCCAACCTGCAGCGTGTCGTTCACGTACGAGGTGAAGCCGCCACCGGTGACATGGCGTACGTGCAGCTCGATCATGCCGTCGGGCTGTGGCCCGTTGGCGATGGAAAACGGCCGACGCCGCCCGTCGCCCAGCAACACATCCAGATACTGTCCCGGCAAACGTCGCAGCCGCCGCTCACCGGGCCCGGGCAGCAGCCGCAGACCGATCACGTCAGGCGTCAATCGCCACTTCTCCGCCACCAGCACATCCAACTGCCGCCGTGCCATCTCTGCCACCGAGGGCACCTCGCGCGCCTCCAGCAGCAGATCGCTGGCCGGCACCGCCTGGCACAACAGCACCGCATGGTGCGCAATGGCACTGGCATCCAGGCCCACTGGTGGATTGCGCGGATAGATGCACTCGCCGGCCAGCAACGTGGCCTTGCAACTGCCACACACCCCGGCACGACACGAATACGGCAAGGCCACGCCGGCGCGTTGCCCAGCCTCCAGCACGCTCTCGCCGGCGGCCACGGGAAACTGGCGGCCAGACTGTTTGAGGGTCACGGTAAACGTCAAGGAAATTTGATCCGATCCTGCTCGTCAAGTGGCGTTGTGTCCGTTGCCCGACGCCCAACGCCGGCACGTCGAACACAACGTGTACATTGTCGTTGTGATCGCCGCCGCCGACAATGCACGTTTATTTTGCAGGAATCGACCATGAGCATCTGGCACCAAGCACCCGACCTTGCGCGCATCAACGCCTGGAGCACGGACACCATGATGCAGACGCTCGATATTCGCATCACGGCGTTTGGTGACGACTGGCTTGCCGGCACCATGCCGGTGGACCACCGCACACAGCAACCGTACGGACTGTTGCACGGCGGCGCATCCGTGGTCCTGGCCGAAACCCTCGGCAGCACGGCGGCGATGCTTACGCTGGACCCGGCCAGCGAAATGACCGTCGGCCTGGATATCAATGCCAACCATGTTCGTGGCGTGCGCAGCGGCCTGGTCACCGGCACCGCGCGGGCGCTGCACATCGGCCGCAGCACGCAAGTGTGGGAAATCCGCATTGAAAATGCCGCAGGCGCACTGGTATGCATTTCGCGCATCACCATGGCCGTGATCGCCGCCCGCAACGCTGTGCCGCATTGAACGAGCTGGCGCCCTACGCCGGGCTCACGCCAGACGTGGTGCTCAACGCCATCGGCGCCTGCGATCTGTGGCCAGATGGTCGGCTGCTGGCACTCAACAGCTACGAGAATCGCGTGTGGCAGGTGGGCATTGAAGATGCCGAACCGGTGATTGCCAAGTTTTACCGGCCCGGCCGCTGGAGCGATGCGGCCATCGACGAAGAGCACAACACACTGCTGCATCACGCCGGCTTCCGCTACGCACTGTCTCCACGCCGCAGCGGCCGCGCGCCCGAGCTGGAAGCGCCCGAGCAACTGCAGTGGTTGGGTCGTCTGATTGGCCGCATGCACGGCATCGGCGCGCGTACGCCGTTCGTGCATCGCGGCACGCTCGATCGCGCGAGCATGGTGCAACAGCCGATGCACGCCGTACTCAATTCCACATTGTTGCCGGCCACGCTGCACGGGCATTACCACGCCGCTGCGGAACGTCTGGACACTGCCATCGCGTCGCGCCTGGCAGCGGTCGGCCCCGTCACGCGCATCCGCCTGCACGGCGATTGTCATCCGGGCAATGTGTTGTGGACCGATGTCGGCCCGCACTTCGTCGACCTTGACGATGCGCGTACGGGACCAGCCGTGCAGGATCTGTGGATGCTCGCCCACGACGACCGTGCGCTGAAAATCCTGCTCGACGGTTACCAGCAATTTCGGGATTTCGAGCGCACCGAGCTGGCACTCATCCCGGCGTTGCGCGCGATGCGTCAATTGCACTACGCCGGCTGGATCGCGGCGCGTTGGGATGACCCGGCCTTTCCCGGCGCGTTTCCGTTTGCCGCCGAGTCGCGCTGGTGGGAGCAACACATCACCGACCTGCACGAGATGGCCGAAGAACTGGAATAACCCACCTCATCTGCTGGAATAATGCCTCACCCGTGCAGGAACTCGCTGGCGAGCGATGCTTTTGATTTGATCTCGTGCGTCTGAGCAACAGCATCGCGCGCCAACGGGTTCCCGCGATGCTTTCACTTTTCCGGAATGACCCATGCGCACCATCCTGTTCCGCCTGATCGGCATTCTCGAAGTAGCCGGCGGCCTGTACGGCTTTGCCGTCATGCTGCAACGGCTGCTGCCATTTGGTTCGACCCACGACAGTCTCCTCAACCTGATCGGCCTGGTTGTCTTCGCCTTCGTGCTGGTTGCCGGCGCGCAATTGCTGGAGGGCGGCGAGCGCGGCGTGCGCATGTCGCGCTGGGCGCAATTGCTGCAACTGCCGCTGATCGCGCTGCCCGTTTTCAGTTATGGCCTGCACAGTGGTGCATTCGTAAATGTGTTTGCCACCTTGCAAGCCACGCCGCGGCTGGGGCTGGATTGGCATTTCGGCAGCCAGGGTTTCGTGCTTGCCGTGGGCGGGCCGACCGTGTCGCGACTGGGCATCAACGTGTTGGCGCTGATCTCATGGCTGGTGCTGCGCCTGCGCTGACTGTCCGGCCATCACCGGCAAGCAGAGCGGCCACGGCCACCAGCTATCATGCGCCGATGAATACGCCCGTTGAGCTACCCGTCATCCGTTTGAAATCCGATCGCAACCCCGGTCATCCGTGGGTGTGGTCGGCACAGATCTACAAGCCGGAACAAAAATTGCCGCCAGGCAGCGTGGTAGCAGTGCACGACGCAAAAAACCGCTTTGTCGGTCATGCATTCTGGAACGGCCACGCGCGTATTTCGCTGCGTTTGCTTGACCACGACGAGCATGCCACCCTGGATGCGGGTTGGATCGCCGCACGCATCGCGCGCGCCGTACAGCTACGTCGGAATTGGTTGCAACTGGATAACGCCAGCGATGCGTGGCGCGTGGTGCACAGTGAGGGCGATGGGCTTTCCGGGCTGATCGTCGACCGCTACGCGAACACGCTGGTCATCGAATATTTTGCCGCCGGCATGTGGCGCTTTCGCGAGGCAATCCACGCCGCCCTGCTCACGCACTTCCCTGACGCCCAGTTGTACTGGTTCGCCGAAACCCACGTGCAGAAGCAGGAATCGTTTGATTGCCGCAGCCCCGATGTGCCGGCGCTGACCGAGGTGCACGAACATGGCCTGCGCTTTATCGCGGCGCCGGGTAGCGGACACAAGACCGGCTTCTTTGCCGACCAACGCCACAATCGCCGCCACTTCGCCGAACTGGCGCGCGGCCGACGCGTGCTGGACCTGTGCTGCAACGCCGGCGGCTTTGCCGTGCACGCGATGGCCGCCGGCGCGAGCGAAGCTGTCGGTGTGGATCTCGACGCCGGCATCCTCGAGATCGCGCGCCGCAACGCCGCTGCAAACGGCGTCGAAGTGACATTCGAGCAAGCGGATATCTTCGACTGGGTGCGCGCTGCACTGGCCCGCGGTGAGTACTACGACGCGGTCGTGCTCGATCCGCCCAAACTCACCCGCGACCGCAGCAAGGTGATGGACGCGCTGAAGAAATACTTCGCCATGAATCGCATGGCACTGGACATCATCGCGCCCGGCGGCCTGCTGCTGACCTGCTCGTGCACCGGCCTGGTCGGCGAGTCGGAGTTTCTGGAAATGCTGCGGCGCGTGGGGTTGAATGCTGGCCGCGACATCCAGGTACTGGAAACCAGCGGCGCGGGCGCCGACCACCCGTTTCGTACCGACGTGCCAGAAGGGCGTTACCTCAAGGCCGTGTTCTGCCGGGTGGATTGAAGCCCCGCAACCACTGGTCGTAGGGCGGGCCCTGCCCGCCGTCTGGTCCATCAACGCGCCAACCAAAGCCGGCGAACAGTGCCCGCCCTACGCCTTGTGCGGTAGCCGACCACGCAGCGACGCTGCGGTAAACGGGCCGGGCTCAACGAGCAGCGCGCGGGCCGCATCAACCTGGTCCCATACATTCCACAGCAGCACGCCGCGCACACGTCCGGCGTCGAGGTAATACACCACGCCTTCGCGATAGCGTTCGCGCCAGTCTTCGATTACCCGCATCCGCGTATCGAGCAAACCCACAGCCTCGTAACCCAGATCGAACTGATCGGAATAGAAGAATGGCTGCGCGATGTAGTCGGCATTCGCCCCGGTCATGTTGCGACCGGCCTGCCGACCCATGCTGATGGCGGCGTCCTCGTGCTCCACACGCAGGCGCTGACCTAACGTCCTGCTGTAGAAATCCGCGACGTCACCGGCGGCCCAGATGTCCGGATCGCTGGTGCGCAACTGGGCATCGACGATGATGCCGTGGTCCACATGCAAGCCGGCCTGCTCGGCCAGCACCGTGTCCGGCGCTGCACCAATGCCGACGGCGACAGCATCAACGTGCAGCTTCTGGCCATCGGAAAGTTTGAGCTCGACACCGTCGTTGTCAGCGCTGCCACCGACTACGGTCACCCCGGTACACAAAGCCACACCATGGCGCCGATAGTAATCACTGAGAAACGCTGCCAACGCTTCAGGATAACGCCCGGCTCCGATCGCCTCACCGGGGAAGACCATCGTGATCTTGCAACCCGCCTCGCACAATGACGCGGCCAGTTCGCCACCAATGAAGCCGCCGCCGATCACGGCGATCTCCGCGCCAGGTACGGCATAACGGCGCAAGGCTTGATAGTCGGCCAGTGTCCGAAAGTGGATCACCCGCTCACCGCCGACGCCTGACAGCCGCCGCGGCGTGGCACCAGTGGCCAACAGCAGGCGGCGATAGTGGTAGACATCGCCGTGATCGTCCATCACCGCATGCGCAGCGCATCCCAGACCCGTGGCGCGGCGGCCAAGGTACAACGTGGCGCCGCTAGCAGCCGTCGCCAGATCAATGTTCGCAGGTGACTTGTCGCCTTTCCACAGCGCCTTGGTAAGCGCCGGCCGCTGGTACGGTGGCGAGGCCTCCGCGCCCACGATGCCGATGCTGCCCGCTGCATCAAGCCCGTGGATCGCCTTGGCGGCCGAATCCGCAGCCATGCCAGCGCCAACAATCAGATAGTCGTGAATCAGTTCCATGCCTGCCTCGCCATGTCGTTGAATATGGCCCCACTTGTTGCGTAGCGGCCAGCGCAGCTCATGCGACCACATCGACGCCAACCACAATGCACACGCCCGCCCGACGTACACTGGATGCAACTGAGCCCGGAAACGTTCCATGCCGTCAGTCACCAACGGGCGCTGCAACAACTCCGCGGCTGGCCTTCGCCGTCGCGTCAGAGACCACACCAGCGCCGGAGATAGTCATGAATGTGCCGTAACTATCCCCGCTGCGAACTAACGAGCAGGTGGCACGTCGTACACTGAGCCGCCACACCGTTGGGGATACTTCATGCCACTGGATGCCACCTTGTTGCCCACCATTTCCGCGTTCGTGATCGGCTCGTTGATTGCCGCCGTCATTGTGTATTTGCTGCTTCAGGGTCGGGCGAGAAGAAGCGAAACCGTGTTGCAGCATGAACGCGACGAGTCGTCCGCACGGCTGGCCCGGGCCGAAGTCAACGCTCAGCGCGTCCCGTCCCTGGAACAGCAACTGCGCGATAGCGGTGACGATATCGCCAGGAGACGGGAAGACAGCGCTCGGCTGGCGAGCCAACTGGAGGCTAGCGACAAGCAACATCACGTGGCGCAGACTCAGCTTGAGGCGTTGGCGCGACGTCTCGATGAGGTTTTGTCCAGCAAATCAGCATTGGCCGAGAGTCACGCCCGACTTGAACAACAAGTCGAGTCGGCCAAGCAGCGCGAAGTCGAAACGAGCAAGCTGCTGGAGGACACCAAACAAGCCATGACCAGCGAGTTCAAGCTGCTGGCCGGCACGCTCCTGGAAGAGAAGGGGACGAAGCTCGGCGAACAGCAAAGACAGACCCTCGCGTCGTTGCTTGCACCGTTCAGCGACACGCTCAAGGAATTCAAGTCCAAGGTGGAGCAATCACGCGAAGCGGACCTGACCGCACGCGCGGGATTGATCGCGCAGATTCGCCACCTCACCGAACTCAACCAAGAGATCGGCAGCAAGGCGCAATCGCTGACCGATGCGCTCCGTGGTGAAAGCAAGACCCGCGGCATCTGGGGTGAACAGGTATTGCAGAGGCTGCTGGAGTTGGCCGGCCTGCGCGAAGGCGTGAACTTCCGCACCCAAGCCAGCCACCGCGAGGAAGACTCCAGCGCCAGGTTGATTCCCGACGTGGTCGTAGACCTCCCGCAAGATCGAGCGATCATCATCGACTCCAAGGTATCGCTGGTGGCATATGAGCGCTACGGCGCAGCCAGGGACGATGAAGAGGCTCGTACACGGGCACTGAAGGAACATTGCGCTTCAATCAAGAGACACATCAAGGATCTGTCGGACAAGAATTATCCCAAGCTCTATGGTCTGAAGGGTGTGGATTTCACGTTGCTCTTCGTACCCATCGAAAGCGCGCTTATGCTTGCGAGCGAAGCCGAGCCCGAACTAGCCCAGTACGCACTGGAACGCCACATTGCACTGGTCTCGCCCAATACGCTGTTCACCGTGTTGCACACTATTGAATACATTTGGCGCGTGGAAAAGACCACACGCAACATGGAACAGATCGTCGCGCGCGGCACGCTAATGTACGACGCGGCAAGAAAATTCGGTGAATACATCGTCGCCATCAACGACAGCTTGGAGAAGGCAACTGCGGCGGCACGAGATGCCGAAAAGGCGCTGAACGACCCTAGTCGCGGATTGATCCGCCAAGCCGAAAGGCTGCGTAGCCTCGGCATCAGCCCCAAGAAACGCATGCCCGCGAGGCTCTCGAGTGAAGATACCGGCGAGCAAGCCGCCGCGGCGCCTTCCAGCCAGCTAGATAGCCAGCTGCCTGCGCCCAATGATGATGAAATCGGTTCCGTAATCAGCTGCGGCGATACTGACTACGGCACTGAGTGACGCACGACGCACAGACGTGAACCATTCCGGCCGCTAGACTCGAGCATCTACAACGCAGAGACATCCACATGAGCGATCCGAGCAGTCCGGCCAGCGTCACGCAGGCACAAGCCGAAGAAGCCGTGCGTACGCTGTTGCGCTGGGCGGGCGATGATCCGCAGCGCGAAGGCTTGCTGGATACGCCCAAGCGGGTGGTCAAGGCGTACCGGGAATGGTTCAGCGGCTACACGGTCGATCCGGGTGAGTATCTGCGGCGCACGTTCGAGGAAGTGGCCGGCTACGACGAGATGGTGGTGTTGCGCGGCATCGATTTCGAAAGTCATTGCGAGCATCACATCGCACCCATCATCGGCCGTGCGCATATCGGCTATCTGCCCACTGATCGCGTCGTCGGCATCAGCAAGCTGGCGCGCGTGGTTGACGCATTCGCCAAACGCTTTCAGGTGCAGGAAAAGCTCACCGCGCAAATCGCCCAGTGCATCCAGGACAACCTGCATCCGGCTGGCGTAGCGGTCGTCATCGACGCCAGCCACGGCTGCATGACCACCCGTGGCGTGCACAAGCGCGGGGTGTCGATGGTCACCAGCCAGATGCTCGGCGCATTCCGCGAAGACCCGCGCACGCGACTGGAGTTTTTGCAGTTCATTGGTATCGATCGCTTGCCGCGCTGACGTGCCGCAATACGCGCACCGTCGCGGCGGGTGGCCGCGCGCATGGCTCGCAGTCGTTGCCTGTGCGCTGTTGTCAACCCTGCCGCCAGGCATCGCACAAGTTATTCCGAACACGCGCGCCGATTACCTGCACACGCTCGATATCGACGGCGACGGTCGCATCAGCAGTGCCGAATACGTGCACTACATGAGCGCCGGCTTTCAGCGCATGGACAGCGACGGCGATGGCACGCTGGAACCGGCGGAATTGCCCGGTGGTCGCGGCCACGCCATCAGCATCCGGGAGTTTCAGGACAACTTGCGTCGCCAGTTCCGCCGACTCGATCGCAACCACGACGGTTATCTCAATGCACGCGAGCTGACTGCACCGCCCGGCTGAACCCGGCCCTTGTCAGCCGCTGCCATGTCCGTCGCGTTACCGGCGCACCGACCACGCCATCGCGAAACACCGCGTTGCCATCGACGCGGATGCAAGAACTCGACTCAGGCCGAGATCGCCAGCTTCTCCGAGCGATACACCTGCATCGTTACGCCGATCGCCAGCATGGCTGCCACGGTGCTGCCCAGCAGACACAGGATGAGGCGTTCGGTGCCGATGGCATTGCCGCGCAATACGTCGAGAATGCCCAGATGCTGGCCGAGCAGCGGTACTGCGTACATCCAGTCGCGCGGTTTCACTGGCATCACCATCAACATCACGCTGGGAATGATCGGCACCATCATCAACAACGACAGATAGGTCTGTGCTTCGCGGAAACTCTTGGCAAACGCAGCAACCAACGACTGCAGCGCGGCGAGCAAGGCCACCATCGGCAATTCCAGCAACAACACAAAGGTGGCGAAATGCCAGCCGAGATTCACTTCCATGCCGAGCTTTTCGGCGGGAATGAAACGCCCGATCACGGCAAGAACGAGCAAACACAACAGCAGGCTGGCGGCGGAGAACGCGGTAATGGCCAACAGCTTGCCCAACAGGACTTTCCAGCGCGCCACCGGATTGGCAAACAGCGGTTCCAGTGACTGCCGCTCGCGCTCGCCAGCAGTCAGATCGATCGCCAGATACATGCCACCCACGAGGATGGTCAGGACCAAAAGATATGGCAGCATGTTCAACAGCAACACGGCGCGCGACTGGGCAGTGGCCTGATCACGGCGCGCCACGACGACCGGCGTTGCCAGGGCAGGCGACAACCCGCGTGCCACCAACCGCATGGCACCCTGCTGTTGCGCGTAACTTTTGACCAATTGCGTCACTCGCGCCACCGACGTACTGGTATTGCCTTGCGAGGAGTCGAAGAACACTTCCACTTGCACGGGTTCACCTTTGCGCCAAGCCTCCGGATAAGCGGCGGATACGCGCACGACGACGTCGGCATCTTGCTGGCGCACCGCCTGTCCGGGGTCGGCAACCGCCGCTTGCGGCACGATACCGCCAGCCTTGAATGCGTTGATCAAGTTCGGCGCGTACTGCGCGCCAATCACCGGCACCTTGAGCGGCAGATCGGCCTTGTCCAGTTGCTGGCTGACGATGGCCCCAATCATCAACGCGAACAGCAGCGGCCCGAGCAACGGACCGGTGACGAACGCGCTGAGCAACGTGCGCCGGTCACGCAGGCTCTCGCGCACTTCCTTGAACAACACCACAAGCAGCGTGCGGCTGTGTCGGCCAGATCGATTCATGGCCTTCATGCGGCAAGTCCCTCATCGCTACCAATGATCTTGACAAACGCATCCTCCAGGTTGCTCTCACCGGTTTGCTCACGCAGTGCGGCCGGCGACTCATCGGCCACCACGCGGCCGTGCGCGATCACCACGATGCGGTCACACAGTGCCGCCACCTCCTGCATGATGTGGCTGGAAAACAGCACGCAGCGACCTTCGCCCTTCAAGCGCAGAATGAATTGGCGCAGCGCACGGGTGGCCATCACATCCAGCCCGTTGCTGGGCTCGTCCAGGATCACGTTGCGCGGGTCGTGCACCAGCGCGCGCGCAATCGCGGTTTTCACGCGTTGACCTTGCGAGAAGCCCTCGGTGCGGCGGTCGGCGATGTCATGCATACCCAGCGCCTCGATCAATGCCTCGCGACGGACCCTCAACTCATCCTCCGACAAACCTTGCAGGCGCCCGAAGTAGTCGATGTTCTCGCGTGCGGTCAGTCGCTTGTACAGCCCGCGCGCGTCCGGCAACACGCCAAGCTGACGACGCACGCCGAGCGGATCGAGTGCGGCGTCGATGCCATCCACCAGCACGTGACCGCTGTCGGGAGCCATCAGTGTGTAGAGCATGCGCAACGTCGTGGTCTTGCCCGCGCCATTGGGCCCCAGCAAGCCCGTTATCTCGCCATCGCGGGCATTGAAGTTGACGCCGTCGACCGCTTTCACCGCACCAAACGCCTTGTGCAGATCGCGTACCTCGATCATGGCGCGGCTCCGTTGAAGTTGAGGAAGATGGGTGTGGATTGCAGCCGATCCAGACAGCTCGCATCCAGCGTTTTCGGGTTGAGCTTCTCGATGAAGTGCTGGATCAATTTGGGCGTGCAGCCCGCCGCCATCACGCTGTGCGCCTGACCGTTGAGCACCAGCACACGGGCGTTGGACAGACCCTTGGCCACCGTTTGTGCGTAGCGCGGCGGTGTCACCGGGTCGAACTGCCCAGCCAGCAGCAATACCGGTTTATCGGTGTGCACAGGCGCGTGGAAATCTGTCGGACGCGCGCCCTTGGGCCACACCGAACAGATCGCCTTGAGCGCATCGACCATGCGCGTACCGAGGATCGTGTCCGCATCGCGTGGGTTCGGTGCCAGCAGGTCGGCGTCCTCGCTGCAGATCACCGAATACTGCATGCCACTACCCGCCAGCTCGGCAAGGTCCCCGGACAGGATCTTGGCCTGCCCCAGCAAGGGACCGACATCGCCATGCGCCGCCGCATCGATGGACAACGGCAGCAACGCCGCCGTGGCCGGTGTGTAGGCAAACATGCGCACCACATTGGCCAGCACGCCTGCACTCAGCGTGCGCTTGACGCTTTGATAGCTCTGCGGATCACGAAAGCTGACCTCATGTGGATTCGCGCGCAGTGCATCGCGCAACTGCAACAAGGTCTGCTCCGGGTCCCCGAATTTCTGCTGGCACGCCGGCTCCGCCGTGCAGCGCGCAAATTGGGCATGCAACGCGTCATCCAGGTTGCGCGCAAATTCCGCTCCCAACGCCAAGGAGTTCGGCACCACGCTGTCCAACACCACGCTGCGCACTGCGTCGGGGTAATGCCGCAGATATTGCTGCGCCATACGTGTGCCGTAGGACACGCCGATCAGATCCAGTGGCGGCGCGCCCAGCGCCTCGCGCACGTCTTCCAGATCCTGCGCGGCAATCGTGGTGGTGTAGTAGCGCGGGTCAGCATGCGCCGACAGTTGCTGCAAACACTCGGCGGCGGCTGCGTGAATTTTTTCCGGATCGAACACGTCGTTGACACGCGTATCGGTGGCGTCCGAGTCCTTGCACGTCAACGCGTTGGAACCGCCAGTGCCGCGTTGATCGAGCAGCAAAACATGGCGATGCGCGAGCAACGGCTGCAAGACGGCCGCAGCCATGTCCGCAGAGTCCGTCGCTGCCTGACCCGGCCCACCGACAAGTAGCGTCAGCATGTCGCTGGCCGCCACTTGCGAGTCCGAGCGCAGTACCGCCAGTTTCAGGCGGATCTTTCGGCTATGCGGGTCCGCGCGATTTTCCGGCACCTCCAGCGACCCGCACCACGCTGCTGTGCTCAACGCCGTATGCGGCTTGGGCAATTCGCACGCCGTCAGCACGAGCTTGCCAAAGATAGATTCGATCGGACGGCCAAATAACCGCGCAATCTTGAACGCCAGTGGCAGGCTGGGATCGTACTTGCCGGTTTCAATCGCGTTGACGGTTTGCCGCGACACATCCAGGTGCTCGCCTAGATCGGCCTGTGACCAGCCTTGTTCGCCGCGCAGTTCACGCACGAGGTTGATCACGGCTGACCCCGCATCATGTGTCGGCTTTGCGGTTGCCCAGCGACGCTGCGGGGTGCGTCACACATCACTGGCGTTACCCCGCGCTTGCATCCACAGACGGCGGCGACGCACCACAAACTTGAACAAAGCCCAGCCGACCAACGCTGTAGCCATGCCGACGACGATGCCGGTAGCGAGATCGGCGGCAAATATATCGCGTCGCAGATAAGCGAAGATCCCCGCTACCAGCATCATGGCCGCGACGACGGCCAGTCGCCAATGCAGCGGAATGCCGCCGTCACAGACCATGTCACTGCCATAACGGCGTGCGATCCGCTGATACGCACCTTCATAGCAGAACAACATCAGCGGAAACACCCACATCAGGATGCTGCCGTCGATCGGCCATACCTGTACCGTCGCCAGAAAGCCGCCGATCAAGCTGCATGCCGCGACCGCGGCAACGGTTATCCCCAATGCCACCAGATGGGTGCGCTGCTGCAGCTCATCGCTGGCGCGCACGCGCTGGGCCATCAGCCAGATGACATACAACATTGGCAAGGTCGGCACGACCGCCAGGAACCCCTTGAGGGCAATGCTGGAAGCCTCGCGCGCCAGTGGCAACAGCAACAACAGGGCGGCGAGATACAACGACGCCGCAAGTATCATGCGCGTCTGGTACCGCCTTTCATTCAAACGTGGCATCAACCATTCCTCGCAGTGATTGCAAAAAGCCGGC
>CAJDTO010000039.1_pt1 | contig 13362 bp, 13 predicted proteins | sample 7389821 | NCBI WGS metagenome assembly CAJDTO01 (sample SAMEA7055651, study PRJEB34461) | soil metagenome | biome: terrestrial ecosystem; feature: Peninsula; material: soil | place: Antarctica | collected 2016
GCATGCGTGCAGTACAGATAGTCGAAGTGGGCAAACCGTTGCAGTTGCGCGAGATCGCGACGCCGGAGCCGGGCCCGGGGGAAATCCGCATCAAGGTGCAGGCGGCGGGGATCTGTCACTCCGATGTGCACTATCGCGATGGCACGGCCAGCGTTGCCTTCCTGCCGATCACGCCCGGGCATGAAGTAGCCGGGGTCGTGGACAAGCTGGGCGCGACGGCAACGGGCGTGGCGGTTGGTGATCGTGTCGCGCTGCATTACCTGGCGACCTGCGGCCAGTGCGATTACTGCGCGCGCGGACTGGAACAGTTCTGCACCACGGGCCGCATGCTGGGCAAGCACATGCATGGTGGCTATGCCGAGTATGTCGTGGCACCGGCACGCAATGCGATCCCGGTGGCCGATGCCGTCAGTGCGCCGGCGGCGGCGATCATGATGTGCTCCAGCGCTACGGCGTTCCATGCGTTGCGCAAGGCGCGCATGAGCGCGGGTGATCGCGTGGCAGTATTTGGTGTTGGTGGTCTGGGCATGTCTGCCGTGCAACTGGCGCGGGCGTGCGGTGCCGCCGAAGTGTTTGCGGTGGATGTGGACGCGGACAAGCTCCGGGTGGCCGCTGCCTATGGTGCGCAGCCGATCGACGCGACCGCAGGTGCGTCCGATGTGCAACTGCGTGCACGCACGCATGGGCGAGGCGTGGATGTGGCGCTGGAATTTGCCGGGTTGCCGGTCACCCAGCAGCAAGCTGTTGCGTCACTGGCAGTACATGGGCGGGTTGCTTTGGCCGGGATTTCCGGTACGCCGTTTGCGGTGGACAGCTATGCGACGGTAATCAACCGCGAGGCGGAGATTATCGGAGTGTCCGATCATCTGCATGGCGAGTTGGGCACGCTGATGGAGTTCACCCGGCGCGGATTGCTCGATCTGGAGAGCGTGATCGCCGAGCGGCTGCCGCTGGACGCAAGGCAGATCAATCGCCGTCTCGATGCGCTGGCCAGCTTTCACGGGCGTACGCGTTCGGTCATCGTGATGGAGTGATGGTGGACGCCAACTGCTGCCATTGCGGTGGCCTCGGTGCAGCTTCACGTGGGTGCCCGCGGTGAACGCGGACGGAGTGCAACTGCGGATGGTGGCCACAAAAAGGTCGGGTGGCAACGTGCCGCGCGCTGCAAGCCACTGCTCGACCCGATTCGGGCCGGCGTTGTAAGCGGCGCTGGCCAGCCATGGCGAACCGTTGAAGCGTGCGGCCATTTGCGCCAGATAGCGCGTGCCGAGCGCGATGTTGACCGTTGGGTCGTACAGCGTTTCCGCGCCGCCCCAGTTCAAGCCGTTGCGCTTGGCCACCAGCTCGGCGGTGCTCGGCAGCAACTGCATCAGGCCGCGCGCGTTGGCGCCAGAACGCGCGTCGTTCATCCATGCGCTTTCCGCGCGCAAAATGCCGTAGGCCCAGGCAGGATAGATGCCCGCTTGTTGCGCTTCGGGCACCAATCCGTCCTGGCTGGCCAGCGGAAAGCGCAGTGAATACATGCGCAGTGCGTCGCCGCTGCTCAAGGTGAACACGGCGCGGTCGTACCAGCCACGGCGGTTGGCCAGATCGGCAGCCAGCCGTGTCGTGGCTTGATCGGCGCCTTGCAGCGCGCGGGTCCATTCACGTCGCGCGTAGCCAGGCAGGTTGACTGCGTACAGTTCGAATGCGCGCGCCAGGCCCGGATTATCCAGCAACGCTTGCTCGCGCTGCGGGTCAGCCTCTACGGCAATGGGACAGATGGCATACGGCTGATTGAGTTTGTCGGCAGCGAGAAAGCCGAAAAACGTCGCCTCGTCGGCGAGCGCGGCATAGTCTTGCTGCGCTTCGTCGTGGCGACCAATGGCGGCCAACGCGCGCGCGCGGAAGTAACGCCACTCGCCGTCTTGTTGCTGCGTGGCTGGCATGGCGTCGACGGCGTCGAGCACCGCTGGCCATTGCTGGCGCGCCAGCGCGACCCGCGCGCGCCATTCGCGGCTGGCGTCGGTTTGTGCGGACGCGGGCAGGGCGATCAGTCGACTCAGTGCGTTGTCGTCAAAATCGGTGGCGTGAAACAAGGCCAGCGTATAAAGGATCTGGTCACGCTGCGCGGTGCTGAAACTGAAACGCGATTGCAGGTCTTGCCACGCACTGTCCGCGCGCGTGGATTGGCGCCGCGCCAGGCGAGTCACGGCCAGCGTGACCGCCTGTGTGTTGCGTGGAACGTCGGACCAGTTGCCGGCAGCGGCAAGCGCCGCAGCGGGATCACGTAGCGCCAGCGCGAGTTGTCGCGCCACGCGTGCGTCGTCGGCTGCTAGCCAGTTGGTCAGCGCTTCGATCGTGCCGGGCTGGTTGGCGGCTGCCGCGCGGTCGATGCGGCTCCACAAGCGCGCGGTGGTGAGCAGGCCCTGATCGTGCGCGGCATGGAGCACCGGATCACACGCGTCAGGCAAGTTCGGTTTGGCCCACAGCGCGGACAGGTCGGTGTCGAAATCCAGCGTTTCGTCGCGACTCAAGCGCGCGCTCAGAGCGTGGCAGGCCAGCTCGTTGCCAAGGCCGGGCCGATACAGCGCAGTGAACGTCGCCCAGTCCTGGCGGCGCGCCAGCTCCAGCAGAAAATCGCGCCGCAGATCGGCCGCCGGTATCCAGTCTGGGTAGCGGCGCAGGTAATCCTCGACGGCGGCGCGGTCAATCTGGCCGATGTCGTGTTGCAGCGCCGCCGCCTGCAGGTATGGATACAGCGGATAGTCACTCAATCCGTTGGCCAGCGTGCGCCACTGCTCCCCACCGTTTTGTGCCGACGCGTACGCTTGAACAAACGCAGCGCGCTGTGCTGTGCTCGACTCGTTCGCCTGCAGCGTTGGTGCGGGCAGCAGCCAACTGGCAGTCAGCAACACGCTCACCAATGCTGCGTGGCGAAACCGGGACAAGGACATGAAGACTCCTGCAATCAATTCATGACTCAAGTGTAGTGGATGCGTTGTTGTCGACTTTGCGCTGCTCGGGGCAAGCGACCCGGCTGCTAAGCTGACGGCCGGTTTTGCGTCGGTACTGGATCGGCATGTCATCCCTATCGTGGGTTCGTCGTCAGCACGCAGTGGCGTGGTCGGTTCTGCTGGCGCTGGCACTGCTCAGCGCGTGGGGCTGGTGGTCGCTGGGGCGGCCGGTGGCGTTGCCGGATGCGCCGTCCGGGCGCATTGCGTGTGTCTCCTACGCGCCATTCCGTCTGCCCGGAGAGACGCCGCTGGATATCCACGCGTTCATCAGCCCGCAGCGCATCGATGAAGATCTACGCGCGTTGTCGCAGCGCTTTGATTGCGTACGCACGTATTCGCAGGGACAGGGTTTGAGCGCCGTGCCACGGATCGCCCAGCGCTACGGCATGCAGGTGTTGCTCGGGATCTGGCTGGGGCGCGACCGCAAGGCGAACGCCGAGCAGGTGCGCCTTGGCATCGCCACTGCACGCAAATACCCGCAGGTGCTGCGCGGCGTGATTGTCGGCAACGAAGTGTTGCTGCGCGGTGAGTTGTCGCCACAGACTTTGGGCACGTATGTGCGTGAGGTGCGCGACGCCATCGACACGCCCGTGACCTATGCGGACGTCTGGGAATTCTGGCTGCGCCACCCGGAGCTGGCGAACTCGGTGGATTACCTGACCATCCATATCCTGCCGTACTGGGAAGACCAACCGGTCGCGCCGGAGCGTGCCCTGCAGCATGTGGCGGACGTCTATGCGCAGGTACGTGCAGCGTTCCCCGGACGTGAGGTGATGATTGGCGAAACCGGCTGGCCCAGCGCCGGGCGACCGCGCCAGGCAGCGGTTGCCAGTGTGGTCAACGAGGCGCGTTATCTGCGCGGTTTTCTCGGCTACGCGGCCGAGGTGCATGTGCCATACAACGTGATCGAGGCGTTTGACCAGCCGTGGAAGCGTGCGCAGGAGGGCACCGTAGGCGGTTACTGGGGCATCTTCGATGCACAGGCGCGGCCGAAATTTGCGCTGACCGGCGCGGTGGTCGAGGTCATTCACTGGTGGCTCGGGTGGCTGGCGGGGCTGTGCGGCGTGGTCGTGTTTGTACTCGCAGGCGCGTATGCCCGACGTTGGCACGGCCCGCGCGGCTGGGTCAGTCTCGGCTTGATGGGATTTGCCGGCGGTGCGGCGTTGGCCTGGCAGGGTCGACAGCTCGCATTTGCTGCGCGCGATGGTTGGGAGTGGACGGTGTCCCTGGCCGCGTGTGCCGCCGCACTGGGGACGACGCTACTGCTGGCGCGGGCCATCGCGGCGCACTTGGCGAACGGCGATTCGGATCGGGAGGCATCACTGCTGAAGCCGCTCCCACAGCACGATGACAGTGCGAACGCTGCTGTGGCAGCGCCTTCAGCCGCGATGTCTGCGTCCGACTTCCCCGTGCAGGCTGCGTCGAGCTGCGCGCAGCTCGCCACATCTATCCCATGGCTACGCCTCGCGTGGCTGTTCGCCATGGCGCTGTATGGATTGCTGTTGGTGTTTGACGGCCGCTATCGGAATTTTCCGCTCGGCTTGTTTGCGTTGCCGTGTGTGGGCTACGCCTTGTTGGGCGGCCTGACTGCGCGTGCGGCCGGTGGTCGGCCGCTGTTGGAAGAACGCTTTCTGGCGGCGTGGTTGCCAGTGCTGGCGACCATCGTGGTATTTCAGGAAGCAGGGCTGACGACTGCGGCGTGGTTATGGCTGGCGCTGAACGTCGCGCTGGCGTGGCCCATCCTGCGCCGTTGGTGGCGCCCGCGCCTGCACGCGCAACAGGCGTAGCGACCCGATCAGCAGCGCGATCGCGCCGCTCTGGAAGCAGTACAGCACCAGCGCAAACAATCCCAGCGCGGCGGCCAGCCACGCGACGCCGAGGCGCCGCGAAAAAATCGCGATCACGGCGGTGACCAGCGCCACGACGCCGTACACGTTGTGTAAAAAGCCCACTACCAGCCACTGCCGCCAAGTACACCACAGCGGGCTGGCGACAGTCCCACATTGTTGGCCGATGACACTCGATTCGATCAACCCGTAGCGCAGCCACGCTGCCGTCATGCCAACAAGAACCAACGCCACCCATGGACCTGTGGTGCGCAAAACCCGCGCTGTCATCGGCGATCACGCCGACGGCGACGAGTTTTGCCGCCCACGTTGGCCGGCAGGCGAATTTCCGCCGCCAGCGGCAAGTGGTCGGAAAATGCCTGCGGCAACGCCCACACTTTTTCCAGGTGCACGGCCGGCGAAGTCAGGATGTGATCCAGCGCACGCCGTGGTTTCCAGCTCGGGAATGTCGGGGTCGGTTGTGCCGGTGGTTGCAGCGAGCATTTGGCAAACAGCTGCTGCATTTCCTTGCTGCCAGCCTCGCTGTTCAGATCACCCATCAGCACCGCGTGGGGGAAATCCTGCAGCAACTCGGCGATGAAGCCGAGCTGCCGTGCGCGCGACGATGCACTCAGTGACAGATGCGCAATCATGACCGCGAGCGCTTGCTCGCCCTCACCGAACTGTGCGAGCAACGCGCCACGTCCGGGAATGCGGCTTGGCAATGGATAGTCCAGTACCGATCGTGGCTCCAGACGGCTGATCAGGCCGTTTGCCGTGTGCGCGACGCGGGCCATCGCACGATTGGGCTGGTAGCTCCAGAACGGCATGCCGGAGGTTTCGGCGAGGTAACGCGTCTGGTTGAGGAAGCCCGAGCGCAGACTGCCGGCGTCCGCTTCCTGCAGGCCGATGACATCAAACTGCGGCAGCACCTCGGCCAGGCGATCGAGGTTGTCCAGCTTCGAGCGGCCCGGTAATACGGCGCTGATGGAGCGCGTGACGTACTCACTGTAACGATGCACGCTGGCACCGGCCAGAATGTTGCAGCTCAGCAGACGCAGGCGGCGTTCGGCAGGAACATCGGGGGCAGGATCAACAGCGCGAGTCATCATGAACCAGAATGCTCAAGGAGCGAATGGCGCGCCATATCGCCAACCGCGCACGCCAGCAGCATGATCCATCGGCTGTGAACAAGATGCCAGCGTGTGCGATCCCGGGCAGGGAAGGTTTGCGCACCCTGTGTAGACGACGCTTCCCGGTAGAGCCTATTTCTTTCCCGCCAGCTCGCGTTTGGCCAGCCACAGTGCGACGGCCACCATTTCTTCCTGGGTGTGCACGCCCGTGACGCGGTACTTGCCGTTGATTACCAGCGTGGGCGTACTGTCCACACCCCAGTGCTGGATCAGCGCCAGGTCACTCTTGAGCTTGGCGGTGGCTTCCGGCGAAGTTGCCGCCGCCATGAATGCAGCGCGATCAACACCTGCGCGCGCGTAGAAGTCGGCCAACTCATCCAGCGAGTTGATCGGGTAGTGCTGGATGAACTTCGCCTCGAACAGCGGCAAATGGGTGCGGTCGACCACGCCCAGTTTGTTTGCCGCGTAAAACGCGCGTGCGAACGGCAACCATTCGGCACTGAACGGTGCCGGTACCAGTTTGAACACCGCGCCCTTGGGCAGCGACTGGCGCAGTTTGTCCGCGAGCGGGGCAAATTCCGCGCAATGGATGCAGCCGTAGGAGAACACCTCCACCACTTCCACCTTGCCGTCAGTGCTGTAGCGCTGCTGCGGTGCCGGCAGCGTCACGTACTCGCTGCCTTCGGTGTATGGCGCCGGCGTTCCCGACTGTGCCGTGCAGGCGCTGGCCAGCAACAAGCCGCTGAACAGCACGCAGACCCGCAAGTTGGCTAACCGTTTGAGCATCACGCGCACCTCTGTCAGCGGATAGCGGCGCAGCGAACTGTCTGTCGCGCGTCGCCAAATGGTTCGTGCAGGTTACTTGCCGGCTGCTTCCTTGGCCACCAGCCACTGCGTCAGCTCCAGCGCCTGTGTGTAGCCACCAGCCGTGGACGGCCCATAACGGTACTTGCCGTTGACGATCAAGGTTGGCGTGCCGTCAACGCCGTACGCCTTGATCAAGTCGTCGGCGCGTTTCATCTTGGTGTTGACCGTGAACGAATTGGCCACCGCGATGAATTCCTTCGGATCCACGCCAAATTTTGCGTAGAACTTCGCCGCGTCGTCAATGGTCGGCCACGCGGCACGCGGTTTCGGCTTGCCGGTCTGCAAGTTATAGGTGGCCATTTCGCCGGTTTTCCAGGTGGCGTCAAACATCGCGTCGTGGGTTTTGTCGATCAGGCCCAGTGCCTGCGCGGCATAGAACGCGCGCTGGTACATCGGCCAGTTTTCATCTGGCCGGAACGAGGCGGGCAGGTAGTTCATCACGGCGTTGGCCGGCAAGCTGCGAGCGATGCGATCCACCGTCGAATGGAACTGGTTGCATGCCGGGCACACGTAGGAAAACGCCTCGGTCACTTCAATCTTGCCGGGGTGGCTGGTGGACTGTGCCGGCTCGATCACGAAGTAGTGCTTGCCTTCGATCCACTTGCCGTTGTCCACGAATGGGGCTGCCGCGGGCGCGGGCTGGGCCGCCGCGGTGCTGGTGGCGTCCACTGCTGCGGCGCTGCTCGTGGCTGCCGGCTCGGCTGTCGCCGCGGCGTCTGCTGTTTCAGCGGCTGCCGCGGCTGTCGTGGCTGTTGCCGGCGCATTGGTAGCGGCCGTCGTCGTTGGCGCTGTGGCTTCGGGCGCACTCGCGTTGTCATGACTGCACGCAGCCAGCGCGAGCAGGGCGGCGCACAGAATAGGCAGGTGCTTCAACATTGGGAATGCCTCCGGAAGGGTCAAGCCGCAAGCGCCGGCGTGGTGGCCGGCGCGAAAAGTGGACTACGGCGTCGTGGCAGCCGGCGGCGTATCGGTGCTGTGCAAGCCCTCAATGTAGCTCGCGAGTGCCGCGATGTCGTTGGTGTCGAGCTGCTTGGCGATGGCGGGCATGATTTGCGCGTGCGCGTCAGTGCCCCACACCGTACCGTCATGCCACGCCTTCAACGTCGCCTCGACGTATGGCGCGTGCTGCCCGGCCAACTGCGGATACATGGCCCCGGGGTTGCCGCGCCCATCAATGCTGTGACAAGCCATGCAGGCCGGGATATCGCGCTTGGCGTCGCCCTGGCGAAACAGCGTCTGGCCGTGTTCGACCAACGCCTGGTCGGCCACACCCGGTACCGACGTCTTGCTGGCGAAGTACGCGCCCAGGTCATGCATGTCTTGCGGCGACAGCGGTGCGGCCATACCCATCATGATGCCGTTTTGCCGGGTGCCAGCCTTGAAGTCAGTCAACTGGCGCACGATGTACTGCTCGCTTTGTCCGGCCAGCTTGGGGAACTGGGCGTCAGTGGAATTGCCGTCCATGCCGTGGCAAGCGCCGCAAACGGCCGCTTTGGCCTGGCCGGCTTTGGCGTCACCGGGTTGCACCTTGGCGCTGTCAGCGGTCGCGACAGCCGCTGCTGGGGCGCTGCTGGCTGCGGCCGGGGCGCTTGCCGCCGGGGCCGGCGCGGCGGCGTCTTGGGCCAGCACGCTGCCCGCGGAAAGGGCAAATACCACGGTCAATGCGGACCGGAGCACCGACGGCCGTAAACCAGCGGACTGAAAACTCATACACTTGACTCCCGAGACGCGCACAGAAACAGCCGTTGGTTGCAGGCTCAAGGCGTGCAGCAGCGGAAACTGCAGAATTATCCCTGCGCCACCCACCTTGGTCAAACGATCCCCATGTCCAATCCATTGCAGGGCGCGCAATTTGTGCTCGCCGCCCACCGCGTCAACCAGCTTCCCGCCGATCAAGGTGCGGAGGTGGCGTTTGCCGGACGCTCCAACGCGGGCAAATCCAGCGCGCTGAATACCCTGACCAATCACAAGGGGCTCGCGCGCACTTCCAAGACCCCGGGGCGCACGCAGCAGATGGTGGCGTTCAGTCTGCCACCGCCGGTGCAAATCGACGGCCAGCCACCAGCGGACGTGCGTCTGATTGACCTGCCCGGTTACGGCTACGCCAAAGTGCCGCTGGAAATGCGTGAGCACTGGAAGCTGGAGATCGACGCCTACCTGCATCAGCGTCGCAGCCTGCGCGGGTTGGTGTTGATCGTGGACATCCGTCATCCGCTGAAGGAATTTGATCGCACCATGCTGGAGTTCTGTTTCGCTACCCAGCTGCCATGCCACTTGTTGCTGACCAAGGCCGACAAGCTCTCGCGCGGGCAGGCGACGCAGGCGCTGGCCGCGTTGCGCAAACAATTTGTCAGCGATGGTTTGCATGCCACGGCGCAGGTATTTTCCGCATCAGCCGGCACTGGTGTGGAAGAAGCGCGGCAGGCAGTGCTGGATTTGTTGCGCCAGCCGCGCGATGGCGAACAGTCGTCACCATCCTGACGCCGGGTCGACGCCCGTCGCGTCAGAAGCGCACGGATGCCATGAACGCCGCGCACAGCGCTTCCATGCCGGCGCGATCATCGTCGTCGAAGCGGCCGACGTGCGAGCTGTCGACGTCCCAAACGCCGAGCAGCGTGTCGTCGGGTTTGATCAGCGGCACGACGATTTCTGATTGGGATACCGCGTCGCAGGCAATATGGCCGTCAAACGCATTGACGTCGTGCACCACCTGCGTCTGCCGCGTGGCGGCCGCCGTGCCGCAGACCCCGCGACCCAGCGCGATGCGGATGCAGGCCGGCTTGCCCTGAAACGGGCCAACCACCAGCTCGGTGCCGTCGTAGAGATAGAAACCGGCCCAGTTCAGCCCGGGCAAGCTGTGGTAAATCAGCGCGCCGAAGTTCGCGGCATTGGCAATCAGGTCGCGCTCGCCTTCAAGCAACCCGTGCGCCTGCGCCAGCAGGTCGGCGTAGTGCTCGCGCTTGTTCGCTGAAGTGTGGGGTGTGAGTTCAAACATGCGCCGTGCCTGCTGGTCAAAGCTCGTATTATGCCCCGGGCTCGGCGAATGGGATGTGGCATGGCTTGGGGCGAAAAAGAAAAACCTGATGACCGCGACGCCGACGGACGGCGCAGCGGCGATGGCACCCACGCGGTGTTCATCGCCGGCACGGACACCGGCATCGGCAAGACGCATACGGCATGTGGGCTGATCCATAGCCTTGCGCGCAGCCGGCTACAGCACGTGCGGCATGAAGCCGGTGGCCAGCGACAGCGCGCCGACGGCGCAGGGTTTGCGCAATGAGGATGCGCTGGCCTTGCAAGCGGCAAGCAGCCCCGCCGTGGCGTATGCGCAGGTCAATCCGGTCGCGCTGCGCGAACCGTTGTCGCCGCATCTTGCCGCCGCCCACGCCGGCGTGCAGATCACGTTGGCGCCGCTGCGTACAGCATTTGAACAGTTGTGCATGAGCCATCAGCGCGTCGTGGTGGAGGGCATTGGCGGCTGGATGGTGCCGCTGGCGCCGGGGTTGCGGACTTCGCAGCTTCCGCACCGGTGGCAGTTGCCAGTGATTCTGGTGGTCGGGCTGCGGCTCGGTTGCCTCAATCACGCGATGCTCAGCGCGCGCGCCATCCTGGCCGATGGCTGCCAGCTACTCGGTTGGGTCGGCAATCACATTGATCCGGCGATGGACGCGCAGGCGGAGAACCTGGCAACGCTGCGTGAACTGTTGCCCGCCCCGTGTCTGGGGGTGGTGCCACACGGAGTGGAACCGCCGGCTGCAGCCAGCTATTTGCACGCGGCGGTCGTGACGTTGGGTTGATCTTCACGTCCAGCATGGTGAGATGACGATGTCCCGCACGTGGCTGCGGAATTCCTGCCTGGAGGCAACATGGCACGCAACTGCTACTACCTTTCCATCGCCGATCTGGCGCATGCGCGTGGCGCCGATGAGCGCTTTGCCTACTCAGGCGCTGGCCCGAATGATTTTGCCAGCGCACTGCAGGCGGCGTTGCGCACCGATGCGCTGTTTGTCCGCTGGCGCGCGGCGCAGCCCGACCCGGACGCAGTGGATACCAGTCTGGCTGCCGCCGACCCATCGGCCAGCGTGACTGCGCAGGTTGCTGACCTGCATACCGACGTGGAATTGCACACGGATCTGCCGATGAGCGTCGTGCGCCATCGGTTGTATCTGTTGATCGGCGCGGCGTGGACGCTACGCGACGTGCGTGCGGCGTAGACTCCGCGGCTGGCTCGCGGCGACATTGCGGACGGCCAGCGCGCTTGGAAACAGGCGAACTACGGCGCTACAGTCGACGACCTGCACAACGACCATATCCACCGATTCGCCACTGAGGGAAACCCGATGCTTCGTTTGCGCGTTATTGCGGTAGCTACTGCCCTTGTCCTCATCCCCTGCACCCAAGCCGCGTTGGGCGCAACGCCGCCTGCCACCGTTACTGCGCCCGCGCATGCTACGACCGCCATGACCCATAACCCGTTTTTCGTCGCGAGCACCTTGCCGTTCCAGGCCCCGCCGTTCGACAAGATCAAGGACGCCGATTACCAGCCCGCGATCGAGGAAGGCATGCGCCAGCAACTGGCGCAGATCGAGAAGATCGCCAACAACCCGGCGCCGGCGACGTTCGCGAACACCTTTGTCGCCATGGAAAAATCCGGGGCGATGCTGACTCGCGCCACGCACACGTTTGACGCGATCACCGCGGCCAACACCAACCCGGTGCTGCAGAAAGTGCAGGAGACCGAAGCGCCGCTGCTGGCGGCGCATCATGATGCGATTCACCTCAACAGCAAGTTGTTCGCGCGCGTGCAAAAAGTGTACGACGAGCGTGCCAGCCTCAAGCTGGATCCCGAATCGCTGCGTCTGGTGGAAGTGACGTATCGTGATTTCGTGCATGCCGGCGCCAAGCTTTCCGCCGCAGACAAGGCGCGCCTGAAAACGCTGAACAAGGAAGAGTCCACGCTCAGCACGCAATTCACCAACAAGTTGCTGGCCGCCACCAAGGCTGGCGCATTGACGGTGGATGACAAGGGGAAACTTGCCGGTTTGTCCGCCAGCGAAATGGCTTCCGCTGCACAGGCGGCAACGGGTCGCGACCTGTCCGACAAGTGGGTGTTGCCGCTGCAGAACACCACGCAGCAGCCGGCACTGCAATCGCTCAGCGAGCGCACCACCCGTCACGCCTTGTTCGAGGCGTCATGGAATCGTGCCGAACACAACGATGCCAACGACACGCGCAAGACCATCGAGCGGATTGCGCAGATTCGCGCCGAGCAGGCGAAGCTGCTCGGCTTCCCGAATTACGCCGCGTGGAAGCTGGAAGACCAGATGGCCAAGACCCCGGCTACAGCGCTGAACTTCATGCAGCAACTGGTCACGCCCGCCACCGCTCGTGCGCGCGCCGAAGCGGCAGACATCCAGGCGGTGATCGATCAGCAGCACGCTGATTTCAAACTGCAGCCGTGGGATTGGGAGTTTTACGCCGAGCAGGTGCGCAAGGCCAAGTACGACCTGGATGCAAGTCAGATCAAGCCGTATTTCGAGCTGAACAACGTGCTGCAGAATGGGGTCTTTTACGCGGCCAACCAGCTGTATGGGCTGACCTTCAAGGAGCGCCACGACCTTCCCGTGTACCAGCCCGATGTGCGGGTGTTCGAAGTGTTCGACCAGGATGGCAGCTCGCTGGCGCTGTTCTACACCGACTACTTCAAGCGCGACAACAAGGGCGGCGGCGCGTGGATGAGCAATTTCGTCGACCAGTCCAGATTGCTCGGCACCAAGCCGGTCATCTACAACGTGGCGAACTTCACCAAGCCGGTCGCCGGCCAGCCGGCGCTACTGTCCTTTGATGATGTGATCACCATGTTCCATGAGTTTGGCCATGCGCTGCACGGCATGCTTGCCAATTCCCAGTATCCATCGCTGTCCGGCGCCAATACCGCGCGCGACTTCGTCGAATTCCCGTCGCAGTTCAACGAGCACTGGGCGAGCAACCCGAAGGTGTTTGCGCATTACGCGAAAAATTACAAAACGGGCGAGCCGATGCCACAAGCGCTGGTGGACAAGATGCGCAACTCGCGCATGTTCAACAAGGGCTATGACATGACCGAGCTGCTGGCCGCCGCCATGCTGGACATGAACTGGCACATGCTTGGTGCCGACGCGCCGTTGCAGGATGCCGACACGTTTGAGGCTGCCGCACTGAAAAAAGACGGTGTCGATCTGAGCTATGTGCCGCCACGTTACCGCTCCAGCTATTTTCAGCACATCTGGGGCAACGGCTACGCCGCCGGTTACTACGCCTACCTGTGGACGCAAATGCTGGCCGACGATGGCTTCGAGTGGTTCCAGGAAAACGGCGGTTTGACCCGCGCCAACGGCGACCGCTTCCGTGCCATGGTGCTCTCGCGCGGCAACACCGAGGACCTGGCCACCATGTACAAGACCTGGCGCGGTCACGCCCCCGAGATCGAGCCGATGCTGGAAGACCGTGGTTTGAAAGACGCGCCGAAGAACCCGCCGAAGAAATAGCGAGCCTGGCTGC
>CAJDTO010000071.1_pt1 | contig 13308 bp, 10 predicted proteins | sample 7389821 | NCBI WGS metagenome assembly CAJDTO01 (sample SAMEA7055651, study PRJEB34461) | soil metagenome | biome: terrestrial ecosystem; feature: Peninsula; material: soil | place: Antarctica | collected 2016
GCTCGTCCGCGTCCCACGCCAGCCCTTGCGGCGTGGTGCCGCCGCCGGCCCACGGCAAGGTGTCGGGCAGGGTGTTGCCGGTGTGCACATCCAGCACGTGGATGGTGGTCAGCTCGCTGCCGCCCTCGGCCGTGCCGTAAGCCAAGTAGCGTCCGCTCGGCGACGGCCAGTAGGCGGCGATCGCTGTGCTGTTCTTGTCTTCGTTCGGGTCTACGAGGGTTTTTGCGGCGCCATTCGGCCACGCCTGCGCAACCAGCACGGGTTGTGGCTGCGGCGGTGTCTGCTGCAGGTAGAACAACGTGCCACCGGCGAGCAGCGGTCCGGAACGCGTGGTCGAAGTGATCGCCAGTTGCTGCACGCGCGTGGTGATCGCCTTGCCTTCGGGCATCGCGGCGAGTTGGGCCTCGGTGTACTGGTTTTGCGCCGTGATCCACTGACGTACGAGCGGGTCGGCCGGGTTCTCCAGCCAGCGGTAAGGGTCAGGCACGGAGGTGCCATGCCAGAGCGTGGCGGCGGCATGCTGCGGTGTCGGTGGCGGTAGTGCCTGCGGTGCGCCGATGAGCGCCAGGTTGCGCGCGGGTGGCTGGGTGTCTGCCGGCGTCTGCACGGCGTTCACTGTGCCAGCGGCCAGCAGGGTCAAGGCAAGAGCGATGGTTGTACGCATGGCAGGCTTCCTGCTGGACTGGATTGTGCGGAGTAACGCCACTCGAGCGCGACACGGCACCCGTAGACCGGGCGTCGTGCGCGGTCGTCTGTCCCGCGTGGGTTCGTGCAGGTTCACTGCCCCGGATGGTAAACGCGCTCGGTATGGCCCTTGAGTTGCTCGGGCCAGAAATAGACCGTGCGCAAGTTGCCGGTGGTGTAGCGTTCGGCCTCGTCGTTGAAGTGCGGTGATTCCGGATGGCCGCTTTCGCCGCCGGCCGTGATGGCGCGCGCGCTGACTTTCGGTCCGAACTCGACGACTGCCACAAAGCTGTTGCCGCTGGTGCCGTAATAGCGTTTGGTGCCAGGCCAGCGATGGGCACCGAACGAGGCCAGCGAGCCCCAACGCGAGGACACGAACGGCACGGGAATGCTTGGCTGCGCATCGTCGAATTTCTGCACGATGTCGCCGTTGATGCGCTGGAAACGGTTGATCTCGCCCCACGCCACACCCCAACTGCCGAAATCCTCCTGCAGCCGGTCAGAGGCTTCGACCAGGGCGTTGAGCCGCGCCCCGGCACCGGCCTTCTCGGCCATCTTGTCGTAGAGCGACAAGCCTTCGGCGGTGTCGGCCTTGCTCACTTCGTCCCACAAGGTGTCGCCCCAGAACACGGCCAGCGACGTCGGCATCGAGGCGATGCCCCAGCGGTAATCCCAGCCACGCAGCAGCGCGATCTGGCCGACCAGCTTGGCGCGCAAGGGATCGTTCGCGCCCAGCGCATCGTAGTCCGCGATCAGGATCGGAATCTGCCGTGCGAACGCCGGCAGGTAAGCATCGAACGCGGCGGTGATCAGTGACGGCACGCTGAAATTCTTCGCGTCGGTCAGCAGACGCGTGGCGTGCAGGCCGCGTGGATTCTCGCCAAATGTATCCATGTAGCGCGGGAAATCCGCGCGCTTCGGGCTGTACGGACCTGCTGCGGAATACGGCCAGTTGTTGGTGTTGAAGGCCCAGCCGTTCGGCGGGTTCACTACTTGTGGCAACTGGTTCAGCGCGGTCAGCCCTTGCCAGTCGGTGGCTGGATCGCTGCCGTCGACTGGCTTGGTGTAGTCGAAGCGGTTGTCACGTTTGGGCACGAACTGGGGCAGCAGAAACGCGATCTCGCCCTTGTCGTCGGCGAACAAGGTGTTGTTGGACGAATTGGCCTTCAGCTCGGCGACTTTCATGTAGCTGGCGTAGTCACTGGCCTTGGTGCGCAGCCAGCTTTGTTCCAATGCTGCCATGGGTTTGTTCATCAGTGCGGTGGCGATCCACTTGCCGTCGGCGGCGCGCACGATCGGGCCGTGATGGGTGGCGTAGGTGGTGAACGTGCGGGTGGCCATGGAGCCGTCGGCGGCGCGGTACGGCACGCTGAACTGGCGCGTGGTGACCGGTCGTAGTGCCTTGCCGTAGCGATAAAACAGGCGATCGCCCTGATGCACGATGGTCTCGGCAAATTCGTCGATGACATCGACGCCGGTGGAGGTGTGCATCCAGCCGATGTGGTGGTTGAAGCCCTGATAGATGAAAAACTGACCCCAGGTGACTGCACCGTAGGCGTCGAGTCCGGCGTCGCTGGTCATCTGCAGTTCCGAGCGAAAGAAGAACGAGGTGTGCGGGTTGATCAGCAGCAGGGCGTGACCATCTGCCGTGAGCTTCGGCGCTATCGCGATGCCGTTGGATCCGGTCGGCTCGCGCCAGCTCGCTGGCGGGTCGATACTGGCGACTGCCTGCGCGTCGTGTCCATAGAATGCCGCCAGTTGCTTCAGCGAGACGCTTTCAATATCGCCACCAATGCTGCCCTCGGAAAAGCTCAGGGCCATCCATGGTTCGAAATGACGGATCACGCGCGGCTGCACCTGCGTATGCGTGGCGAGGTAATAGTTGAGCCCGTCTGCCCAACTGTTCATCAGTGCCTTCAGCCACGCTGGACTCTTGGCGTATTGCGCTTTCAACCCGGTCGGATCGATGAACAACTTCATGCGCAAGTCTTGCCAGATGGCCGATTGACCTTCGGCTTCGGCTAGCCGACCCAGCGCGTTGAGGTAATTGGTTTCCACCCGGTTGAAGTCATCCTCGGCCTGCGCGTACGCCATGCCGAATACCGCGTCGGCATCGGTCTTGCCGTGCACGTGGGCAATGCCCCAGTCGTCGCGGGTGATCGTCACCGCCTGCGCGTCTTGCTGCCAGCGTGCAAGTTCAGACGGCTGCGTGACGGTCGGAGTTTGTGCGCTGACAGCGAGGCCAAGCACCAGCAGCGGCGCCAGCAGCAGGGAGCGCAACGACCGCCGCGGATTCTTTGCAGTGCATGCGAGCATCGGTTTTCCCATCCCCAGGTGTGGCCTTGGTTGTCGTGACTGTGGTGGCAAGTCCGGGTGTGCACAGCGGGCTTACGCCAACACATCGCGACGACGGTGTGCAGCAACCCTAGCAGGATCAGCGCACAGGCGATGCACGTGACATGGCGTGCAGTCGCCCGACCGAAACGCCGCCCGAGAAAAATAACGGCATGACCATGTCGGGGTGGGTTGAGTGCGAGATGCGGCGCGCGCATGCAACCCCTGACTTCTGACACGGTGGCGGTGCGATGCGCGTATGTCCCGTTATGCTGAGCTTTTTACTCGGGGATTCGTCATGCGTCGATTGTTGCTTGCCGGGCTGGTTTTTCTGGCCTTGCCGCTGGCCGCGGCGGCGGCTCCACCGTCAGCCGTGGCACCGCTTGATCTGGAAACCATCATGGCCAATCCGGACTGGATCGGGCAGGCGGTGGAAAAGCCGTATTGGAGCGTGGACGGGCGGCAGGTGTATTACTCGCTGAAACGCGATGGCAGTCCGGTGCGGGATCTGTACCGCGTTGATCCGGCAACTGGGCAGGGCACGCGGCTGGATGCGGTGGCAGTGGCGCAGGCCGAGGGTCCGGCCGTGTTTGATCGCGCACATCGGCAGGCGGCGTTTATCCTGCATGGCGATGTGTTTTTGCGCGACGTCACCAGTGGCAAACGTGTGCAGGTGACGCGTACCCCGCAGGCGGAATCAGCCCCGCGATTTTCCGCTGATGGGCGCGCGTTGCAGTATCGCGATGGCAACGACTGGTACAGCTATGACATCGCTGGTGCCGTGAGCGCGCCCGTGGCCGTGCTCAAGTTTGCCGATGATCCACAAGACAAGAAGCCCGACGCGCTGGGCGAGAAACAACTGGAGATTTTCTCCACGCTGCGCGAGATCAAGGCCGACAAGCAGTCATTGCGTGATCAAGACAAGACGCTGGCCGCAGCCGATCCGGGTCGCGCGCCGCAGCCTTTCTGGCTGGGCGACAAGATCAAGCTGCTGGACGCCGAGTTGTCCCCGGACGGCCGCTGGCTGCTGCTGGTCACCGCAGCGAAAGATCATGCCGAAGGCAAGGCGCCGCAAGTCACGCACTATGTGACCGACTCGGGTTACGCCGAGCAGCAGGATGCGCGCGTGTACGTCGGGCGCAATGACCCGGCACCGCAATCGCTGCTGTTGCTGGATCTGTCGACACGTGCCACCTATCCGCTGGCGACCGACAGGTTGCCGGGCATCAAGGACGATCCGCTGCACGATCTGCGCGCAAAGACCAGCGCTGCGCTGCAGAAGGCAGGCAAGACCGATCAAGCCAAAGCCCTGAAGACACCCGACGTGCGACCGGTGACGGTAGCCGACAGCGAGGGCGGCAAGGGTATCGCGTGGAGCGACGACGGCCGCAACGTGGCCGTGCAACTGCGCGCGATCGACAACAAGGACCGCTGGATTGCCAGCGTGGATTTCGCCACGCACGTCCTGGTCAATCAGCAGCGGCTCACCGACCCGGCGTGGATCAACTGGAACTTCAACGATTTTGGCTGGCTGCGGGATAGCCACACGCTGTGGTACTTGAGCGAGCAAAGCGGCTACTCCCAGCTTTACACCCAGTCACTTGGCGGCAAGGCGACGGCGTTGACCTCCGGCAAGTTTGAAGTCAGCCGTCCGCAGTTGAGCGCAGACGGGCAGTGGTTTTACCTGCGCGGCAATCAGGTTGCGCCCTACAGTTATGACGTTTATCGCGTGTCGTCGACGGGCGGCCCGCTGAGCCGGGTGACGAACTACCAGGGCACGGATGATTTCAAGCTGTCGCCCGATGGCACTCGGCTTGCAGTGCTGCACTCTTCGCCGTACGTGCTGGCGCAATTGGCCGTCCAGCCGTCCGCTGGCGGCACACCGCGCGAGCTGACCAACACCATGCAACCGGCATTCACGGCGCACGCGTGGATAGCGCCGCAGATCGTGCCGGTACCATCCAGCCATGGTGCCGGTACGATCTGGGCGAAGTACTACGGGCCGACCGCTGAGACGGTTGCGGCGGGTACGTCGCGGCCGGCGGTGATCTTCGTGCATGGCGCGGGTTATCTGCAGAACGTCACGCTGTCGTGGTCGAACTATTTTCGGGAGCAGATGTTCCACAACCTGTTGGTACAGCAAGGCTACGTGGTGCTGGATATGGATTACCGCGCCTCCGCGGGCTACGGCCGGGCGTGGCGCACGGCGATTTATCGACAGATGGGACACCCGGAGCTGGAGGATCTGCTGGATGGCAAGGCGTGGCTGGTCAAGCACCAGCATGTCGACCCGCAACGCGTGGGCATTTATGGCGGCAGCTACGGTGGCTTCATGACCGAGATGGCTCTGCTGCGCGCGCCGGGCGAATTCGCCGCCGGTGCGGCGTTGCGTCCGGTCAGCGACTGGCGGCTGTACAACCACGAGTACACGTCCAACATTCTCAACGATCCGCAACTGGACCCCGAAGCCTATGCAACCAGTTCGCCGATCACTTACGCCGACCAGTTGCGTGACCCGCTGTTGATCGAGCATGGGTTGATCGACGACAACGTGCTGACCGAGGATTCGATCCGGCTGTACCAGCGCTTCATCGAACTGCACAAGAAAAATTTCTGGATGTCGCTGTATCCGCTGGAGCGGCATGGCTTCGTGCACGCCGATTCCTGGTACGACGAGTACCGGCGCATCGATGAACTGTTCGAGACGCATGTGAAGCCGGCGAACGCGCCGTCAGCGGCGCACTGAGCAGAGCAACGGGCTGCAGCGGGGCAGCCCGGTTCAAGGTGCGCAAGACCGGAACCGACATGCCTGTTGTGCGCCCGCGGCGCAATGCATCTTGGTGGCACGCAGCCAGACCAGACGGCACATGCAACACCGGGCATGCACCGCGTGTGCGGTACATGCCCGGAAGTTGTTGCATTGCCCCGGTGGCAACCGGGGCAATGGGGATCAGTGCAGCGAAGCCAGTTTGACGTCCTTGACCTTCAGCGCCTGAGCGACGTCGTACATCGCCTGGTTGAGGATCTTGTGGGTGTTTTCATCGGCACCGTGACCAAACTTGGCGTCGATGTCCTGCATCACCTGCACATGGATGCCGTGCGACAGGGCCTTGTCAAACAACATGCCGGACCACCAGGTGCCGTCGGCAGTCGTCCCGGCGCTCACCAGGGTGCTGGCCAGCTTGGCGCCCTTCAGGTCAGCCGGCGCGGCCGGCAGCTTGACGCCCGCTTCGGTGGCGCGCTTCAGGCCGTCGGTCACGGCAAAGGTCATGCCGTTGATGAAGTTGGTCACGTCTTTCTCGCCATACTGCTTGGTGAGCTTGGCGACTTCGGCGTTGACCGTCTTCTCGCCAAGCATCGACACCAGCGCCTTCGAGAAGCTGAAGTCGGACGCACCACCGCCGGCTTCTACCAGCGCGGCCGTCACGTTCAGGGCTGGGGCACCGTTGTAAGTGGCACCACCAAACCAGTTCATTGCCGATTGGTGCATTTGCATCGTGGCTGCCGGCTTGGCCGGCGCGTCTTGGGCCTGCGCGACAGTGACGCCGCCAAACGCGAGGGCAGTGGCGAGTGCGAATACGGTCTTGTTCATGAGCGACTCCTTGGATAGGGCAATGTGAGCAAGCGAATGCGTGCTGAAGACTTGCCTGCGCCGATGTGATGGTGGGCCAGCACAAAAGGTTCCGTGCGCTGCGCGCAGGTTCTTGCGTTGCACTTTGCGTGCCGGCGGGAACCTGATCCGCCGCAATGCATCGAATGGTTAACGCCACCCCAGCCAAAGAACCTTTCGATCATGCTTGATGGCCACTCGCCCGCGACACTAGCCTTTTCGCCCACCGAAGCGCCGCCAGCGCACATCGGCGCCGTCCGTCCATCGCGCGCCGAGGCCGAGGCGGCCGTGCGCACCTTGATTCGCTGGGCTGGTGATGAGCCCACGCGTGAGGGCCTGCTGGCCACGCCGGCACGTGTGGTGCGTGCGTACGAGGAATGGTTTGGTGGTTACGCACAGGATGCGGATGCGCTGCTCAGTCGCACGTTCGAGGATGTCGGCGGCTACGACGACCTGGTCTTGCTGCGCGATATTCCGCTGCAATCCACCTGCGAACACCACATGGCCGCAATCAACGGTGTGGTGCATATTGCCTACTTGCCCAATCAACGCGTGGTCGGCATTTCCAAACTGGCGCGGCTGGTGGATGCGCTGGGCCATCGGCTGCAGATCCAGGAACGCCTGACGGCCGAGATCGCCGACACCATCGAGCGTGTGTTGCAGCCACGTGGCGTGGCGGTGATCGTGCGCGCCAGTCATGCGTGCATGTCCTCGCGCGGCGTCCACGTGCATGGCGTGTCGATGGTCACGCGCGGGTTGCGTGGGCAGTTCAAAAGCGGGCCGCAGCGCGCGGAAATCCTCTCGATGCTGGCCGGATGACCAACATGCCGCTGCATGCCTATGGCCTGACTTCACCGCCGCCGGCATGCCTGCGGCGGCTTGCGACGCGTTGCACCATGGGCGTGGCACGGTGCGCTGCGGCGACGAGACTGGACACATCGCCGTGGCTCCCGCATCCTGTCTCGGTGCCGCGGCCAGTGCGGCAGGAGACAGGGTCGACAATCCGGCGGCCGGGCGCTCCGGCCAGCACTTTCAGAAGGAGACCATCATGTCAGCACGCGCCAGCGACGTTGCTGTGGACTTTGCCAGTCTCGATGACCACGCGCTCGTTGCGCAGGTCCTCGCCGGCCATCGCGAAGCGTTCCGGCATATCATGCAACGCTGCAATCAGCGCCTGTTTCGCGTCGCGCGCAGCGTCATCGGTGAAGATTCTGAAGCCGAAGATGTCCTGCAAGAGTCGTACATGCGCGCGTACCGCAAGCTCGACACATTCCGTGGAGATGCCGCTTTGCTGACCTGGCTCACCAGTATTGTGCTCAACGAAGCCCGCGGGCGCTTGCGCAAACGCCGCAACATGGTCGGCGTGGAGCAGATCGACCTCGCTGCGGACGACAGTCATGTCGTGGCATTTCCGTCGAAGTTTGGCAGCGAGGATCCGTCAGTCGGCGCTGCCCGTGCACAGATCCGCCACTTGCTGGAGCGCGCGATCGACGAATTGCCGCCAGCATTTCGTACGGTCTACATGATGCGCGAGGTCGAGGAGTGCAGCGTCGAAGAAACTGCCATGCAACTCGATATCAAGCCGGAGACGGTAAAGACCCGGCGTCTTTGCAAGGCACGCTGGCAACAACGCTGACCGACGCGTTCCCGTTCATGGGTGAACGTTGCGCGCGGGTCAGCGATGCCGTGATGGCCCGACTCGAAGCCGAAGAACCGTCACACCAGCCGTAGAGTTGCATCCGCGTCGAGTGCAGACAGCCGTCCATGCGCACGTCGGGTCGCCCCGGCCCGCGCGTGCGGTCGAAGCATCAGGGAGCGTGTCAATGCGGCGGGACTGTCTTGGCGCGCGCGATGGGTTCGGCTTGCCGGGTTTCGGGTGCCGTAATACGCGCCAGATGCGCAGCCAGCGTGCCCGCTGAAAGTTCGCCGATTTGCGTATCGCGCAGCAGGCCATCGGCGTCAATGAACAGCGTGGTGGGATAGCCGCGCGCGCCATACCACGCGGATAAATCCATATTCGGGTCGATCAGCACATGGTCCAGGCGCAAACGCTCCTGTTGCATGTAGCGCTGCACTGCGGCAGTGGATTCGCCTTGGTCAGCAAACACGAAACGAATTTGCGGCAGCGACTTCTGTGCGGCAGCCAGCACCGGCATCTCGCGCCGGCACGGGCCGCACCAGGTCGCCCACAGATTGATCACAGTCGGCTGCCCGCGCAGGCTTTGCAGCGGCACCTGGTGACCGTTCACATCGTGCAATACCAAGGTTGGCAGTGGCTGACGGGCGCTGGTGTGCAGTGCCTGCACGGTGAGGCGGCTCAAGCCCCACGCGAGTGTGCCGACGATGACCGTGGCGGCAAGTGCGCGGCGTAGCGCAGGCCGGCGCCAGCCAATCAGTGCGCTGACCAGCAGTACGCCGAGCACGCTCGCGATCAGCTCGAAACCGCCGTCGCGCACGTTCAAGATACTCAGAGGCTGCTGCACGTATTGCGGCCACCACCCGGCGACAAATGCCGCGCGCCCAAGCAGCAGGCCGCAACCCAGTGCGATGAACGCAGCGCTGCCAGCGTCCGCGTAGCCGCGACGGGTCAGGAACGTGTTCGTGCCCATGCCGGCGATGATGCCGAACAACAGCGTCAGTACCGCCGTGGAAAACAACAAGGGTCCAATACTCACGCAGTGGGCTTCCGGTAATGATGCGGCTCGCGCGTTGTGACCACGCAAGACAGGCGACCACTTTAGCGGGGGTGACGTTTGTCCGCTGGTGACTCGCACGGTTAATGCCAGCGGTGCACCGTGGGGACATGCGTTCCACGCGTGGCGTGTGGTGTTCGCACCCTCTCCGGCGGGCACTGCCCGCCCTCCATCTGATCGGGGGAGTTTCGTAGGGCGGGCAATGCCCGCCGGCCTTGGAATGGCATTGGATGTGAAGCTGCGCCGGGTAGCCAGCACTGGCCGCGCAAAACGTCGTTGCTTACGGGCACCAGTACACCGCAACCGGCACGCGTTGTTGAGCCAGCACAGCGCGTATCGGATAGTGCTGGGCAGCCCCCGAGCCGAGTCGGGCGTCGGTCAGTACGTCACGTTTGTGCGCGCCGCTGATCAGCAGGTACAACGCGCGCGTGTTCAGCAACGTCGACAGGCTGAGTGTGATGCGCGGCTCGCCGGCCGACGTAGCGCGCATTGCCACCACCGGCGCGCGGTTGTGCAGGTCGAGTGCGGCGTCGAGGTGATCGCCATCGGGGAAGAACGACGCCGTGTGCCCATCGTCGCCCATGCCCAGCACGACGGCGTCAAATGGCAAGGTCAGCGCGTTGATGCGCGCGGTAGCGGCAGCCAGTCCGGCTTCGGGTGTGGCCGCGCCGGTATACAACGGCACGAAGCGGGCGGCGTGCGCGGCGTGTTGCAGCAAGGTGGATTGCACCAGGTGCGCGTTGGCACGGGGGTTGTCTGCCGGTACCCAGCGCTCATCGACCAAGGTGATCTGTACGTTGGCCCAGTCCAGCATTTCGCGCGCCAGCCGTGCGAAGAACGGTGCGGGCGTGGTCCCGCCGGACACGGCCAGCACGGCCTGTCCGCGCGCCTTCAAGCCGGTACGCAGGCGCTCGGCAATGCGCTCGGCCAGCGCGATCGCTTGCGCGTCGCAATCGGTGAAGCTGTGGGTGGTGACATCGAGAAGTTCGGGCATGGAGGTGTCGGGCAGGAAAATTCCGGGCTGGTGACGCACGATGGCATGCGCTGTCTGGGTTTGATGTGATGGCGACTCTGCTGGAGACAAGTCGACGGCTATCTTCGTTCCGGCGGTCCTTGGCGTGATGGCGGCAAGGGAGGTCGTCTGCTGCTGCGGGGTCCGTTGCCAGGCCCCGTTGCCGGCAGTTTCTTGCGGACTATCTGCAGATCGTGACGAAAATGCCAATGGCATACCAAACGTCCGGGATATAACCTGTGTCAATGGGGTGGAGCCGTCGCCTGCGTTGCGGGTGGCGTTTGCCAGGGATCCGCGTCCAGCAGCGTCTCCGTGCGTCCAGGCGCGGTAATGTGTTGCAGCAGCGCGAGCTGCCGGGCACCGTTGCAGGACAATGGCCGTTGTCGTTACTGGTATTTAAATGGTATCGTCAATGCATGCAAACTGCTCTGGCCAAAGAGTACCGGCTGCTCTCGCGTGATTCGACTGCGCATCAGCCGTTGGCCTACCTGCGTCTGCGTCGCGCGATCCGCAATGTGGTGGAGCGGCAGGATATCCAGAGTGGTCAGGCGTTGCCCAGCGAGCGCGATCTGGCGCGCGCGCTGACGGTATCGCGCGTCACGGTACGCAAGGCGCTTGAGGGGCTGATGGAAGCTGGCTTGCTCGTACGCCGGCGCGGTGCCGGCACGTTCATCGCCGAGCGCATCGTCAAGCCCATCGCGCGCCTGAGCAGTTTCACCGAAGACTTGCGCGAGCGTGGTCTGCACCCACGCTCGGAGTTCCTCGAGCGTACGCGTGGCGCAGCAACGCCCGAAGAAGCGATGGCCTTGAACCTGTCGCCGGGCGCGTCGGTGGTGCGTCTGTACCGCGTGCGCTACAGCGGCGACGAACCGCTGGCGGTGGAGCGCAGCGTGGTTCCTGCGAGCGTGCTGCCTGACCCGTCGCTGGTGGTCGATTCGTTGTATGTGGCGCTCGAGCAAGGTCACTGTCGCCCACAACGCGCGCTGCAACGTTTGCGCGCGGTGGCGTTGAACGTGGAGCAGGCGCAGTTGCTGCACGTCGCCCCCGGCAGCGCCGGGTTGGCGATCGAGCGGCGCGGTTTCTTGCAGGATGGACGCGTGGTCGAATTCACCCGGTCGTGGTATCGCGGCGATCGCTACGATTTTGTCGCTGAGTTGCACACGGACGGGAGTAGTTGATGGAAGCTGCTGACACGTTGGTTTTTGGCGCGGCGCATGAGGCGGCAGATGTCTTGGCGCGCCAGTTTGCCGCCAACGAGGCTCGGGCGGCAAAGATTACCGGCGCATGCGTGCTCGCGCTGCTGAACGTTGACGATTCGGCGTTTGCCGGGCTGGCCGATGGCGTAAGTCGGCTGCCTGCCGGACCGGAGCACCGCGTTGCGGCCACCAGGAGTGACCTCACGGCCCGGGCTGCGGTCGCCTTCGCTTGCGAGACAAACCACATGTCATCAACCCAATACGCCCCATGACCCGCGCCCTCGTTCACGCCCACGTGCTCACGCCCCAAGGTTGGCGCGACGATCTCGTCGTGCTGCTCGACGGTTCGCACATCGTTGATTTGCTGGTGCCCTCCGATCCACGCCTAGCGCACGCACAAGTCCATGACCTGCACGGCATGCGGCTGCTGCCCGGCTTCATCGACGTGCAGGTGAACGGTGGTGGCGGCGTGTTGTTCAACGCTGATCCCACGGTGGAGACGATCCGTCGTATCGGCGCGGCACATCGGCAGTTCGGAACCACCGGCTTTTTGCCGACGCTGATCAGTGACACGCCGCAGATCATGTGCGCCGCTCTGCTGGCGGTTGAGCAGGCGCTGGCCGAAGGTGTGCCGGGGTTGCTTGGCATTCATCTGGAAGGGCCATTTCTGGCGGAGGCGCGCAAGGGCGTGCACGACGCCAGCTACTTTCATGCGCCGAGTGCTGACGAACTCACCTTGCTGTGCGCGCCACATCGCGGGGTGCGCATCATCACGCTGGCACCGGATCGCGTACCAGCAGCCACCGTTCGTGCGTTGGTGGCCGCGGGCAATATCGTTTGCGCTGGTCATACTGCCGCCGACTACGCGACGACGCGTGCCGCGCTCGCCGCCGGGGTGCGCGGGTTCACCCATCTGTTCAACGCGATGACCCCGTTCGGCAGTCGCGAACCCGGTGTGGTCGGCGCGGCGCTGGACGATGTTGATAGCTGGTGCGGCATCATCGTCGATGGCCACCACGTGCACCCGGCCAGCTTGCGCGTGGCGATTGCCGCCAAGCCACGCGGCAAGATGCTGCTGGTCACCGATGCGATGCCGCCAGTCGGCGCCGACGATCCCGAGTTTGCGCTCAATGGTGAAACCATCCGGATCAAGGATGGCGCGTGTCAGACAACGCAAGGCGTACTCGCCGGTTCTGCACTGGACATGGCCACCGCCGTGCGCAACGCGGTGCATTTGCTTGGCCTGCCGCTGGACGAGGCCGCGCGCATGGCCAGCACCTATCCCGCCGATTTCCTCGGCCTCGACACCAGCCACGGTCGCATCGCCCCCGGCTATCAGGCTGATCTCGTCGCACTGGATGACGACTGTCGCGTGCAGCAAACCTGGATTGCCGGCATCGCCAACCCCAAACGCAAAACACCGTAGGGCGGGCACTGCCCGCCGTATCCACGCCCCGCGTGCGCCGAAACTCGTAGGGCTGGCACTGCCCGCCGTATGTGTCTCGGAGCGAATCACGCATGGTCAGAGCCGGCGGGCAGTGCCCGCCCTACGGAGTAGTCGGCCCGACGGAGTCGGCGGATATGCCCGTCGCGCGAGTGGTCGCGAGTGTGGTCCGACAGAGTTCAGCGGATAGTGCCCATCGCGCGTACGATCGCGAACGTGCCCCAGTAAAATCGGCAGACCGTGCTCGTTCCTCGCCGATACGGTTGCCTGAATAGCCGTCCGAAGCTAAAGTGTCGCCGTTCGGGTGTCCCAATGGCTTGTCGCCGGAGGGATGA
>CAJDTO010000022.1_pt1 | contig 12733 bp, 14 predicted proteins | sample 7389821 | NCBI WGS metagenome assembly CAJDTO01 (sample SAMEA7055651, study PRJEB34461) | soil metagenome | biome: terrestrial ecosystem; feature: Peninsula; material: soil | place: Antarctica | collected 2016
CTCGACTGTGCCTATTGCGAACCCAACCTCAAGGCGCTCGCCACGCTGCAGCGTGCCCATCCGCAAGCATTCCAACTGATCACCGTGGCCACCGACAGCATTGATCAGCGCGCGGCGATAGCGGCCCGCCTGCGCCAAGCCGGAATCGCAGCCTATTCGGCGTATGCATATACTGAAGCCACACCCGAGCGTCTCAACTTTCTGCTTGACCCCAAGTGGGGCGGCGAAACCCCACGCGTGCTGATGATCCGCGCCGATGGCACGCGCGTCGGCGTCAGCGGCGAACTGACACCGGCACAATTGAAGAAGCTTTTGTAAAGCGCGCACTGCCCGCCGCTTCGAACGCGACCCAACTCAAGCTGGCGGGCAGTGCCTGCCCTACTCGGCGGCGAAGCCGAGGGGCGTCAGGGTTGCACAGTGTTGTCGGCGGGTGCCGGTTGCGGCACTTCGACCGTACCGTCATCCTCATCGCCATAAATCGCCACATGGGCGATACCGTCAGCACCCATCCAGCCGCGGAACATGCCGTCGGTATTGAACGGCATGGCGATGTGGCCTTGGGCGTCCAGTGCAATGGCGCCGCCATTGCCACCCAGCGCCGGAATCTCCTGATTGATGACCACCGCCGCCGCGCGCTTCAACGGTATCCGCATTTGCGTGACCCGCATGCAAATCGAGTGCGCAGCCACCGTGCGGATGTAGTACTCGCCCCAGCCGGTACCGGACACGGCGCAGCCGCCATTGGCATAGGTACCGGCGCCGATGATCGGGGTGTCGCCAATTCGGTTCCAGCGCATGTCGGTCATGCCACCCGTGGACGTAGCCGCGGCAAGATTGCCGTGCGCGTCCAGCGCCACCGCACCGACAGTCCCAAAGTGCCTGGCTGTCTCCTCGTCCGCATGCGGTTGCCTGGCCGCATCTTCCTGCAACGCCTTTTGCAATTGCTGCCAGCGTTCCTCGGTGCGGAAGTACGCCGGATCAACCAGCGGCATGCCAATACTCTGTGCAAACGCCTCGGCGCCAGCACCAGCCAGCATCACGTGGTCTGACTTCTCCATCACTGCGCGGGCAAGCAGGATCGGGTTCTTGATGCGTTGCACACCAGCAACCGCACCGGCACGCAAGGTGTTGCCATCCATGATCGCCGCATCCAATTCATTCTTGCCGTCATGCGTGAACACCGCGCCTCTACCCGCATTGAAATTGGGATCGTCCTCCAGGACGGTAATCGCCGCGGTTACCGCGTCCAGCGACGACTTGCCGGCCTTGAGTTGCGCGTAACCGCTTTGCAACGCCTGCGCCATCGCCGCACGCACGGCCCTTTCCTTCGTCGGCGTCATGTTCTGCCTGACCACCCCGGCGCCGCCGTGGATCACCAATACCGGCGTGACAGCAGCTTGACTCATGGTGGCGATTCCCAAGGCAGCGATGGCAAGTAACAGGTGGCGCAAATTCACGTGATGCTCCCATCAGCGATGGGCGGAAGTATAGCCAGCCGCGCGGCCTGCTGGGACGCGAAGCGCCCCTCATTTCCTTCGGGCATGGCTTTCTTTCCGTCAATGTCGGCAACCAGTTGCATCGCGCGTTCCGCGGTGGCCTGAGCAGAATTCAGCGTGATAAATTGATTGTCCAGCAGCTCTGGGTGGACCAGCGTGTGCGCCACCGCTTCGCTGCTTGAACGCGTCACAGCCAAGTCGACGTGCACTCGATCCCTGCCCTCTGGTGCGGTCGTAGCGTCAATTTTCCGCCGGTGAACATCAACCGTGCCGCGCTTGTCGAGTGCCAGGCACACCGCAACGGTTGTTCGTTCCAAATGGCTGGCGCCCGCCTGGTGCGACCTTGGTACAAGGCCAGCCAAGGTCAATCCGTCGTATCCTTGGTAGCTGATCTCCTCTGGCGGAAGGTATCGCAATGGACAAGGTTTACCCGAACTCGACAAAAGCCCTCGACGGTTTGCTGTTTGACGGCATGACAATTGCTGCCGGCGGCTTCGGCTTGTGCGGCATCCCGGAGAACCTGATCGGCGCACTGCTGGAGGCGGGGACCAAAGACCTGACCATCATTGGCAACAACGCGGGCGTCGATGATTTCGGCATGGGGCCGCTGCTCAAAACGCATCAGGTCAAGCGGGTGTATGCCTCCTACGTAGGCGAGAACAAGGAGTTCGAGCGGCAGACGCTGGCCGGTGAACTGGAATTGCACCTGACCCCGCAGGGCACGCTGGCCGAAAAGCTGCGCGCCGGTGGCGCCGGCATCCCCGGCTTTTACACGCGCACCGGATTCGGCACCAAGCTGGCGGAAGGCAAGGAGACCAAAGTCTTCGACGGCAGGGAATACGTGCTGGAAGAGGCGATCCATTCGGACCTCTCCATCGTCAAGGCGTGGAAAGGCGACGCCCACGGCAATCTGGTGTTCCGCGAAACGGCGCGTAATTTCAACCCGATGATCGCTACGTGCGGCAAGACCTGCGTGGCGGAAGTGGAGCACTTGGTGGCGGTCGGCGAGCTGGACCCGAACAACATTCATGTGCCCGGCATTTACGTTGATCGCATCGTGCAAGGTGCACATTACGAAAAGCGTATCGAGTTCCGCACCATTGCCGGCGTGGTCGGCCGCAAGGAAAACCCAACCCGAGTCGCCATGGCCAAACGCGCCGCGAAAGAGTTGCAGGACGGCTTCTACGTGAACCTTGGCATCGGTATTCCGACCATGGTGGCGAATTACATTCCGGCCGGCGTGAATGTCACGCTGCAATCGGAAAATGGCCTGCTCGGCATCGGCCCGTTCCCGACGGAGGAGCAGCTTGACTCCTTCGCGATGATTCGCGGCGGACATATCGACCTGTCGATTCTTGGCGGCCTGGAAGTCTCCGCCACCGGCGACCTGGCGAACTGGATGGTGCCGGGCAAGATGGTAAAAGGCCCGGGCGGCGCGATGGATCTGGTCAGCGGCGTGAAGCGCGTGGTGGTCCTGATGGAGCACTGTGCCAAAGATGGCTCACCGAAAATCAAGGCCGCGTGCGACCTGCCGTTGACCGGCAAGCAAGTGGTCGACTTGATCATCACCGACCTGTGCGTGTTCAAGGTGAACAAGGGCAAAGGTCTGATCTTGATTGAGCTCAACAACGGCGTGAGCGTGGCCGACGTGAAGGCCAAGACCGGCTGCACCTTTGCCTTGGATCCCGCGCTGGCCGACTGACGCGGTGGCACTCAGGCGTCTTTGCGACGATGCCGCGCGAGACGCCACGACGACGGCAATCGCGGCGTCCTCGACGCTACCGCCTCAGCGGGTAGCGGGTTGGCAAAGCGCACTCGCGCCACGTTTATGTGGTCATCCGACGTTTGCAGGTCCAGCGGCCACGCAAAGCGGTCGCTGATGCGTCGCGCGATCGCCAGCTCGAAGCCGTGACGGCCAGCACCACTGGCGCGACGTGACCGCATCGCGCTCGGCACCGACGGTGCCACCGCGTTACTCACGCTGATCATGCCCGGCGTCACGCGAACCACCACGCGCCCTTCGTCGATTTGCTGACACGCATTGCGAATCAACTGCCAGCACAATACGGAAAAACTGCGTGCGGAACCGGCCAGCGCAAAGCGGGCCGACTCCTCGAGCTGCAGTTCAATGGGACGTCCGGACATTACTTCGCGCGCGGATTCAATCTCGTTGCGCAACACATCGTTGACCACGAAGCGCTCAGCTTCCGCGTCTGGCTCCGGCTCGCGTGCGAGCGTCAGCAGCGCCTCTACCATCGCCTCCATTTCCAGGCTGGCACGGCGGATACGCCGCACGGAGCGCGCACCAAAATCACTCAAGCCGGGCTCGTCACCCAGCATCTCCACGGACATCTTGATCACGGTCAGCGGGCTGCGCAACTCGTGGCTGGCGTCACGGGTAAAGCTGTGCTCGCGCCGAGTGTAGTCGGCGAGGCGCGTGGCAAAGCCGTGCAGTCCCTGCGCTAACGCAACAACGTCGGGGTCGGTGTGTACCGACATCTTGTCCAGGCGTACGGAGGCAGGGTCGGGCGGGTCGCGACTCCAGCGGCCCACCCACTTTGCCAGGCGGCGCACCGCGTGCCATTCATGCCGTACCGCCAACCAAGCCAGCAGCATAGTGAACACTATGACGGCCACCACCGCCAGTGCGGGCGCCGCGCCATAAACGCCCATCAGGCTGACCACCGTGACAACCACAACCTGCGCGGTGAAAACCCACGCTATACGCTGTCGGAAACCCCCTTGACGGAAGGCTGGTGGCGCCGAGACCCTGCTATCCATTGAACTTCTCGACAAAAATCAGGCGGTCTGGGCAGTGGTTGCCACCTCGGCTTCAAGATCTGCCAGGCGATAACCTGCCGAATGGATGGTGTGTAGCAGGGGGCGTGGGAAGGGTTTGTCAATAACTCGGCGCAGGTTGTAAAGATGCGAGCGCAGGGTGTCGGAATCGGGCAGCATGTCGCCCCAGATTTCGCGCTCAATATCCCGTCGGCTGACCACGCGCGGCGACTCACGCATGAGAATGGCAAGCAACTTCAGGCCAATCGGCGAAACCGTCAGCTCTTGCCCACCGCGGGTCAGCCGCAGCGTCGCCGTATCCAGCGTCATGTCCCCGACGCTAAGCAGTTCGGTGGAAACCTGGCGCCGGTCGCGACGAATCAGCGCGCGCACACGCGCTTCGAGCTCGCGTACCTCAAAGGGTTTGACCAGGTAATCATCAGCGCCAGCCTCCAGGCCGACGAGCTTGTCTTCCAGCGTGTCGCGCGCAGTCAGCATAAGCACGGGAGTGGAGCTCTTCCCCTCTTTGCGCAGCTTGCGACACACTTCCAGCCCGTCCAGGCCGGGCAGCATGAGGTCGAGCACAATCACGTCGTAGCTGTTGGAAACCGCCAGATGCAGTCCGCTGATGCCATCGGCGGCATAGTCCACCGAATAACCCAGTCGCTCCAGAAATTCCCCAACCATTTCCGCAATCTGGCGATTGTCCTCGACCAGCAAAATCAACCCGGATTGCTCTTCACGTACGGTCATGGCGTTCTCCTGTAGGGCCCTTCACATTTGTGAAAAGCTACGGGCGCGTCCGTGACGCGAGCGTGAAATCGAGCACCACTAATTCAGCAACGATTGAAGTTGCAGCCACACCGTCTGCAACACGTGAGGTTGCGCCCGCGCGCGCGGATGCAGGCCATCGTCTTGCATCAACGCCGGGTGCAGGGCCACACCATCGAGCAGAAACGGTACCAGCGCGACTTTCTCGCTACGCGCCAGCTTGGCGTACACCGCGCGCAATCCATCGCGATAGGCTGGACCATAGTTCACCGGTAACTCGATACCCACCAGCAGCACCCGCACATGCGCGTGACGTGCCGCGTCGAGCATCGCCGCCAGATTGTCATGCAGGTTGGCTAACGGCAACCCACGCAAACCGTCGTTGGCACCCAGCTCGAGCACCAACACGCGCGGTTGATATTTCTTGAGTAACGTCGGCAGGCGATTGCGCCCGCTCAATGAGGTTTCGCCGCTGATACTGGCATTGACCACGGTCCACTTCGGCACCATCTTGCCCAAGCGCACGCCAAGCAGATGTACCCAGCCCGATTCCACCGGGATGTTGTGCGCCGCAGCCAGCGAATCACCCAGCACCAGCACGGTTCGCGGTGCAGCCGCCTGAGCGCTGGCGACACTGACCAGTAGTATCAACCCAATCCACAACCACCAGCCAAGGCCTCGACGCATGAGTGATCCTTCCCAACCGTTGCTCATAGCCAGCGATGTTAGCAAGTCGGTCAACGGTCCCGAAGGCAAGCTGGACATCCTGTGCAACGTGAGCCTGCAGATTCAGCGCGGCGAGAGCTTTGCCATCATCGGCGCTTCCGGCTCCGGCAAGACCACTTTGCTCGGCCTGCTCGCCGGGTTGGATACACCCAGCGCCGGCAGCATCGCGCTGGACGGCCACGCGCTGCAGCAACTTGACGAGGAAGCGCGTGCAGACCTGCGCCGACGGCTGGTCGGTTTCGTGTTTCAGTCGTTTCATCTGTTGCCCGCACTCACGGCGGAGGAAAACGTCATGCTGCCGCTGGAACTTGCAGGCCGCAGTGATGCGCGTCCGCGCGCGCGCGCCGCACTGGACGCGGTCGGCTTGACGCCACGCCGCCGGCACTACCCTGCCCAACTGTCCGGCGGCGAACAGCAACGCGTGGCCATCGCGCGTGCGTTCGTGCATGAACCACGCGTACTGTTTGCTGACGAACCCACCGGCAACCTCGACCAACGCACCGGCCAGCACGTCTGCGACCTGCTGTTTGCGCTCAATCGCGACCATCACACCACGCTGGTGCTGGTCACCCACGACGTCCAGCTTGCCGCCCGTTGCGCGCGGCAAGTTGAACTGGAAGCGGGGCGCATCGCTAATGCCGTCTCTGCTGCACGCCTATGACCATGCTGTTGCTGGCACTGCGCACGTTGCGCCGCGAATGGCACCTGCCCGAGCTGCGCACATTGGCTGCGTCACTGCTGCTGGCAGTCGTCGCGCTGGGCGTCGTGTCCACGCTGGCCACACGCATCGAACGCGGCATGCTCGCCAGCGCCGCAGAACTCATCGGCGGCGACATCGGCCTGTCCGCACCCCAGGCGTTGCCTGCGGTATTCGCCGGCACCGCCGCCGGCGATGGCTTGCACATCACGCGCACGGCCAGCTTTCCCAGTGTCGCCTTCGCCCACGCGCAGACCCAACTGCTCGATGTGACAGCGACCGACATGCACTATCCACTACGCGGCTCGCTGGAACTCGCCGATGCAGCCGGACACGTGCGCACCGGCCATGCGCCTGCACCCGGTCAGGTGTATCTCGATCACCGGGCGCTGGTTGCACTCAACCTGCAGGTGGGGCAGTGGGTGCAAGTGGGCGGCCGCGAGCTGACCATCGCGGCGGAGCTGGTACGCCAGCCCGATGGCGGCCAACTGTTTGCGTTGGCGCCGCGCGCGCTGATGAGCTTGCACGATGCCACGCAAGCCGGTTTGCTTGGTGCAGGCAGCCGCGCGCGTCACCACTTGCTGCTGGCCGGTGCACCGGAAGCGGTACAACGTTGGCGCGAGTGGGCGCAATCGGCGCCGTTGCCGCAAGGCGCCGAGTTGATCACGCCGGAACAAGCCCAGACACGCATGCGCACGGCGTTCGATCGCGCTGGGGCGTTCCTGCGTCTGACTGCGTTGCTGTCGGCGCTGCTCGCCGGCGTGGCCATTGCGCTGTCGGCGCAGCGGTATGCGCGGCGCAAGACGCCGGAAATCGCGTTGCTGCGCGCGCTGGGTACATCGCGCCAACGCGTGCTCGGGTTGTTGCTCGGCACGTTGGGTGCACTGGCCTTGCCGACGGTGGCACTCGGTACCGTGCTGGCGCTCGGTGCCTCGCAACTGGCGTGGCATTTTGCCAGCGCGCTATTTGGTGCGTTACCGACGGTGCTGCCCCTGCGCCCGGCACTGGCGGCAGCGCTGCTGGGTGTGGCGGTGCTGATCGGTTTCGCGCTGCCGCCGCTGGCGCGCTTGTCCGCGGTGCCGCCGGTGGCGATTTTTCGCCAGAGTGCGACGCCGCGCCTGCGCCGATTTGACCTGTGGTACGTGGTGCCCGTCATAGTGGCGTTGGCGCTGATCTGGAGTCAGAGCAGTTCGTTGCAACTGGCAGCGATCCTCGCCGGCAGTCTGGCTGCCGTCGCCCTGGCAGCCGCGCTGCTGGCGCTGCTGTTGTTGTGGCTGGCGCGACGCGTAGCCCCCGGCGCGCATCCGGCGTTACGCCTCGGGTTGGCCGCGCTGGCGCGCCGTCGCACCCTGAGCGTGATCCAGGCCACGGCGCTCAGCCTCGGCCTGTGTGCGCTGCTATTGCTGGCGATCATCGCGCCCGCGTTGTTGCAAGGCTGGCGACAGGAACTGCCAGCGGATACGCCCAACTGGTTTGCGCTGAACCTGCAGGACAACCAGCGTGCCGACTTTGCCCAGGCACTGAGCCATATCGGTGGCGACCAACTCAACATGTTGCCATTGGCGGTAGGCAAACTGAGCACGATCAACGGTCAGCCAATCGACCGCATGCACTTTGCCGACGAGCGCGCTCGTGACTGGGCCGACCGCCCATTGCGGCTGTCATGGACCGGCACGCTGCCGCCTTCCAACCAGGTCATCGCAGGGCGTTGGGCCGGAGTGCAACCCGCACAAGCGGAGGTATCCATCGACACTCTCTGGCGCGACATGTTTGCATTACAAGTCGGCGACACGCTGGGGTTTGCGGTGGGTGAAGACCACATCAACGCGCGCGTAAGCAGCATCCGCGAAGTGGACTGGAGTTCCTTTCGGGTCAACTTTTTCCTGCTGTTGGACCCGGCGCACGCGGGCAACCTGCCGCACACCTGGCTGGCCAGTTTCCATCTGCCACCGGGACACGCTACGGCACTCGCGCAACTGTCGCGCAATTACAGCAACCTCAGTCTGATTGACGTCGACTCGTTGCTCGACCGTGTGCGCGAGATTGTCGATCGGGTCGGCAGCGCCGTGCGCTGGATCCTCGGCTTCAGCCTGCTCGCCGGCGCACTGGTGCTGGCTGCCGCGCTCGCCGCCAGCGCGGCGGAGCGCCAGCACGAAGCCGCGTTGCTGCGCACGCTGGGCGCACGGCGCAATCAATTACGCGTGGCTGCGGCCTGCGAGTTTGCGCTGCTCGGGCTGATCGCCGGTCTCACTGCTGCGCTGGGAGCCGCCGGCGCCGGGCTGTGGCTGGGGCACGCCGTGTTTCATCTCGACCACTTCTTGCCGCCGCTGTGGCCGCTGGGCGGCGCTGCGCTCGCGGCTGCGTGCGCGGTGATGCTGCTTGGCCTGGCAGGCACACGCAAAGTCACTCGCACCTCACCGATGCGGCTGCTGCGCGAGGGTTGAACGTGCATGGATGGGCTTCCCACTCACGGTGCGCGCATGGTTCCGTCGCGGAAGAAACTGGGACACTGGACGCGCCTCCTGCACGACGAATGGCTGTTGTTCGGATTCGCGGCGCTGGCCGCGCTCGATGAACGCACCGCGGATGACTACTGGCGCTGGCTGCAATGGCCCACGCTGGCCGGGTTGCTGGGTTTGCTGATCGCGAGTCAAGGCATTCGCGACAGTGGGTTAGTGCAGCACGCCGCCGCAGCATTGATGGCACGGGCGCATTCGCTGCGCAGTCTCGCGGTGCTGCTGGTGACGGCCGCAGCCGTGCTGTCGATGGCGTTGACCAACAACGTGAGCCTGTTACTGAGCGTGCCACTGACCATGGCAATCAGTGCCGGCTCGAACCTGCCGGTAGTGTGTATGGTGGTGCTCGAAGCATTGGCGGTGAACGCGGGCTCCGCCCTGAGCCCGATCGGCAATCCACAGAACCTGCTGCTGTGGCAACACTCGCAACTCGCATTTTTGCAATTTGCATGGGGCATGCTGCCCGCTGCTGCGGCCATGCTCGCACTGGTTGTGGCCTTCACGCTGTACTGGATACCCAGAGGTCCCGTAACTCAGGCGCCCGAACGCATGCCTGCGGCGACCACCTCACGCCAACTTGGCGCCTGGTCCGTGCTCGTCTTGCTGACAATGGTGTTGGCGATGGAATACGGCCGCGCCACCTGGGGTGCCGGCTTGCTGCTGGCGGCGTTCGCGCCGCGCGAGCGAGCCTGCTGCGCGTGGACTGGTCGCTGCTGCTCACGTTCGCGGCGATTTTCCTCGGGCTCGGACATGTTGCCGAACTGCCAGCTGTAAACCACATGTTGGGCACGCTGGATTTCAACCAGCCACTGGTGTTGTACGCCTGCGGCATCGTGACCGCACCGTTGATCAGGAACGTACCGGCAACAGTGTTGTTGCTCAATCACGCGCCGGACGTCATGGCGCTCGCGGTGGCGGTGAACGTGGGTGGTTTCGGCTCGGCGATCGGCTCACTGGCCAACCTGATCGCACTGTGTTTGCTGCGTGACCAGCACGGCTTGCGCACGCTGCATCGCGCGTCCGTGCCGTTCTTGCTGATTTGCGCGCCACTGGTATATCTGGTGCTGCACTGGGTGCATGCCTAGACGCTGGATCGCTGCGCACGCGGCAGGCCAATCCTCGTCCATGAAGTCGGCGAAGGTGCAGTGCAGCGCACGATCATCCACGTGCGCGCAGCGCTCAATTGTCGTCGTGCGGCACGCTGACCTTGCCTTTCACGCCGCTGTGCGTCACATCGCCGCTGCCTTTCGCGCCAAGGCTGAAATCACCACTCACATCATCGACGACCAAGTCGCCCGAGCCAATGGTATCGGCGTGCACGTTGCCGCCCACTTGACGCAGCCGCACATCACCCGAACCGATGCTGCCCACCCGCACGTCCCCACCCACGCCAGTTGCATTGAAGTCACCGGAGCCAACCGAGCCAATCTCCAACGTACCAATACCGTCCGCAGCAATGTCACCGGAGCCGACGCTGGCGGCAAATCGACCGCGGCGTCGCCTGACCCCACACTCAAGGTCACTGGCAGACTGGTCGGCAACTGCACTGTGACGTCGAGATAAGCGTAGGAACTGCCAAACAAATGGAATGTGCTGCGACTCTGATTGCCCAGATCGAGCAGTAACTGGTTGCCCTCGCGGCGTTGCGTGACGGTCAAATCCGCGAGAGTCGCCTGGTCAGATGCGCATGCGCGGCCAGCCAACGTGAGCCCGGTGCCAGCGCCACCGCGCAGGTGCAGATTGTGACTGTGCACCTCGACGCGTATCGACTGCACGCCAGCAAGATCCAGGTGCATGTTGCGTGGCGCGGCGTATCTGCACTCGGCTGCGGATGCCACGGCGGGTGCCAGCGCGGCGACGGCAAGCAACACGACAAACAGCGGCAACGTGGTGATCGGCAAACGGCGCATGACAAAGCCCTGGTAATGAATGACAGCAACTTGGATGCAGGCCGAGCGCAAACGGTTGCAGGGATGAGCGCAGGGTAAATACCCAAGTCAACGCTTGTGCCGCGCCCGCGTTTTTTGACAGGTCCCTGTGGACTACCTACTTCGGAGATCAACCATGCATCGCACTACCTTGCTTGCCTCATCTCTGGCTGTACTGCTGGCCGGCGCGACATCGTTTGCCTTCGCCCAAAGCAGCCCGGCCCCCGCCGCACCAGCAACGACCAGCACGGCAGCTGCGCACAGCATGATGCAGATGCCCAAGCATGCCGGCAGACACCACGCTCGCAACGCCTGGAGTCATGGTTCGCAGCACGAACGTGGCGGCGTCATCGGTGACCTGCGCGACCTGGAGCGCCTTTACCTGCAAGCGGGCCGCAGCAAGGAGTTGACCGCGGTGTACAACGATGTGCTGGCACGCTCGCAGAACCCGCGTGTGCGCGACTATGTCTACCGCCGGCTGGCGCGTCTGCAGGCGCACCCGGCAAACGTGGACCAGGCCATCGCCACGCTGCGCAAGGGGCTGGATGAGAACCTGGCGAACGACGCGAAGATGCGCAGCGAACATGAAAAAATGCGCGGCAACTGGCAACAACACAGTGAGAAAATACCGGTACCAGTGAAGCCAGCCGGCTAAGCTAGGTAGACCCAAGCAATGTGGGCACTGCGGCGCGCTGACACCTCGTCAGCGCGCCGATTCACATTGCGCGCTCGGCTGCCTTGACGCGCTGCCAAAGTTGCTCCTGCTCGACCAGCGTGAGCGTCGCGAAGCTGGCGCCGTCGGCTGCGGCGAGCTGTTCCATCTGCCGAAAGCGCCGCTCGAACTTGGCGTTGGCGTGACGCAGGGCGGCGGAAAAATCGACCTCGGCATGCCGTGTGAGATTCACCAGCACGAACAACACGTCGCCAATTTCATCTTCCAGTCGTTCCGGGTCGCTGCCACGCGCAAACTCGACCCGCACTTCCTCCACTTCCTCGACCAATTTGGCCAGCACCGGCGGTGCAGCGGGCCAATCAAAGCCGACTTGTGCCGCATGCTGCTGCAGCTTCAATGCACGACGTGCTTCAGACAACCCACTGGAAATACCAGCCAGTGCGCTGTGATCAGGCTGCACATGCCGGGCGGCCCGCTCCTGCGCCTTGATCGCTTCCCACGCCCGCTTCTGCGTCGTCAGGTCCGCATACTTGGTGTCGCCAAAGACGTGCGGATGGCGTCGCTGCAATTTGCTGCTGAGTGCATGTACGACATCGGCAAACTCGAACAAGCCGGACTCATGGGCGATCTGCGCGTGAAACACCACCTGCAGCAACAAATCACCCAATTCATCACGCAGGTCATTCCACGCCTGCCGGTCGATCGCATCGACCACCTCGTACGCTTCCTCGATCGTGTACGCCGCCAGTGAGGCAAAAGTCTGCTGCACGTCCCACGGGCAGCCGTGCTCGGGGTCACGCAGTCGGGTCATGATCGCCAACAAGTCATCGAGGCTGTAACGCGTCTGGCTATCCGGCGCTTCGGTACCGACCGGCGAACTGCTACTCACAATCCCGCAGCCCGCAAGCGCGCGACCCAATCCACCGTGGTGTCTCCCACGGCGATGAACTCCGGATTGATCAATGACTCCTTGCGGTTGTACATGAACGTCGCTCCATGCAGATCCAGCAGTGCACCGCCAGCTTCCTGCAGCACACACTGCGCCGCGCCGGTATCCCATTCACTGGTAGCACCCAAGCGCAAATAGACGTCCGCCACACCGCGCGCGATCAGACAGAATTTCAGTGACGAGCCCATGGCCATGCGCT
>CAJDTO010000038.1_pt1 | contig 12625 bp, 12 predicted proteins | sample 7389821 | NCBI WGS metagenome assembly CAJDTO01 (sample SAMEA7055651, study PRJEB34461) | soil metagenome | biome: terrestrial ecosystem; feature: Peninsula; material: soil | place: Antarctica | collected 2016
ACCGGGCGCAGCGATGAAAATACGGCAAATCGCCGCCAAGCCGTTGCCGGCGCTACCTTGTCCGCTGCTCATGCCAACCCACTCCTTGTCAGGATAGTCGGGTGATGGTAGCGGTTGCCCGCTACGCACGCTGCGTCAACTGTTACAAGACATGCTTGGTTTACATGGTCGTCCCAGGCTCGCACACTTCATGGCTACCCGCCTTCAGGGATCACCCCACAGGCCTGACGCGGTTGGTCGCCACGACTGGACGCGTGATGCAGTGTCCGCGTTGTTCGATCTGCGCTAAACATTGCGCGCACTGGCGCCGATGTGCGCGCAGCAGCACCCCACGTTGATGGTCGAGGACGCCCACGAACCGGGGGCGCAGGGCGTGAACGGCGCCGGTGTCCTCAGTGCGGAGGACTGGGGCGGCGCGAAGTGCCCATGTTGATGGTCGACGCTCGGCAACGCGCGCACTTACATCGACACGACCGCGCTGCCGCCGGCACTCGCGACCGCGCTCGCGCTGGAACAACGTGGGTTGCTGATCACTGCCATCCGCGCGCCAACCGTACCCGCCGGCAAGGCGCGGCTGCGCATCACGTTGTCGACAGCCCATGACGAGGATCAGGTCGACCAACTGCTGGCAGCGCTGGATGCCATGCGCCCGCTCATCGCCGCCGATGCCAACCCATGACTCGCTTTTCGCCCGTCCGTGCCGTCCGCCATGCATGATCCTCGACAGAGCCGCGCCACCCACGCCCCGTATAATGACGGGCCCACTCCCGCTGATCTACGCATGTCGATCATCAACATCGCCGCCTGCAAATTCGTCAGCGTGGCCGACCCGTTGGGTTTGCGCGAGCGCCTGTTTGCCTGCTGCGCTGAGCTGGCGTTGAAAGGCACGATCCTGCTTGCGCCCGAGGGCATCAACTGTCCCTTGCTGGCGAGCGCGCAGCCGTTGCAGCGTTCCTGGCGCAGCTACGCAGCGACGCCCGCTTTGTCGACCTGCCCGTGAAGGAATCACTTTCCGCGGCAGTACCGTTCAACCGCCTGCTCGTACGTGTGAAACGCGAAATCATCAGCATGCGCCACAGCGCAATTCAGCCTGCCGAAGGTCGTGCGCCTGCGGTAGATGCGCTAACGCTGCAACGCTGGCTGCAGTGCGGGCACGATGACGACGGTCGCGAGCTGGTGTTACTGGCTACGCGCAACACCTACGAATCCGCACTCGGCAGCTTCACTGGCGCCGTCACCTACCCACTGATGAATTTCGCCGACTTTCCCGCCGCCCTCGCCGGCGATCATGTGCGCTACGCTGGCAAGACCGTGGTGGCGTATTGCACCGGCGGCATCCGCTGCGAAAAGGCCGCGCTGCACATGCACAAGCGGGGCATGACGCACGTCAACCAACTGGATGGCGGCATCCTGGGCTACCTCGAACACACCGACGGTAGCGGCTGGCACGGCGACTGTTTCGTGTTTGATCAAGGCGTGGCGGTCGATGAAGATTTGACGCCGACGCAGGCCAGGTCCACGCCAGCCGAGCCGCACATCGCCCCGTTGCACGCCGCGTCATGACCTTGCATATCGACAAGCTCGGCCACGGCCCGGTGCCAATGGTGTTGCTGCACGGTTGGGCGATGCACGGCGGCGTCATGCGGCCTCTGGCCGACGCGCTCACCGAGCAGTGCACGCTGTACGTCGTCGACCTGCCCGGGCACGGCTGGTCGCGCAGCAGCACGGTGTCACTGGAACCACGCGCGTGCGCCGCCGCCATCGCTGCCGTTACGCCGCCGGCGATCTGGGTTGGCTGGTCGCTAGGTGGGCTGATCGCACTGACCGCCGCGCTCGACTCGCCGCAGCACGTGCGCGCGCTTGGCATGTTGTGCGCCACGCCGAAGTTTGTGCGCGACGCGAGCTGGCCTTGCGGCAGTGATCCCACTCTGGTGCGCCAACTGGCCACCGATCTGGAAACCGATTACCAAGCCACGCTGGAGCGCTTTCTGGCGCTTGAAGCGATAGGCAGCGCCGACCCGCGCGCCGAGCTGCGCGAACTGCGCAAGCTGGTGTTTTCGCGCGGCGAACCGGATTTACGCGTGCTGCAGGAAGGTATCGGCATACTCGACCACGCCGACCGTCGCGCCGCGCTGCCCGATCTTGGGGTGCCCAGCGTGTGGATCGCCGGTCGGCGTGATCGACTGGTGCCGCCACAGGCGATGCGATGGTCAGCGACGCGTTGCGCCGGCGGTTACGTCGAGATCGACCAGGCCAGCCACGCACCATTTTTTACCCACGCCGATGCTGTCGCGCATGCCCTGCAACCGCTGCTGGCCGCCACCTCCACCGAGTCATCGCGATGAGTGAATTCCTTCTCGACACCCCGCAAGTGCAGCGCAACTTTTCTCGCGCGGCGGCGAGCTATGAGCAACACGATGCGTTGCAACGCGAAGTGCAGCAACTCTTGTTGGAACGGCTGTCGTTTTACCAGCAAACGCCCGAGCGCGTCGTCGACATTGGGGCTGGCACCGGCCGCGGTAGCGCGTTGCTCAAGGCACGTTATCCAACAGCCGAAGTGATTGCCATCGATCCGGCCATACCAATGCTGCATGCCGCGCGCCGTCACAGCACCTGGCGCAAACCGTTTCTGCGCGTCGCTGGCGAAGCTACCGCCGTGCCGCTGGCTGACAACAGCGTCGACATCCTGCACTCCAACCTGTGCTTCCAGTGGATCACCGACCTGCAGGCACTGTTTGCCGAATGTGTACGCCTGCTCAAGCCCGGCGGCATGCTGGTGTTTTCCAGCCTCGGCCCGGACACGCTGCAAGAACTGCGCGCGGCATGGGCACAGGTGGACGCGCAACCGCACGTCAGCCGCTTTCTTGACATGCATGACGTCGGCGACGAGGTGCTCGCCGCCGGCCTGCGCGATCCGGTGCTGGACGTGCAGCGCTACTCCATGACCTACAGCACACCGCGCAAGCTGCTGGAAGAACTGCAGGGTCTCGGTGCCACCAACGCCGACCACGCTCGCACTCGAGGTCTCACTGGCAAGACGCGCTACCAGCGCATGCTCGCTGCCTACGAAACCATGCGCGTCGACGGTCGCATCCCGGCCATGTGGGAAGTAGTCACGGCGCACGCCTGGGGCCCGCCCGCAGGCCAAGCCCGCCGCACCGGCGGCGTGGAGATCGCCAGCTTCTCGGTAGACAGTCTGCGCGGATCACGCCGGCAACGCTGACAGCCCGGATTTGTTAACGCGAGCGCCGCACGAGGGGCATCCGCGCGACAACCCGACGCACATCGGGACGCAACACAAACGTGCCACTGAGCGAAAGCCGAACGTGCAGCGAGTACCTCGCGAGGTTACCGTGACACGTGAAGCGCCGCCGACTCACCGCAGTCGCAGTGAGGCTGGTACCTGCGGGTTTTGCACCCTGTTGGGTCTGCACGGCGTATGCCTCAGGTTGATTTCTCCAGCCGGAAGAACCAGCCTGACGCGTTTGCTTGACCTTTTCGCTGCACGGTTCCCTTGACTGGCGTCCCATGTCCAACGCATTCCCTGACTCATCTCCTGCAGCAGACTCCGCAGAGCATGCCGGCACCACGAGCAAGGTAGTTCTGCAGGGGCGGCATTTGGCCTTCCATATCGACGGTCGAACACTGTGGCAAAACCTCGACCTGTTGCTGCATGCGGGTGAGCGCTTGGGAATCACGGGCCCCTCGGGCAGTGGCAAGACCCTGCTGTTGCGCACGCTGGCGGGGCTGGAGTCGTTGCAAACGGGCGAGTTGACGTTTGACGGCCGCGCATTGGCAGACTGGTCGATGCCGGCCTACCGCGTACGCGTGGTGTATGTGCCGCAACGACCGACGTTGCGCGAGGGTACGGTGCACGCCGCGCTGCGCGCACCATTCGCGTTTCGCCTGCACCGCGATCATGCATTTCCAGAAGAACGTACGCACACGCTGTTGCAAACACTGGGACGCAATGACAGCTTCCTGCAGCAGCGGGCGGAGCGCTTGTCTGGTGGCGAAGCGCAAATCGTCGCCATGTTGCGAGCACTGCTGATTGACCCGGACGTATTGCTGCTGGACGAGCCGACTGCATCATTGGACCCTGAAACAGTCGCCAGCATTGAGCTACTTATCACTCATTGGATTGCCGAACGACCTGATCGTGCGTGCTTGTGGACCAGCCACGACCGCGCGCAACTGGAGCGCGTCACCGACCGTTTGCTCACCTTGAAGCCTGCGGCATGAACACCGACTACATCAACCTCAGCAACGGCCAGCTCGCATTTGCTGCGGTGTTGATTTTGATCAACGTGGCCATCTCCGTGTGGCTGCGTCTGGGGCTGGCGAAGACGCTGCTGGTGGCCAGCACACGCATGGTGGTGCAGCTGTTGCTGGTCGGCTTCATTCTGCAATCAGTATTCGAGCTGAAGACGCCGCTGCCCGTGATCGGCATCGGCTTGGTGATGTCGGCGTTGGCTGGCATTGCCGCCGTGCACCGTACGCATCGACGCTTCGCCGGCGTGTATTGGGACAGCATGATCTCGGTGCTGGGCTCGGCGTTTGTAGTCACTGGCGCCGCCGTGCTCGGAATTCTCGATGTCTCGCCGTGGTACGAACCGCAGTACACCATTCCGCTGCTGGGCATGGTGCTGGGAAATATCCTGAGCGGCATTTCGCTCGCGCTGGATCGCTTCATGGAAGGCGTGGCGCGCGATGCCAATCTGATTGAAAGCGACCTTGCATTGGGGGCGACGCGCTGGGAAGCTGCCCATCCCCTGATCAACGACAGCCTGCGCACCGGCATGATCCCGACCATCAATTCCATGATGGTGATGGGCGTGGTCAGCTTGCCCGGCATGATGACCGGCCAACTCTTGGCCGGTGCCGCACCAGCCGACGCGGTGCGCTACCAGATCGTGATCATGTTCATGATTGCCGCCGCAACGGCACTGGGCACGCTCGGCGTCATCTTGCTGGCGTTCCGCAAGCTGTTCAACGCGCAACACCAGCTATGCCTGGGACGCTTGCGATCTGCCAAGCATGAGCGCTGACGCAGTGGCGTGAATCAGCGGCTCCGCGCACGCAAAGCCACTTGGCTGACCCAAGATCGTGGCCCGGGCCTGCCGCCGCAGCGACTGGTCCGGGCCCCACTCGTTGTCACCTGTCGCCAAACTTTTCGTGCGTGTGAACGACGTCTACGGCTTGGTTGCAGCACCTGCACCACGGGCCCGCTCCGCCTTCACATCACTGGACGTGACCGGCTTGCCTTGGTTGTCCCAAGACGTGCGCTCGTGGTTGATGATGTCGGCGATTTCCGCATCGGTCAACTGAGGACCGAAGGGCGGCATCGCCGTCGCATACACGGTGCCGTCGACGTTCTGGCCTTGCAACCCGTTCAACACCACATCGATGTGCTTGGCCGGATTGGGGTCCAAGACGGCGACATTGCCCTTCAGCGGCGGGAACGCACCCGTCATTCCCATACCTGTGGGCTGATGGCACGCAGCGCAGTTGGCGGTGTAAAGTGCCGCACCCTTGGTCGCGTCAAACTGGTACGGACCGGACGCAGCCGATGCCGCCACCATATCGACGGCCGGAGCCGCCGGTGCGTCAGAGATGTTGGACTCGATCCGCGCACCATCGGCACCAGGGACTTTCAGCACGCCAATCGCACCAGCACTTGCATGCGCCATGTTGTGATCCACGAACGGATAGTCACCCGGCTCTTTCAGGATCAAGTCGAACACCGCGCCAGCGCCTGGCCCAACCAAATAAGTGGACACGCCGCCTACCGCCTGGGCAGGATCACCGCCCGGATAGACCTTGTCGAAAATGGCGCCAATGAGGTGGAACGAACTCGCGGCATTCGGGCCAGCATTGATGACGTAGAGACGGACGCGCTGGTTGGCAGGAGCCTCCAGCGGATGGTCACGGTACTGGAATGCGGCGCCATTGAAGACGACTTCATCAGGGCGCTCCTGGGTCATTTTTTCGAAGTTGGGGCCCATCAAGTGATCCGCCACCTGCTGCGTGTACCACTCGCTTTGCACGATCACGTAGCTTTCGGCGGCCGGCGGCAACGGTGTTGCCGGGTCCACGATCAAGGCGCCATACATGCCGTTGGCAATGTGCAGCAGCACTGGCGGCGTACCGCAGTGATACAGGAAGGCGCCGGGCACCTTCGCCACAAAGGAGAACTTGATCGTCTGGCCCGGCAGGATGTCCACGTAATGCACGCTGGGCGCCACCATCGCCGCGTGGAAATCGATGGAATGATGCATCGTGCCGTGGTTGGTAAACGTCACATTGACCGTCTGCCCCTGACGCACGTGGATGATCGGGCCGGGCACGGTGCCGCCAAACGTCCACGCCTGATAATCGACACCACTGGCGATGGACACCTTGTCATCAGAGGACACCAGATGCACATCCACGCTATCGCCGGTGCCGACCAATGGCGGCAAGCGCGCATCACGTGGCTTGACGATCGGCGTGCTCGACGCCATTGCCAATGGCGAAACCGCCGCCGCCGCAGCCGCAGGCGATGGCGACTTGACGTCCATTGAACTGTGCAGGCCGCCGATCAGCAGTACCACCAGCACCACGACACCCAGCATGGCGGGAATCTGCACGCTCCACGGCAACCGTTGCGGTTCCTGGGCACATGTTTCGGCGCTGCTCCACTCGGCAACGCGACGCCAGCGTGGCCAGCGCTTTTCAATGAAAAAGTCCAGGCTGTACGGACTGCGGCCGCCGCGCGTATTGATGGCGATCAAGGCCACAAAGATCAACACATAGGTAATCGCCGTGCCCATGTTGTTGGCGCCCACGGTGTACGGTCCACCAAAGCCTTCGGCCGTGCTCCATACCAACAGACTGAACAGCGCGCCGACGATGTACAAGGTCTTGCGGGCAAAGCCGGTCAGCAGCGCCAGCGCAATCGTGGTTTCAACGATTCGGGTAAGCCAGGTAAACAACACCGCGTGCGGCGTCACCACTCCAATCCACATGGCAAACCAGCCGGCCAACCAGTCCGGCTGCCCCTGCGCCGCGTTGTGTAAATAGCCGACGTAGTGAACCGCGAAATCCGGTGACCAAGTCAGCGCGGCACCCACCGCCCAAACGACGCCAAAGGCGACGCGCAATGCAGCCCCTGCGACTGCTGGCCAAGTTCTGGCGGCGGTATCTTGCGGTTGGATCTGTGACATAGGTGGCTCACCTGCAGATTGAGCGCGACCCGACGCGAGCCGCGGTCCGCAGCTTATACCCGTGCCCATCCAGCCGACTGAGGCAAGGCGCCGCAGAGTGGTCAGATCTTGCGCCAGCGCGGAACACCGACAACGCGATAGCGTACGACCGTCATGCGCCAACGCCAGTTACACCCGCGACAGATGACCCGGCCTTGTCGGCAGTAAGCGGGTTGATGACCGCAACCAATCGTTGTCCCTATGAGGTCTGCCGCTGCAGCGGCACAGGCCGCGGCTCAGCGGCGTGCTACCGGGCCTTTTGGCGAGCACTCGGCATGCCGAAAACAACCCAACACATGATCATTGATCATCCCGGTCGCCTGCAGCAGCGAGTAACAGATGGTGGTGCCAACGAAGCGGAAACCACGCTTTTTCATCGCCTTGCTCATCCGGTCCGACAGCGGCGTGCTGGCTGGCACCTCGCTGCTGTCACGCCAGTGATTGACCACTGGTTGGCCATCGACAAATGACCATAAATAGCTGTTCAGGCTTCCATATTCATTGCTGACATTGAGTGTGGCCAAGGCATTGCTGCGCGCGGCAGTGACTTTCAATCGATTGCGGATGATGCCGGGATCAAGCAGCAATTGTTCCAGCACGTGATCGCTCAAGGCGGCGACTTGAACAATCTCGAAGTAATGGAACACTTTGCGGTAGTGCTCGCGCTTGGCCAGCACGGTGCGCCAGGACAAACCCGCTTGCGCGCCTTCCAGTACGAGAAATTCGAACAGACGTTGATCGTCGTGTAGCGGCGCACCCCACTCGGTATCGTGGTACGCCTGCAACAGCGGATCATTGCGTGCCCAGTCGCAACGAGAGGGAGCAGAGCTTGGCGTCATCGATCGGCATCCAGTAATGGAGAGCCACTGATGGTACTCACGCGCCGCAATGGACGCAGCTAGACTTGTCGCCTTTCGTGCCGTCTCTGCTCATGTCACCTTCCCGGACATCCCATCGCGGGGCGCTGCTGGCGCTTGCCGTCACCGTGCTCATCTGGGCGTACAGCTGGGTAGTGATGAAACAGGCGATGGCGTACGCCGGGCCACTGGACTTTGCCGCGTTACGCTATCTGCTGGGTGCGGGCGTGTTGTTTGCGGTCTTGCTGCTCAGCGGAAAGTCGCTGCGGCCGCCACCGTTGCTGCCCACGGCCATGATCGGGCTGTGTCAGACCGCCGCGTTTCAAGGTCTGGAACAATGGGCACTGATCAACGGCGGTGCCGGTCACGTGGCACTGCTGGCGTACACCATGCCGTTCTGGGCGGTGCTGCTGGCGTGGTTGATGCTGGGCGACAAACCCACGGCGCGGCATTGGCTCGGACTGACGTTGGCGGCGGTCGGTCTGCTGTGCATCATCGAGCCGTGGCACGCCATGGGCAGCGCGCTGAGCACCACGCTGGCGATCGCCGGCGGTGCGGCATGGGCAGGCGGCACGGTGCTCAGCAAGCGCATGTTTCAGCGCCACCAGCCGGGGTTGCTGAACTTGACGGCGTGGCAAATGCTGATCGGCGCTCTCGTACTGAGCGCGATCGCGCTGGCCGTACCGCAACGCACGATGGTATGGGACTGGCCGTTCATCGCGGCCCTGGCGTACAGCGTGGTGCTGGCGTCGAGCCTGGCCTGGTGGCTGTGGACGATTGTGCTGCAGCGGCTGTCCACCACCGTCGCCAGTGTATCCAGCCTCGCTGTGCCGATCACCAGCGTGTTGCTGGCGTGGCTGATCCTGAGTGAGCGGCCGTCGGCAATGGAATTGTCCGGCATCGTACTGGTGCTGCTGGGATTGATCGCCATCAGCGGCGTGGGCCTGCGGCGCCGGATCTGAGCGAACGGCAGCACGTCACCACGGCAGTGCGTCAAGATCGACATTGCCGCCGGTAAGCACCACGCCGATGCGTTTGCCGGCAAAGCGGTGCGGGCACTTCAAGATCGCTGCCAGAACCGTCGCGCTCGACACCTCCACCACTTGTTTCAACTCCTCCCACAGCAAGCGCATCGCGGCGATGGTTTCCACATCGCTTACCGTGACCACGGCCACGTCATGGGCGCGCAGCGCAGCAAGATTGGGCTCCCCCACCAGCGCGCGCAAGCCATCGCACAAGGTGTCAGGTACAACCGTGGTGACACGTACGCCGTGCACCAATGATTGTGCAGTATCGTCTGCGCCTTGCGGCTCGGCAGCAAACAAGCGCAGTGCCGGATGCAGTGCATGCGCGGCAATCGCCACACCGCTGGCCAGACCACCCCCACCGACCGGTGTGATCAACGCCTCCAGTCCCGGTACCTGACGCAACAATTCCAACGCGACCGTGCCTTGTCCAGCCATCACCTGCGGGTCGGTGTACGGATGCACCAGGACGGCGCCGGTATCGCGCTGCACCTGCGCGCACATCGCCTCACGCGCGGCCTGCGTTGGCGCGCAGCGATGCAGCACCGCGCCCGCCCGCTCGATGGCCGCAACTTTGGCTTGCACCGCGCCCTCGGGCACCACGATGTGTGCCGCGATGTCGCGCGTGGCTGCCGCCAACGCCAGCGCATTGCCATGGTTGCCCGACGAATGCGTGACCACACCGCGCGCGGCTTGTTCGTCACTCAGCGCCCACACGGCATTGCACGCACCGCGGAACTTGAACGCCCCGCCGCGCTGCAGGTTTTCGCACTTGAAATGCAACTGCGCGCCGCACAGTGCATCGAGCACGGCACTGCGCAGCACCGGCGTGACCACGGCATACGGCGCGATGCGCGCCGCTGCAGCGCGGATGTGATCCATGCTTGGCAAGTTGCCCAGGACGATACTCACGGCGCGATGACCTCCACGCCGCAACGGAAGCGGCGTTCCGCACCCGGCTCCAGGCGAATCGCTGCTGCGCACTCCGGACGATTGAACGCATCGGCCATGCATTCCATCGGTTCCAGCGCGACGGCACGGCGCACACCACGTGCCACGGTGTCCGCAGTAAATGCATGCGCCACGCCACGCTCCTGCCACAACGTCACTGCCCAGCCAGTGACCGGATCGCGCAGCCGCGTGCGCACCCGGCCGTCGGCGTCCGCTTCCAGATCGGTATAGCCCTGATCGAGGATGCTCGCGCCGATCACGCGCGGCGCGCGGAAATCCAGCGCCGGCGCATCGTCCAGTGCCACATACGCCTGCTCGCCAGCCAGCGCGATCAGATCGGCGCCAGTGCGGATCAGCGACTGCGCCGGAATCTGCAATTCCCAACCATCCACGGCACCATCGCCCACGACAAAATACGGATGCCAGCCAAAGAAGCACGGCGCCGCATCGGCACCGACATTGCGCATCAGCGCTTCCAGCGTGAGGCCACCGGCGTTCAACGCAAAGGTGACGCGCAAGTCGATGGCGTGCGGATAGCCGGGCTGCGGACGGATCACCGACGTACCCAGGGTGACCTGCGCACTGCCTTCCTCCGCGGCGAGGGCGATGATGGAGAAATCCGCGTCGCGCACGAAGCCGTGGCGGCTGGCGCGCTCGGCACCGATCACCCCGGGCTGCAGATCCTGCGCCTCGCCGGCAAAGCTGTAGCGCGCATCGGCGATGCGCCCGGCAAACGGCACCATGATCGCGAAGCGCGAACCGGGTCGTTGCACGATCTCCGCGGCGTCACGATAGCCGGCGGCAAGCTCGCGCGGCGTGCCGTCGGCAGCACGCACGGTAAAGCTGAGCAAAGCTGCACCGTGACAGGCGATGCGCACTTCGCGCCCACCCACGCTGTCATGCAGCACCACGATCGGCTGCGTGCCGAGACGGGTCTGAGTGGCGGTATATCGCGACATGCTGTTCTCCATTCAAGCCAGGCCTGCACAGCGCTGGCATAAGCCACCGGTAAAGCTGGTGCGTGCTAGCCTTTCCGCTCTTTCGTCACCTGTACGCAGATGAACACACAAGTAGAACACGCCGCACAACCGGTACGCCTGGCGGATTATTGCGCGCCAACGTGGCGCGTCGATACTGTCGCGCTGGATTTTGCGCTCGACATTGACCACACCGAGCTGGCAGCGCGCATGGTGCTGCGCTGCACGGATGCCAGCGCGCCACTGCAACTGGACGGTGAAAATCTTGAATTGCTGTCTGTCGCCCTCGACGGCCAGGCGCTGCCCGCCAGCGCGTACGCCATCCACGACAACCTGCTGGAGATCCACGGCGCGCACGACGGCAGCGTGCTGGAAACCCGCGTGCGGCTGCAGCCAGCGGCGAACACCGCGCTGGAAGGCCTTTATCTGTCGGGTGGCCGCGACGCCGGCTTCCTGTTGACCCAGTGCGAAGCGCAAGGCTTCCGTCACATCACCTATTTCCCCGATCGGCCTGATGTGCAGTCGCGCTATAGCGTGACGCTGCGCGCCGATCGCGCGCGCTTTCCGGTGCTGCTGGCCGGTGGCAACCCGGACGGTAGCGGCGAGTTGCCAGACGGTCGGCACTGGGCGCGCTTTGTCGACCCGCATCCCAAGCCCAGTTACCTGTTTGCATTGGTGGCCGGGCAGCTGGAACACATTGATCGCGACTATGTGACTGCCGAGGGTCGTGCGGTACTGATAAAGATCTGGGCGCAAGCCGACGCCATCAATCGCTGTCACTACGCATTGGACGCGCTCGAGCGCGCGATGCGCTGGGACGAAGCAACCTACGGCCGCAATTACGACCTGGACGTGTTCCACGTCGTCGCCACGCACGACTTCAACATGGGCGCGATGGAGAACAAGGGCCTCAACATCTTCAACACCAAATGTCTGCTGGCCGACCTGGACAGCACCACCGATGATGAATACCGGCGCGTCGAATCCGTCGTTGCACACGAGTATTTCCACAACTGGAGCGGCAACCGCGTGACCTGTCGCGACTGGTTCCAGTTGTCGCTGAAGGAAGGTCTCACCGTGTTCCGCGAGCAGAGCTTTGCTGCGGCCATGAACTCCGCGCCACTCAAGCGCATCGAGGATGTGTCGATCCTGCGCCGCGCCCAGTTTCCCGAGGACGCCGGCCCGCTCGCCCACCCGGTGCGCCCGGTGCAGTACACGGAGATCAACAACTTCTACACCGCTACCGTGTATGAAAAAGGCGCCGAACTGGTCCGCATGCTGGCCGGGCGACTGGGCACATCCGGCTTCCGACGTGGCATGGACCAGTATTTCGCGCGCAACGACGGCAGTGCCGCCACGCTGGAGGATTTTGTCGCCGCGCTGGGTGACGCCAATGCCATCGATCTGCATTCCAGTCTGCGCTGGTACGAGCATGCCGGCACACCGCGCCTGCGTGCGCGCGGCGCCTATGACGCCGCCACTCACACCTATGCGTTGACGCTGAGCCAGCACGCTCCGGCCGGATGCGCCGACGCCTCACGCGCGCCGCTGCCGATGCCGGTGAAGCTGGC